>CAJHXN010000024.1_pt1 | contig 12489 bp, 12 predicted proteins | sample 9198401 | NCBI WGS metagenome assembly CAJHXN01 (sample SAMEA7708334, study PRJEB35096) | sediment metagenome | biome: marine neritic benthic zone biome [ENVO:01000025]; feature: sediment [ENVO:00002007]; material: shallow marine sediment [ENVO:03000034] sea grass bed [ENVO_01000059] ... | reverse complement strand
CAAACAGCGACGTCCCGTTGATCCGAAAGCTCTACCAAGCTTTTCGCATCGATACCGTAGCAGCCCCCCGCGCGATCAACTGCAACGCGAAGAAGCGCGGCAAGGTCACAGAGCTAGTCGTCCGAAACTACTAAAGGCGGTCGCTGGCACTGTCGCTGGCACTGGCGCTCGCGCTGACACTGGCACTGGCACTGTCACTGGCACTGTCGCTGTCACTGTCACTGGCACTGGCACTGGCACTGTCGCTGGCACTGTCGCTGACACTGGCACTGTCGCTGACACTGGCACTGACACTGACGCTGACACTGGCACTGCCACTGACGCTGACGCTGGCACTGGCACTGGCACTGGCGCTGTCACTGGCGCTGTCACTGACACTGGCACTGTCCAACCGATCGACCGCTTCGAGCGGGGGCGAGAGCTAAAAGGCTGCGCTGATCTGGATGCGCCAGGCGAATTGGCTGCCGGCGTCGTTTGGCTGAATCCCGTTTAGCGGTGAGGCAGGGACCAGACTTCCGCTCGTCCGTCCGATGAAGTACTGAAAGTCAGTCGATACCTTCACCATGTCGAAGTTGGGAATGACAAAATACGACAGCCCGAAGCCGATCGCATGGAACGAGCTGGGCTCGTCGGTGATGTCTGGGGGCAGCACTCCCTGAAATCTGCCCTTTGGAACGACGCTGTACTGACCGAAAACTTGGAGGTTTTCCAAGACGAAGTACCCGCCCATCAGAGTCACGCCCGAAACGAGAATCTCTTGCGCCCCTTGCGTGCCGGTTTCGCTCAACTGATCTTGGCCAACGACCGCGGCAAAGAAGACGCTCCAGCCGCTGCCTCTCACCACGAGGTCGATCGTTCCGAGAGCGATCTTCAGAGGAAGGGTTAGGCCAGTGCGCCCGCCGTTCTGATAGTGAAACGCACCGCCCAGGCGGATTCCAAACGGAGTTCCGCGGCGCGCATTGAAACGGTTGAAGCCTCCGAGGCCGAGCTTGCCCCAGCCGTACTGTGCGCGCATCGTCACCGCGAAGTCCGCGTTGGCCGCCGAGCGTATTTCGGAGAATCCAGTTCGAAGGCCGTCGGAATAGCCGAGGTTGATCGAAAAGCGCTCGCGCAGATAGGTCATCATGACCCCCTTCGAGCTTCCCGGCTGGAAGACATTTTCGACGATCGTGTAGTCGAGGAACTGCAGATCCACGGGGTTGGCTAGATCTTCGGCGATCAGCTCGTTCATGAAGAGCCCACCGCGAAGACGAAAGTTCTTCCACTTCAGGTCGATGAACGCACGCTGAAACGAGAAGTTGCCGCCCGAGGCGACACCGATGCGCATGACGAGAGCGACGAACTCGGTGAGCCCAATGCCGAGCGTGAAGCGTGCTCGAGGCACATCGAAGCCCTGCACCACGTTTAATTCTGGCTCCCCTGTGACGTCGTCGATCGGCGTTTCGTTGCGGTAATTGACCGTGTAGCGGGCTTGGATCAGCCCGCTCAGCGAAAGAAAGAACCAGTCGTCCACGCTCAGGAGAAAGCGATTGTCGTAGACCACCTTGACATTGGTCGTCTCTTCAGGAGTTTCTTCGGGCGCCTCGACAGCCCCCTCCTCACTCGGCGGCTCATCCTCGGGCGGTGGCGCGATGTCAAGCGTCGGGTCCTCGATAGGGGCTGTCCCCGTCGTTCGTCCGGTCGCCGCCGGTTCTACCTGCAGCTCCTCCTCCTCAGGCTGGGTCACCCGCTCGGGCTCACCCCGTCCGAGCTCCTTTTCGAACTGCGGTGGGCCGGACGGGACGCTCGTGGGGTCTTCGACGGGGAGAGCGGTCGAAGGCGGCATGCCCCCGGGCGGCTCCTCGTCCCGCTCATCCGGCTTTTCTTTCTCTATTTTCGGCGCCTCGTCTTGGGCACTCGACCGCGGCAGCGCAATCAGCGTGAGCCCGACCCAAAGAGCCACTACCATCCCGATTTTCGCGCGTAGCCCCATCTCAGCCCAGTCGGGCGATCGGTATCACAGCTTCGCCCGACCGTCAGGCGACGAAAAAAGGGATCAGACCCCTTCTGTCTCATCGGTCGACTCGAAGACCATCTTTCTCGGGCAACCCCGGGCCCACGTTGGTATGGTCCGGCCACGCAGATGTATCGCCACGCCTTCTTGTCAGTTGCGCTCGCTCTCTCCCTTGTCGCTCCCCCGGCCGCGTTGGCTCAGGAAACCGCTGCCGAGGAAGAGGTCGTGGATGAAGGCCTCATCGAAGAAACCAGCACAGGTGAAACGGTCGCCGAAACGGCGTACCCCGGCTGGCGCTACCCCAAGGCCTATGCGCAGCGCCCCCTCGTGATGAACCAGTACATGGCGCGCGGCACCTTCAGCGTCGACGTCAAAAAGGTGGGCGTCCGCTCGGTGGCCGGCGTGAACGAAGCGCTCGCCGCGCTCGACTTCGGTGCCGCGTTCGCCCCCCTCGACAATATCGAGGTCGGCATCAGCAACTACCGCCTAGCCTCGTCGCCGCCGATCCCGGGCCAGGGCTTCTTTCCGATCGTCGTCTCCCCGTCCGCCGGCTTCGGCGACATGCCCGCGTACGTTCGCTACAGCTTCCTCCGTCGACGGTACGTCGAGATGGGCTTTGACTTCGTCTTCGTGATCCCGTCGCGGACGCGGTTTGCCACCACTTTCGGGCTGCCGGTGCGGATCCGAGCGCGGCCCAAAATGACAGTCGACACCGGGATGGAGCTCACGATCTTGGTCGAGAATGTGGGCGTCAACGTCGTCCTGCCCGTCAAGGCCACTTACAACATCACCCCGTCGGGTTTCTTCTTTGGGGAAAGCGGCATCACCTTCGAAAACCTCGGGCGCGACAACGTCGACATCATCGCTAGCCCTTCCAGCGTGGGCGACTCCAACGTCACCTTTCCCGTCGACAAGAACCAGATGTTTGTTCCGGTCAGCATCGGCGGCGGCTACACCGCCGTCTTCAAAGGCAAAGTCATCATGGACTTCTATGCGCGCTTTGGGTGGAACCCCTTGGTCTACATCAATCCGCCAACGGGGATCGATATCATCCCCGTCAAGCACACCTGGTTCCTCGGCGTCGGAACGATCGTGCAAAGCCGCCGTCTCCTCGACAAAAACGGCGGCGATAGCTGATTTCGGCTGCGAACGCATCCAACCGAACGACGCGGGCAACCAGTTTGCCTGGCGCCTCCAGATCAGCGGCTTCTTCTAGCTCTCGGTGTGCAGGAAGTGGTCGCGGAGCGCGGCGTTGAGCTCGGCCGCCTTTTGGAAGGTGACCCCGTGCCCTGCATCTTCGAATCGAAGCACTGTGGCGTGGGGAATGCGCTTGGCCAGTCGATCCGTTTGGGTGGGCCGGATCAAGATGTCTTTGCCCGGACGGACCAAAAGCGTCGGTAGATCGATCTGAGCAAGCCGGGATTCGGTTCGATGCCGCCACACGGCCTGCATGTGGCCGAACACCGTTCGGAGCGAAGCAGGCTTTCCAAGGCGCTCCTGCATGTGGGCCTTGAGGGTGAGCGGGTCGATGGTTCTTAGATAGTGGTCCGGATAAAGGAGTCGCGGGACGGACCGTAGTCGGGTCGCTTGGCCTCCGAACAGACCCCGAAGAAACAGCCACATCCCTTCGAGGGTCGGAAACGAGCCGAGCCCCGCACCTCCGTGAGTCGCGATCAGGGTCAGCGTCCGACAGCGATCGGGCGCCGACAGAGCGATCTCTTGTGCGATCATCCCGCCCATCGATACGCCAACGATGTGGGCGCGATCCCAACAGAGGTCGTCCATGATGCGAAGGCTGTCGGCAGCCATCGACCGAATCGTCGGAAAGAGCGGACCTTCCTCGCTGTCGCCAACACCGAGGTGGTCATAGTGGCAACACCGATAGCCATGCCGCAACTCATCCACCTGCGGACCCCAAACGCGCCCCGACATCCCGAACCCCATCACAAACAACACCGGAGCGCCGCGCGTTCCAAAGACCCGATAAGCCAGGCGAGGACCACTGGCAGTCAAAGCACTGGCGCTGGCACGGACACTGACACGGACACTGACACGGTCGCTGGCACTGTCGCTGACGCTGGCACCGTCGCTGGCACTGACACGGTCACTGGCGCTGTCGCTGACACGGTCACTGTTGCTGTCGCCGATCGGATCCACCTACTCCTCGTAGTACCTGACCGTGGGGTACGCCAGCTCGATGGTGTCGTTCTTTGCGAAACGCCCAAGGACTTCTTCCCAGATCTGTTGCTCCGACCCGCGGCGTGCTTTGGGTTTTGTCATGTAGCGGATTGTCAACAAGATCCCGCTGTCACGCACCGACGTGTACACGATCGGCGTCATCTTTCCGGAGTAGATCAGATAGCGCGACGCCGCTTGGCGAACCTGCCGCGCCACGTCTTCGCCGACTGTGAAGGCTTCTGCGGCCATGATCTGCTCGAGGATCGACTTGGCGGCCTTCCAATCGCTTTCGAACGTGACCAAAACCGGGATCTCATGCCAGATGTACTCGTAGCCGCGCGTGAAGCTAGCGGTGCGCTCCCTCAACACTTTGCCATTCGGAACGTGCATGATTCGACCGGTGCTCTGATCCGCGTCCACCCAGTTGCCGATCTCCAACAGACTGAACTGAAACAAGCGGATGTCGATCACATCACCCGCAGTGCCGTCGATTTCGATTCGATCTCCGACTTCGAACGGACGACGAAACACGATGAACAGGAACCCTGCAACGTTCGACACCGTATCGTGCAGCGCAACGGCAAGGCCTGCTCCGAGGATACCCGCGAATGTTGCAAGCGACTCGAGGCCCGAGAACCACATCGGAACCAAGACCAACAGCATCACCAGACCGACGACGGTCGTGAACCCCCGACTCCACCGGTATCGCTGGGCAACGTCGGCGACGTTCTTTCGAATGAGCCGGAGAACGACCGAACGGATCAGCAAGAAGACCAGAACCACCAACAGCGTGCGGAGCAGCTTCAGCTGCATCGCGGGCATCATCCCGAGCCACAGTCGTCCCTCTGTGAGGAAGTCCTCCACCCACTCTAGCCTTCGAGCCCTAGCGCCTCGCAAATCTCGCGCAGGGCCGTCGCCTCTTGGGTCCGTGCACGGCCGTCAGCCACGATGGCAATCTCGGCAGCGCTCCTAACGAGGCCGCACTGCTCGGCATTGCCTTTGACTTTTGCAATGCAGTCGAGGGCTTGGAGCCGACCACCCTCTGGATCAGCGATGAGCGACTCGGCCACGTCCCGAAATGCGACCTCAAGCGCAGTGAAATCAACACCGGAAAAGACGTCCGCCTTGCTTTGAAGCAGGTCGACAAACGCGGCTACCTCGGACCTCGAAAGCTCACCATCCGCAGCAGCCACTAGCGCGAACGCCCCGGACAGCGCGCGTAACAGATCACCTGAAACGTTGTCGTGGAAGCGCCCCCAAGTGGCGATGGCGTATGCGACACTCTCGTCCGGAATCATCGATCACCTCCCGAGTTCGCCCCAGCCTAACATCCCCGGGTCGGTCAGCTCCAGCACGGCTCCAGAAAATTCACGATCTTTTGCATGGCCTCATCGGCTTCCTTCATGGCGCCGACGCTGCTTTGGAACACATGCCACATGCCGTCGAATACCTGTAGCGTCACCCTGACCCCGGCGGCCTCGCACCGGCCGGCAAGCGCGGTTGCGTCGTCGATCAAAACCTCGTCGGTTCCTATTTGGATGAGCACCGGCGGCAGGCCCTTGTGGTCGGCGAACAAGGGCGAGCACGCGGGATCGTCGAGCGGCCGTTCATCTACGTAACGAGCGGCGCATTGTTTGCTCCAGCGCGTACGGATCATCGGGTCGATTTTCGCGTTTTCCGTGTACGAAGGTGCTTTGCAGTTCAGGTCGGCCCAAGGCGAGATCAGGACGACCGCCATAGGTTGAGGCAAAGCTTCGTCCCGGATCGCAAGTGTGGTCGCGAGCGCTAGCCCACCGCCAGCAGAGTCCCCGGCAATCGCAGTTCGCTTGGGCGATAGTGGCTGATCGAGCATCCATCGATAGGCGTTGAGCCCATCCTCGAGGGCGGCTGGATGCGGATGCTCCGGTGCCAACCGGTAGTCAGGTACGTACACCGACGCGCCGGCAGCGACAGCCAAATGCGTGACGAGGCCTTTGTGGGTTGACGGGCTGCCAATGCAATAGCCGCCACCATGCATGTAGAGCACAGCGCGTTTTGGCTGTTCACCCCGAGGCCGCGCCACCAATGCTCGAACATCACCCATCGAGATCCATTCGGTCTCGGCATCGGGCGACGGAGAATTCACGTTCGCGACCATCCGCAGCCATGCGCGCTGAAACGTGAAGGGCCATGGCGGCCCAAGGAACGGCTTCAGGCCATAGCGAGTGGCGGTACGAAGTACGTTAGAGGGAATTCTTTTTTGCATGACACTTGAGCTGGCCACGATAGCCCATCTATACTAGCTCTTGAAGTGATGGGGACATTCGGACTGATGAGCCGGTCGCGCCCGGGCCTGTGCACTTGGGGGGTGGCGCTTCTGGTATTGATCACCACCTCGGCGGGCTGCATCAGCCAGATGCAGGCAGACATCAAGGACAACGCGGAGCGCCTGGACTCGCTCGAAGCCGACCTAGAAGCCAAACGCAAGGAGCTCGAGGAGGCGCTCGAGGAGGCCAGCCGCATTCTGCGCCGTAACAGCGCCGACCAAGGGCTACAGATCGAAGAGATCATAGACCGGCTCGCGCTCATGGAAGGTGAGATTGCCGAGTTGCGCATGGAGAGCAGCGGTGTGTCGAAAGAGCAATTGGCCAAAGACGCCGAGCTCCAACGCAAGCTCAGTGAAGTCGCGCGCGCCGCTGGTATGGACGTGCCCCTCGAGTCGAGCCAGATTCCAGACAACAAGAAGAAGCATTGGGAAGCATCGGTCAAGGCCCACCGAATCAACGATCATTCTTACGCGCGTGCCCTGCTTCGGGCGTATATTCAGCGGTATCCAAACGACAGCAAGGCCGACGACGCGCAGTACCTGGTCGGCTCGAGTTACTTGAGACAGGGTCAGCCCGCCGCTGCTCTCGGTGAGTTTCGAAAAGTGATCTCGACCTACCGCAAGGGCGATGTCCTCGACCGGACCCTCTACGACATGGCGCAGGCGTTTCTCCAGGTGAGGTCGTGCAACGACGCGGAGACCGCGCTCAAAGCCCTACTCAAAAACCACAAGAGATCGCCCCTGTTTGCGAAAGCCAAGAGACAACTTCGGGCTGTCCGTGAAATGGGCAGCACCGAGTGCGCTGACCGGGGCTAGGGTGCCGCAGCCAAGGGCCGCCGCGTCAAATAGATCGGCGAAGACCATGCGCGCTCTTCGTTCATGGAAAGGCAATCATCGGCGAGATCCGTCTGATACCCCCCAAAGCAGGGATTGCATTCACCATCTTTGCAGCGCAGCAAGCCTGCGTTGACGGCGGAGGTCGGTTCCTGGATCGCGCGGACGTAGTAGAGCAACTCGCGCTTCGGTGTATCGTGCTCCGGATCTTCGAACTCGATCTCGCAGACCTCTGAGTCCGGTGGGCAAGGGATCGTCAGCCACGGATCTTCGATCAGGTCTTCCACGGGCTCCGTTTCGGCCATCTGCCGGCCGATCCGTACCACCTCGATCTGGGTGATCCTCTTACGCTTGTCCGAGGGATGGTAGCACTCGCCGGCACAGATGTGTTCCACACGATCGGCACCAAGCGCTCCGGCGACGCGATCCGGACAACCCGGCAACTGCTCGAACGCCCCAGCGGCCCGAACCCGAAACTTCGGGATACCGTCGAACGGAAGTTGACTGCCCATGGGAACCGGCTCGTCACCGGCGTTGATCAGGTCGAACCACAGAAGGATTCGGTCGCCCGACGTACCGTACACGTGGCGTGCCGAAACGGCGTCCCAAATCGCGTCACGGGTGCGCTCGGGGGCATGGACTGCCACCAAACCGCCGGTCAGGAAAAAAGAAGCCTGGCGCTCAAGCCATACGGTTTGAAACGGCCGCATGGATGCGACGTCCTGAGCGGTGAGCGTCACGGACTCGGTCGTCTTCTCCGGTGCGCCGAACAGCAGACGCTCCCAATCCTCGTTCACCGGCCCCCGGGCGTCGCTCATTTTACGCCGATCGAACTCTTTGTAGCCGGTCCCCGGCCGGGCAGAATGGTTGTCACTCGACGCGATGAAGCCGAGCGTCGTGTGACGAGGTGAATCGGGATCGTCGAAGTTGGCTCGCGCCAGCATGTACTGCACCGCGCCGCCGGGACGGTAGAGAAAGCTCGGATTGAAACAGTCCGTGCACTGACCGCAATTGCCCCACTCCGCGAGGTCAGTCCCTGGCAAGGTCACATGTCCGGCCGTACCCGCGCCTAGGTAGTTGCGCCGAGCGGCCTCGACGCGGTCTTCGCATTGCTGAGAAGATGGATCGTCACATCGACTGCGAACGATCTCACCTGCCCGCCAGCAGCAGGCCTCGAAGTCTTCGGTGGGTGCCGGGCAAACAGCACCGTCCGCGCTCTGCGCAACCGCACGATACGACCGGTACTCCTCGGAGTTGCCATGCCCCGAGAAAACCTCCACCAGCCGTTGCCACCTCGGATCATCTTGCGCCGGTGCCAACTGCTTGTCCCACAAATAGCCGCGAGGTGTATAAAAACCCCAGGTGCTGCCGTGTGGGATGACCATCCCCTCGAACCCCCATTCGTCAAGCTTGTGGAAAAGGTCCTCCGGCGTCCTTGCGAATTCGCGGCAGTCAGGTGGCAACTCCGGAGATGGCACACCTTCCGGACAGTCCGGCACCGAAGCGATCTCGCGAACATGAACGGTCACATCGTTGTAGGGCTGTTGCTCGGGGAACGCCCGAAACGGAATACGGGCGTTGACGAGAAGGGTCTTCAGGTCGCTGAAGGCGCGCGAAGCAAGACCAGGCGCTGCGATTTGCCGAGCGGGGAGCTGATCGTCGCTGGTTTCTTTGAAGATCACATTCTTGTGCCCGTAGTGGTCCTCGGGTGTCAGTCCGATTTGGGTCCACTCGAACCCCGTGAATGCGACGAGGTCGGGCTGCGGGCGATCGTCGACCAAGTTGCACTGGCGAATGGACTCTTTGACCATCTTCCAGGTGCGCGGGGTGAGCGCTTCGGCGTGGTCGGTGAGCGCATAGAAATCAAGCTGGGAACAAAAACGCGCAAAGTCACACGCGTCGGCTGGGGGGTGAACGCCTTCTCCTCCCATCAGCGGTAAGCTCCACTGGAACGCATCGACCGACAGGGTCGTGTGCACGTGGAAGTCGCCAAAGAGGATTCGACCCTCAGAATCGCCCGAATTGCGATCACGCTCCGCTACGATGCTGGAATCCAAAGGTGTTGGGGTGACATCACGATCGACGTGAAGGTGACCCCGCCACAGCACAAACCACAACACGAACACCACCAACGCTACAATGATGATCACGCCGAACAACGCTTGCTTCAGGACACCCACGAAGCCGCGAGCATAAGCTACCAAGCGTGAACCGCCAAGGTCTCACGGGCAGAGAGGGGCTAAGCAACAGACCTAGTGTGCGAGAGAAAAGATCCGCACACTAGCGGTGCCAGCGAACTGTTTCGGCTCGGCCCTTGATCACCTGGTTCTGATCGAGCCCATCCTGCCCCGACAGGTAGACCCCAGGGCTGCCGCGCCGGTTCGAAGTGAACGCGATGAGTCGACAATCGGGCGAAAAAGCCGGGTCTTTGTTGTCGCCCTGTCCTTGGGTAAGGCGCCGGTATTCCTGGGTCTCGACGTTGACCGTGAAGATATCGAAATTCGAATCGCGGCCACTGAACGCAATGAGAGGCTGCTTCGGGTCCATGCACCAGACCGGCGTTTGGTTGTGGCCTCCGCGGAATGTCACACGCTTCACACCACTGCCATCGCGATTCATCGTGAACACCTGTGGGCTCCCGTGGCGGTTCGATACGAACGCCAGCTTGCTCCCAGGACCACAGGTTGGGCTGACGTCGATCCCACGGCTCTTGGTGAGACGTCGCACTGCACTTCCATCGAGATTCGCGCTGTAGATCTCGGAGTTCCCTTGGCGTGAGGACGTGAAGTAGACTCGGTCGCCACAGATCACGGGCGCCATGTTGATGCCTTTACCGCCGATCACGCGCCTACCCCCGGCCCGTGAGTTGGTGATGAACATTCCTTTGTTTGAAAGGCGTGTGTACCAAATGGTACCTGCACCGAAGGACGGAAGCATGGATACCCCACCGCCGCTCGACACGGTTCGGACGCCGTAACCGTCCATACTTGCCGCGTAAACGCTCTTTCTGCCCGGTCCGAGCTTTCGTGCGAAGGCGATCTCCGTCCCAAAGGGCCCGCGGACTCCGGTGACGACCGCGATCACCTCATTGGCGAAGTCGTGCATCCATTTGCGGATCTGGTCCGCGCTGCCTCGGTAGGTCCTCTGAAGGGCCGCTCGGCCTTCACCGGTAGATTGGTAGAAACGAAGCTCGAGGTTGACGCTCGAACGACTACTGGAAATCGTGCCCTTGATGACACCGTTGGCGCCAAGCACCGACCACGATGCAACATCGGCGTTGATCCCCATGCTCACCCAGTCGTGGCGGATCGAACTGGGACCGATGACCCGGAAGCCGGGCATCAGACGGAAGTCATTGCGAAGTACGTCAGCACCGCCGACGGCGTAGTTCTTTGGCTCGCCGATCAAATCGGGAATGCCGATTCGAAAGACCTCTTCATCCGCGGCATCGATATCGACCACGATCTTGTCGTCCGGAAGAGGCGGCGCGTCATCTTTGCTAGCCACGGGCACCGCGGCAAACACCACGGGCGTAAGCACGAGCGCGCAGAAGAGCGCTGCGCGAAACCCTCGATGTGCCGATGCTGTCAAAGCCATGCTTCTCCTTCAGTCAAAATGGCGTCCGAAAAAACGCAACGAGATCGTATTCCCAAGAACCTGATTTGCGATGGACGCCGGAGGAGTAGGAAGCTCGGCCCCTTCGGCGTCATCCACCCTGCGACGAACGGCCGCGTCGAAGGATTCATTCCCGCTCGGCCGAGTGATTTCGTAGCCCTCTACCCGGCCGTCCTCGGTGATCGAGAGCTCGAGGACGCAGGTGAGCTTTTGGAGCTCTTCGGTCGGAATACTGGTAGGCGTTCTAAACCCCCGACGAAAATAGGAATAGAGCTTGCCGATGTAGATCTCGCGATCGGTGCCGGTTGCTTTGGTCCCTTCGGCGATGCCGTCGGGGTCCCCTTCGAGCTCCGGGCCCTTTGAAAGATCAGAGATCGCACCGGCACGCTGACCGAGCTGTGAGAGAAGGTCGTCTTGCGGCTTGTCCCGCTTGTCTTTCGGCTTCCTCATGCCCTTTTCATTTTTGCCGGTGGGCACTGCCGCCACTGGATCGGACTTGGGTGCTTCGGGTACCGGAGCCTGCTGGGGCGCTTCTGGCATCTCTTTGCTCGGAAGCGCGCGCGGTTGCCTCTTCTTTCCAAGTCGCACAAAGCGCGTTTCGACGACTTGGATCGGTGGGGGCGGAAGCGCAGCCGTCGACGTACCGAGCACGGACTGCACCGCCCCGAGCACAAGGGCGCTCAACAAAGCGAGCATGGGGATCGCCACAAAGGCGCCAAAGGCAAACCCGACCCCACCGACGATCTCGATGAAGGTAGGTTGCTCGGCCTCGAAGAGACAGAGGGTCCGCCAGTCGGTCGCTTTCGCGTTGGCCATTATCGCGGCCTGCGGGTTACCGGGTCGGTGACGAGGCCCATCTTCCCGATCCCGGCCTGGCGCACGAGCGCAAGGACCTGCGCCACGGCACCATAGGGCACCTGCTCGTCGGCCTGTACGAAAACTTCGTCCACACTTCGAACGCGGTCGTCGGTCGCAAGCCGTTCTTTCAGCACGTCGAGCGACACCTCTTCTTCGAAAAGAAAGATTCTTTGATCGCGTTGCACGGTGATCACTGGGACATCTTCATCAATGTCCATTCGGGGGGCTTCGGCCTTGGGAAGCTCGACATCGACCCCGGTGGTGAGCATGGGCGCTGCGATCATAAAAATGATCAAGAGCACGAGCATGACATCCACCAATGGAGTCACGTTGATCTCGCTAAGCGCACTTCCTGAATCTCCGTTCTTGTTCGAAAACGACACGACCTACTCCACCAATAGATGCCTGCGAATGATGTTGAGGTAGTCGCTGGCAAACGCCGCCGTTTCGCTATCGACGACACGGATACGTCGAACGAAGTAGTTATAGGCCATCACCGCGGGGATGGCCGCGGCAAGCCCGAGGGCGGTCGCGATGAGCGCTTCGGCGATGCCCGGCGCAACGACATCGAGACCCGCGCTCTTCTGCCCATGAATCGCGATGAAGGAATTCATGACACCCCAAACGGTGCCGAACAGGCCAATGAAAGGTGCAGTCGATGCGGTGGTCGCCAGGAAAGACACTTTGTTTTCAAGTCGAGTCAATT
>CAJHXN010000295.1_pt1 | contig 12533 bp, 12 predicted proteins | sample 9198401 | NCBI WGS metagenome assembly CAJHXN01 (sample SAMEA7708334, study PRJEB35096) | sediment metagenome | biome: marine neritic benthic zone biome [ENVO:01000025]; feature: sediment [ENVO:00002007]; material: shallow marine sediment [ENVO:03000034] sea grass bed [ENVO_01000059] ... | reverse complement strand
TCGATCGCGTGTTGATGTTGCCGGTGCCGTTTTCGATGGGCTTCATGTTGGGAAACAAGACGATAGGATTCTACGGGCCGCGGACCGGCAAAGCATACGGCCACCTCGGGTTTACCAATGTCCTTGGTTGGGCCGATCCCGAGCGCGACATTAGCGTCGCCCTCATGAACACCGGGAAGCCCCTCTTGGCCGCAAAGATGGTGGCCTGGTTGAATGTGATGCGAGTCATCAGCAGCCGCGTGCCTCGCGATCGAACGTAGGCTAGGCTCCGCCGAATGAAGTTCAGTGCTTCCATCGCCATGGCTCCGCCCGAGGACTATGTCCCCGTCGCGCAGGAGGCCGAGAGGCTGGGATACCACGCGATCGTGTTGCCGGATTCGATCTTCTTCTCCGAGGAGGTCAGCAAACCGTACCCCTACACCCAGGACGGCAGCCGGATGTGGGGCCCAGAGACTCCGTGGATCGAGCCCCTCATCGGGGCGGCTGCCATGGCTGCAGCCACCAAAACGTTGTTCTTCTATACGAGCGTCGTGAAGTTGCCGGTGCGCCATCCGGTTCTCGTGGCCAAGCAGGTCGGTTCGCTGGCGGCCATCTCGAACAACCGCTTTGGTTTCGGCGCGGGTCTTGGGTGGCTTCCCGAGGAGTTCAAGTGGTGCGGAACCGAGTTCGAGACACGCGGCAAGCGCATGGATGAATGCCTCGAGATTCTGCGTTTGATTTGGACCGGCGAAATGGTGGAGTACCACGGCGAGCACTACGACTTTGGCAAGATACAAATGACCCCAGCGCCAACTAAGCCAGTTCCAATCTACATCGGCGGACACAGTAAGCCCGGGCTCAAGCGGGCAGCGAAGTATGGTGACGGCTGGTCTTCCGCCATGCTCACCTCCGAGCAATTCATCGCGATGATCCGCCAAATCGAGGAATACCGAAAAGAGTACGGCCGCGATCACCTCCCGATGGAGTACCAGGCCGTCGTTACGGATACATGGGACGCAGATGGCTTTAAACGCCTCGAAGACGAAGGCGCCACCGATATCATCACGGTCCCGTGGTTGATGTATGGGACGCCGATGCAGGGCGGGACCCTGCAGGGACGCATCGACGGCTTGAAACGTTTCGCGGACGACGTTATCGCGAAGATGTGATGCGTCCGGAGCTTCGGATTTTGCGGCAGGCGAGCGCCGAGCCTGTTGCCGACCGGGACGCCCACCGACTGGTGGGTATCGATACACCCGCGCTGTGCGAAGCGGCTCGGACACGTCGAGACCGCGCCTTTGGTGCAACGTTGACCTTTTCGCCCAAGGTCTTCTTGCCGATCACCAATCTGTGTCGGAACCGCTGCGACTATTGCTCGTTTCGGCGGTCACCGGGCGATCCTGGCGAGTGGACGATGAGCCCAGAAGAAATCCGCGCATGGCTTTCGCGTGCGCGAGGCCAGGGCTGTATCGAAGCGTTGTTCTGCCTTGGCGACACCCCAGAGACGGGTTTTCGAGAGTACCGGGCGCTGCTTCATTCGTGGGGTCACGGTCGCACGGTCGACTACCTGCGTTGGGCTGCCGAGCAGGCCTTGGCCGAGGGGCTTTTGCCGCACACCAACGCGGGCATACTTTCGCGTGAAGCAATGATCGAGTTGCGGCCAGTCAATGTGAGCCTTGGTCTAATGCTTGAGAACGTCAGCGAGCGATTGTGCGAGAAGGGTATGCCGCACCATAGAGCACCGGACAAACGTCCGGCGCGACGCATTCAAATGACGCGCGAAGCTGGCGAGCTTCGCATCCCTTTCACGTCGGGGCTGTTGATCGGCATCGGCGAGACCGTGGATGAACGAGTTGACACCCTCCTTGCCATCCGAGACATCCATCGCGAGTACGGACACATCCAAGAGGTCATCATTCAAAACTTCCGAGCGCATCCCTCGACCCCGATGGGCTCTTTCGCCGAACCGACGGAGGACGATTTGGCCGCCGCAGTCGCCTTGGCGCGACTGATCTTGGACGACGATGTGAGCGTACAAGCCCCCCCGAACCTCAGCCCGGCTTCGACCAAGGCCCTGATCGGCGCTGGGATCAACGACTTCGGCGGCATTTCACCGGTCAGCCCGGACTACATCAATCCTCTTCATCCGTGGCCGCACCTCAACGAGCTCGCCGAAGTCTGCAACGCGGCGGGCTTTGACCTCGAACCCCGGTTGCCGCTCTATCCCGCGCAACTTGGTACGAACGAGTTCGTCGACCCGTCCCTTCGGCCGCGTGTCGCCGAGCTGCAGGCAGGCCTCGGGGCACCATGACCACCGAGCTCGAGTCCTGTCTGAAACGGGTATCCATGGGGGTCCGCACCATCCTGGAGCGCAGCCTCGAAGGTCGCGAAGTCACCGTGACCGATGGCGCGCTCTTGAGCGAGGCCCGGGGCACCGACCTTCACGCCCTTGGCCTGGTGGCCGATGCGCTTCGCCACCAACAGGTTGGGGATCGCGTCACCTACGTCGTCAATCGCAACATCAACTTCACCAACGTGTGCATCAAGAACTGTAAGTTTTGCGCGTTTGCGAGGACGATACGGTCGGAGCAAGGCTACTTTCTTCCGCATGATGAGATCGCGCGTCGCGTCCGACAGGCCTGGGACATGGGGGCGACCGAAGTGTGTCTGCAGGCCGGCCTTTCGCCGAACCTGACGGGCGACAGCTACATCGATCTTTGTCGCGTCGTTAAAGAGGCCGCACCTGACATTCACATCCATGCCTTCTCACCTGAGGAAGTGAAGTTCGGAGCCTCGTTGAAGAAGATTTCGTTTTCGGACTACCTCGTCGAGCTCAAGGCCGCTGGCTTGGGCTCGCTGCCGGGCACCTCTGCGGAGATTCTCAACGATCGCTTGAGAAAGGTGATCGCACCGACTCGGATCAGCACTGCCGAGTGGGTCGAAGTCATCACTTCGGCGCACGAGCTCGGCATCCCGACGACTTCAACCATGATGTTTGGCCACGTTGAATCGATCGAAGATCGAATGGGACACATGGATCTTCTTCGGAGGATTCAGCGCGGGACGGGCGGGTTTACCGAGTTCGTGCCGCTTTCCTTCGTGCACGACGAAGCACCGTTGTTCGTGAAGAGTGAGGTGGCGGGGGTGCGCCCCGGCCCCACTGGGGACGACGTCCTCCGTCTCTATGCGATCGCAAGACTCATGCTTGGGCACGACATTCCAAACCTGCAGGCGTCCTGGGTCAAAGAAGGCCTCCGGACCTCGCAGCTCCTCCTCGGCTCGGGTGTCAACGACCTCGGCGGGACCTTGATGAATGAAAGCATTTCTACAGCTGCCGGTGCACGGCATGGTCAGCTGATGACACCGGCGACCTTGCGTCGGGTGATCCGCGACGCTGGTCGATGTCCCGTCGAGCGGGACACCCGCTATGGAGTCGTTCGCGAGTTCGGCCCAACGGCCGATGAAGACCCGATCGAGCCGCTTGATGCTGTGAAAGACTCGGACGCGGTCTTTGGGTCCTATGAAGCGCTGACCCGCGATGCTCGATTTCACTACGAGCCGCGCGGCCTTCGCGTCGTCAGTTAGTGTGCGGATCTTTTGCGGGGGCGCTCGACCACAAACGAAAATCTCTCGCACACTAGGGCCCGTCCCGTCGACGTCGCCATGTGGTAGGATTGGCCGCGATGGGTAAGTTTGCTGAGCGCTATGGGCCTTGGGCGGTGATCACGGGTGCTTCTTCGGGCATCGGTGCTGAGTTCGCGCGGCAGTTGGCAGGGTATGGGCTGAACGTTGTTCTGGTTGCCCGCCGCCGCGACCGACTGGAGGAGCTCGCCTCTGGGATCGAAGACATGTTTCGCGTCGAAGCGCGCGTCGCGCCTGCCGATCTCACCGCGCGCAACATCGTCCAAGTGCTGCAACCCGCGCTTGCCGACATCGAGATCGGCCTGTTGGTCAATTGCGCTGGCTTTGGGACGACCGGCCCCTTCTTGGACATGGATCCAAGCATCCAAGAGTCCATGATTAATTTGAATTGTCATGCGCCCATCGTGCTCACCCACGAAGTCGCTCAGGGCATGCGCGAACGCGGCCGCGGCGGCGTGATCTTCGTCTCTTCGGTGAATGGGTTTTGTGCAGCGCCCGGGATGGCCAACTACAACGCCACCAAAGGCTACGACCTGCTGTTTGCCGAAGGCCTAGCTGCCGAGCTCGCACCCTATGGCGTCGATGTGCAAGCGCTCTGCCCTGGAGGCACCTACACCGAGTTCCAACATGTTGCCGGCCTCGATGCGCGCGCCCTCGGTCCGCTGAGCGGCGTGGTATTCGCCAACGCCTCGACAGTGGTTGCCACCAGTCTCCGAAAGCTCGGCAAACGCGTCACCGTCGTCCCCGGCGTTATCAACAAGCTCAATGTCTTCATGATGCGCTTCATGCCACGCTGGCTATCGACCCGTCTTTGGGGAACGGCGCTGCGTCGCTTGGCTGCGCACAATTGAGGCCAACAACGACCCACAGTGAAACGGAATACTGCGTTCCTTACGTCGCTTACCCCGCCCGCAACCGAGCCAGATCCACGGGGCTGTCGACGTCGAAGGCGATCCCACTGCTGAGCTGCACGCTGACACCCAGTCCCAGCCTCTGTGCTCGAAGCAGATGGCGTCGAAGGCTGTCTTCGTGGCCCAGGCAGCTTGGGAGCACGGTGGGTGGTGTGACTGCGATCACATTCGTGCCTTCGCCGAGGCGGTCAGGGACGAGGACCACGTCGCCCTCTTGTAGAGCGCGGACCACGTCCGCGATGTCTTCGCGGGTCAAGAGGGGTAGGTCGCTCATGCAAATGATCACGCTTTCGACCCCACGGTTAGCCAAGGTGCCAAGCGCTTCGTCGATCACGGTGGCTAGGCCTGGTGCGTCGGGCGGATCCTCGAGCGCCACGAGGCCGAGATGTTCGGCGTGTCGACGCGCGGCGTCGGAGTCACTGACGACGGCGATCTCGTCCACCTCGGGTGCCTCTCGAAGGACGCTCACGACATGCTCAAAAAGCTGGCGGGCGAGCCGCGCTCGCTCATCGGGCCCCAACACGTCGGAGAGCCGGGACTTGGCCTGGTCGAACCCTTTGATCGGAATCAATGCCCAAATGCTCATCGGAGGCTCCCTGCAAAATCGAGCAGCGCCCGGGCCAAGCGTACTCGATCTTCGCGTGCTTGGATCAGAATGTTGGTTTCGAGCACCGGGAAGGTCGCGGAGAACGTATCGCCGGAATGAACGACGAACCCGTCGAGAAGGTCCTCGTAGTGTGTCGCGACCTGCTGGGCGGAAGCGGGCTTGCCATCGAGCTGCACAATCATCGAAGCAAGCGGCCCCTTGACCGCTTGGTCAGCGAGGATGGGGCTGACCGCCACTGTGCGCTTTTCTCGCAAAATCCCGCGAATTCCGTCGACCGAGAGAATCGGATCGATCGACACGTACGGGTTCGATGGGCCGATTACGACCAGGTCTGCCGAACGTAGCGCCTCGATCACCTGGGCTGTGGGTTGGGCGGCCCAGCGATGCTCGACCCGCTTGACCTCGGGAGCCGCCCGGGCGCGCACCAACCAAGCCTGGAACTCCATGTCACCCCGGCCGGTCACGATCGTCGTTGGGCACAGAGAATCGCTCATCGGGAGGATCGGACGCTTCACCTCGAGCTTGCGACAGAGAGCAGCGGTCGCCTGAGTCAGCGAGTCGCCAGCGGCGAGCGCGCTCGACCGTGCGATGTGCGTGATCAAGTCGCGGTCACCCAACCGAAACCACGATTCTTCCCCGCGGCGCGCGGCCTCTTCGAGCACCTGAAATGTGTCGCCCTCGATCCCCCAGCCACGCTCCTCAGGAGACAGTCCGGCAAGAGTGTACATCACCGTGTCGACGTCTGGGCTGATGTGAAGCCCCCAGTGCGAAAAGTCGTCGCCGGTGTTGACGACCACTGAAAGCGCATCTGAGGGGAGCACGCGGTCGAGGCCATCCACGAGACGCGCGCCCCCAACGCCGCCGGCAAGGGCCACGACACGCGGTCCCTGTGAGTGGCCAGAAGTCATGCGTAGAGATCGGTTTCCGGATCGCGCAGGATCGCGCTGCTCGATTCGGAGCTCGATTCAAATTGAAGCCCGCGCACTAGGATCAGCGGGCGCCCCTCATCGGCCTGGCCAGCCACCAAATCCGCTGCAGCTGCCAACGCGTCTACAATTGCGGGCTCGGTCGCTTGGAGCTCACGTCCATGACGATCGGACGCGCCGCGGCGGTCCCAAATCGGCGGAATGCCACTTGAACCAATCGCAAATCCGACTGTTCCCTTGCGGAAGGGCCGGCCCCAAGAGTCTGTGATGATGATGCCGATGTGGGTGGCGTAGCGTGCTTCTAGATCGGCGCGGAGCTTCCGGGCCGTGGCGTCGGGATCGCGGGGGAGGGTGAGCACCCAAGGGCCGCTGTTCCCGGGTGCGTGGCTCGGGGCGGCGTTGCTTGCGTCGATCCCGGCGTTCGCGGAGACGAAACCCAAACGATGACGAACGATCAATGCGCCGTTTCTCTTTCGAGAGATCGACTTACTCTCTCGGAGAATGAGCTCGGTCAGCCGTGGATCCTTGTCGACTTCGTCACCGAGGGCCTTTGCAGCGTTGCTTGGCGCTACCTTGGACAAGTCCACGAAGCAGTCTTCGGCGCGGGACACGATTTTGCTGGCGATCAGCAGTACGTCCCCATTGCCGAGCTCGATACCCGCGCCCTCGAGACATGTCGTGATCAGGCCAAGGAGATCGTCGCCACGGTCGACCGTCGGCACACCGGGGATGGCACGAACGAGGATTTCGGTGCCGATACTGACGTTGCCGGCACCCGGCCCAGCAGGGGTCATTCCTTCTCCGGGATGCCCGTGATGCGAATGCCGGAGCCCACGCTCTTATAGCGGCGATTGATGTGCAGCAGGACCGGTGTCAGCGATTCGAGCGCAATCGAGTTCCGAAGCACGCCCGCGTCGACGCCGCGAAGCCCGAGGTCGCCGATGAGGTCGATGACCTCGGCCCGGGCTTGTTTGTCGTCGCCACAAACGAGGACGTCGCAATCGAACACGTGGCTTGGGTCGCTGAGATGTTCCGAGCTGATGTGATGGAGCGCCGCGACAAGGCGGGCTTCGTCGCCGAGTAGGGCGCGTGCCTCGAGCGCCGCGGACTGACCCTCCGGAAGATGGACCGAGCGGACCTTAGGCGGTTGAAGCGGGACGGTGATGTCCACGATCACTTTCGTGCCCACGCGGCTCTTGATCGACTCGAACGTCGGCCGGTGCGCGCTGTAGGGGACCGTCACCACGATCAAGTCGCCATGATCGCAGGCGCTCGCATTGTCGGCGCCCTGCAAAGTCACATCAAACTCTACGGAGAACTCCTGAGCTTTGTTTTGACCGCGCTCTGCGTCTCGTGATCCGATGAACACGTCGTGACCCGCCTTGGCCCAACGCACGCCCAAGCCCCGACCCTCGCGGCCGGTGCCACCCACAATTCCAATCTTCATAAACTCCTCACGAATTGAGCTCGGCCATGAACCTGAGCGTTCCCATGTCCTGCGAACCCACCATCATGGTCCCGACCGGCGATTCTTTCCAGCGCTGAAAACGGTCGCGGATTTGGTCTTTGGACCCAACGAGGTAGAGCTCATCGACCATGTCGTCTGGCACCGCTGCAATGGCCTCGTTGCGCTTTCCGTCCAAGAAAAGGTCTTGAATCTTCTCGCAGGCCTCTTCGAAGCCAACCCGGCTCAGGTAGTCTTTGTAGAAGTTCTTCTTTTTGGAGCCCATCCCACCAATGTAGAGCGCGAGCTGCATCTTGCAGGGCATCCTCGCGTATTCCGGGTCGCCGATGATCACGACCACCGTCGGGGCGATGTCGAAGTTGTGGAGTCCCTTGCCGTCGCCCGCCTTTTCGAAGCCCCGGTTGAAGTTCTCCATCAAGACGTCGGGGCGGGTCGGGTGCATGCAGGTCAAGAGGCAACCGTCCGCAACCTCCGCAGACATCTCTTGGGACTTCGGCGCCATGGACCCGGTGTAGACCGGGATGTCAGGGCGGCCGTGCACCATGCTCTTGAGGGGCTTCCCCTGCCCAGTGGACCCCGCGCCGTGGTAGGGGATCTGATACCGCACGCCGTCGAACTCGAGCGGTGCTTTGCGAGCGAAGATCTGTTTGACGATGGTGACGTACTCGCGGAGCCAGGTAAGCGTCTTGTTGAACGGCACGCCATGCCAGCCCTCGACGACTTGAGGTCCCGATGTCCCAAGCCCCATGATGAAGCGGCCCTTCGAGAGGGTGTCCATCGTGATTGCGGTCATCGCCGCGTTGGCTGGCGAGCGTCCTGGCAGCTGCATGATCGCGGTACCGAGCTTGATTGTCGAAGTCTGTGAACCAACCCAGGCGAGCGGCGTGACCGCGTCGTTGCCCCAAGACTCAGCCGTCCAAATCGAATCGTAGCCAAGGCGCTCGACCTCTCCGATCTTGTCCATGTTTACGAGGTCTTCCACCGTCATGTTCAGTTGCGGACCTGCGTAACCAATGCTGAGCCCAAGCTTCATTGCGATTCTCCTGGAAATGGGGCGGTCCCCGTTTGTAACAGGAAGTAGAGCGGTTTCAATTTGAGGTCGACGCGCGTGCAGGTCAGCCTGCCGCCATGCAGGTCTTGGTTACGGGGGCCTTTGGAAGGCTAGGCCAGGAGGTTCTGAGAAGACTGCTCGGCGAAGGGCATACCGCCTTGGCGTTCGACCTGCCTACCAAGACGAACCGGCGCATGGCGACGCGTTTCGAAGACGATGTTCCGATCGTGTGGGGAGACGTTCGGTCAAAGCAGGATGTCGACGCTGTCGTGAAGGGTTGTGACGCGGTCATCCACAATGCGGGCATTCTTGCCCCAATGACCGAGCAGCAGCCGGAGCTTGCGCATACCGTGAACGTCGTCGGCACTCAAAACATCATCAAGGCCATGGCCGCGCAGCCTCGGCCTCCGCGGCTCGTCTATGCTTCGACTTTTTCGGTATGTGGCCCGCGAGCGCCGGGCGGGCCGCCGCTCACCGCCGATGATCCGGCGATCGGCACCGACCACTATACTTCACACAAAACCGAGTGTGAGCGAATGATCCAAGAGTCGGATCTCCCGTGGGTGATCTTTCGGATCGGCGTCTCGGTTTCGGCCCAAGCGAAAGACTTCTCGCCAGACATCTTTCGCCTCCTTTTCGAGATCGATCCAAGAACGCGCCTCGAGTACGTGCACCCACGCGATGTGGCGCTCGCCCAGATACGTGCGGCGACTTCACCCGACGCGCTTGGGAAGATCTTGATGATCGGAGGCGGTGAGTCGTGCAGGATGACATTCGAGGATTTCTACGCCGCGATCTTCGATGCGTCAGGGGTGGGCGAGCTTCCTACCGAGGCTTATGGCCGGCGTGCTTACTACTGCGATTGGATGGACACCACCGAAAGCCAAGCGATACTTCAGTATCAGGAGCACACGTTCGACGACTTCATCCGAGAGTTTCGACACGAGTCGCGTTGGACGCGGCCGATTGTGCGCCTCTTCTCGCCTCTCATCCGCCGCTATCTGCTTCAATACTCGAGCGCCTGGCAGTCCCGGACCCGGTAGCTCTAGGCCCGTTGGCTCGATACGGAGATGACTTCGCCTGTCATGTAGGAGCTGTAGTCGCTTGCCAAGAAGACCATCACATTTGAGATTTCCCAGGGCTCCGCGCCACGCCCAAATGCTTCACGCCCCTCTAGCTCTTCGAGCAGCCCCGGCGGGGTCACCTTTTCCAAGAAAGGGTGCATGGCGAGCGAAGGAGCGACGCAGTTCACGCGGACGGCCTGCTCAGCAGCTTCGATCGCGGCACACCGTGTGAGCGCCATGACCCCCGCTTTGGCGGCGGCATAATGAGACTGACCTTCCTGTGCTCTCCAGCCGAGGACCGATGCATTGTTCACGATCGCGCCCTGGCCTCGCGGCATCATGTGTTTGAGGGCCGCTCGAGTGCATCGAAAGCACCCGTTGAGAGTCACGTCGAGCACGGCGTTCCACTGGTCGTCGGTCATGTCGACGATCTTGGCGTACCCACCGAGCCCCGCGTTGTTCATGAGAACATCCACGTGGCCCATCTCTTTCACCGCAAGAGCAAACATGGCCAGCACTTCGGTTTCGTCGGTGACGTTGCACATGACAGTGGCCGGACGAAGCCCCGCCTCCGCTTCGATCTTGTCGGCAGCCTCTTTGAGCCGACGTTCATGGATGTCACTGATCACGAGTGCTGCGCACCCTTCTTCTGCGCAACGCATCGCGGTCGCGAAACCGATTCCGGTCCCGGCTGCGGCGGTGACGAGGACGGTCTTCCCTTCGAGCAGTTTGTGCCCTGCAATGTACTCAGGTTTGTGGGTCATCGTGGCTCCTTCGGCAGCCCAAGTCCTCGCTCGCCGATGATATTGCGTTGAATTTGGTTCGAGCCCGCGTAGATCGTGTCCGCCCGAGAAAAGAGGTACCACTTCTGTAGTGGCGTCAGCTCATAGGGGCCCGCGCTGAGCATTTCGCCTTCGGGGCCGAGCAGGTCCATCGCGAGCTTGCCGAGGTCGCGGTGCCAATTCGACCAGTAGAGCTTGCTGATGAGGGCTTCGCGGTGGAGGTCTGTGCCCTCTTGCTCGAGCATTCGAAGCGCGTTGACCCGCATGATCTTGAGCCCAATCCATGCATGCGCGAGCCGTTGCCGAAACACCGGGTCTTTGGCCGCCCCGGTACGTTTCGCGGTCGCGATCACTTCCTCGAATTCCTTTTGGAAGAGGTACTGCTGGCTGAGGGTCGAAGCCCCCCGCTCAAAGGCAAGCGTCCCCATCGCCACCTTCCAACCGTTGTTCACCCCACCGACAACGTTGTCTTTGTGCGTTCGCGCTCCGTCGAAGAACACTTCCGCGAATTCTGCGCTTCCGCCCATTTGTTTGATCGGTCGCACGTCGATCCCCGGCTGCTTCATCGGGACCAAGATACAGCTGATCCCCCGATGCTTGGGTGCTTCTGGGTCGGTTCGGCAAAGGACGAAACACCAGTCGGAGTAGTGCGCGCCCGAGGTCCAAATCTTTTGCCCTTCGATCACCCAGTCTTCGCCTTGCAGGGTGGCCTTCGTCTGAACCGACGCGAGGTCCGATCCGGCCCCCGGCTCCGAGTACCCCTGACACCAGATCTCATCGCCTGCGATGATCGGCGGCAAAAAGCGCTCTTGCTGCGCAGGGCTGCCGAAATGAATGAGCGTGGGTCCGAGTAAGGTTTCACCGATGTGTCCTACGTTGCCTGGACCGTTCGCGCGAACGTACTCTTCGTTGAACACCGCTTCTTCCTTGATCGTGCACCCTCGCCCGCCAAATTGCTTAGGCCAACCGATGCAGTTCCAGCCGGCCGCGCCCATCGCCTTACCCCATGCAATGCGTTCTTCGACGAACGAGTCCTGGTCGCCCGAGGCGCCGCGGCCCTGCAATTCCTTGAAAGGACCGTTGAGTTGCTCTTGTAACCAAGCGCGCGCTTCGTCTCGGAATGCTTCTTCGTCTTTGGATAGCCGGAGCTCCATCATAGACCCATCTGTTGGGCGACCCGCTCGCGGTGGAGGGCGGGCGCCCCAAAAAGCATTTCCGATGACTTCGCACGCTTGAAGTAAAGGTGCGCCGGGTGCTCCCAGGTGAATCCGATGCCCCCGTGGATCTGAATGTTTTCCGCAGCACAGTGAAAGGCCGCGTCGGAGCAAAAGGCTTTGGCCGACGATGCACACTCGGCAAGATCGGTTGCATCTTGGGCGGCTAGAGCGCTTGCATAGAAGGCGGAGGATCGCGCCGCTTCCACCATCATCAGCATGTCGGCGCACTTGTGCTTGATCGCTTGAAACGAACCGATCGGGCGACCGAATTGGCGGCGCTCTTTCGCGTGCTCGACCGACATGTCGAGACACTTCTCCGCCGCACCGACCTGTTCAGCAGCAAGCGCGATCATCGCAAGGTCGATCGTCCGCTCGCAGACCGGCCACCCTTGGCGCTCGTCACCGAGAAGACTATCTGCCGGTACAACGACATCCCTGAGCTCGATGGTAGCCTGTCGTCGAGTCTGGTCGAGGGTCGGAAGCCAACCACGCGACATGCCGTCGGTATCCGCAGGGACCACGAACAGGCTCACACCCTGGCTGCCTTGGCTCTGGTCGGCGCGTGCCGCAACGATGACAAGATCCGCGGTGTGCCCATCGAGCACGTAGTGTTTGTGGCCACGCAGCACGTACCCCGTACCACTACGCGCATATGTGGCTTCGATACCGGTGCTGTCCCATCGACCGTTCTTTTCGGTGTATGCCAACGTAGTGGTGAGCTCGCCCGCTGCGATCGACGGCAACCAACGCTGCTTCTGCTCGGGGCTTCCCCCGAGCAACAAAGCATTTGCCCCAAGACAGATCGTCGAGAAAAAAGGCGCGCACAAAAGTGCTCGGCCCATTTCCTCCATCAAAGGGTGAAGGTGTAAGTAGCTCATGCCGAGGCCGC
>CAJHXN010000333.1_pt1 | contig 12683 bp, 8 predicted proteins | sample 9198401 | NCBI WGS metagenome assembly CAJHXN01 (sample SAMEA7708334, study PRJEB35096) | sediment metagenome | biome: marine neritic benthic zone biome [ENVO:01000025]; feature: sediment [ENVO:00002007]; material: shallow marine sediment [ENVO:03000034] sea grass bed [ENVO_01000059] ... | reverse complement strand
GGCCGGCTGGGGTCGCCATGCCGGCGCCCGAAGGTGATTGGCAGATACTCACGGCACAGGCGCTCCAGTTGTGGGTCACCCAGCTCTTTGATGGTCGACAGCAGGTCCGAGTACTGGAGCTCGTCGGGCAACGCATTGAGCATCTTTCGATGGCGCAGGGAGACGTCGCGATTGAACATCTCGACGGCGCTGCGAAAACCCCGCGCAGACACCCGATACTGATCGTCGAAGGTACCGCCGCGCAGGATATTAAAGAGAACGTTCGCGTAGTGGTGTGTCGACACATTCTCCTCGGCGGTCATCTGGAGTGCGTCTCCGCTAGCCACGATTCGAGCCAGTGCGTCCGAGCCCTCGTCGACGGATTGGGTAATCGCCTCCGCCACTACCGCGGGATCACGGAGCTGATGAAGCAGGCTCACCACCTGGGCCTGACTCTGCTCGATGTCGGCCACGAGCTGCCAGCGCTGACATGTCCGCGCTCCGAGATTCAGGGACACGTTGACCAAATAGTCCCCGCGGATGCCACGCTTGTGGACCTCCTGCGTTAAGGGCACACCGCGGCGGAAGTGTTCGAGCTGCGTCGAGGAGAGCAGCACGTTGTGTCCCTGAAGCCCGAGGCAGAATACGGTCGTTGCCTTGAGTGACTCGCAAGGCTCGGGTTTGTCGGTGATTCCAGAATAGAGCGTGAATAGGCCGAGCCCCTTGTCTTCGACCAGCTCATTCCATTTGTACGCGTCGACCAAATTGCTCGTGTTGGTCTGAGCAAAGCGCGGGGTCCCGGCCGGCAGAATGTTCTGCAAGCCATCGATCAATTCTACTTTGCAATCTTGCGGGCCTAGGTTCTCTAATTCGCATTTGCGGACGAACCCGTAGATGTCGCTGGTCAACCACCAGTAACGGAACGCCAACTGCAGGTCATGGTTGATCTCTTCGAAGCACAGCTTGTTTCCCAAGATGTTTTTGTAGAGATTGCGGCTGGTTGAATAGCGACGATCATGCGCTCGATTGAAGGGCTCCCATGCATGGCGCTCTCCATTTGCGACCGTGCTGATGAGCGTCTTGCTCCCGGTATGCGGAGTGCTTTCGTGAATCTTGTCGACCGTGATGTAGGGGAACAGCGCCATCTCGGGCGACACCCGACCCGCGGTAAGCCCCCCGGTTGAGGAAACAAACAGCCAGTGGTCGGAATCGGAGACCACGTTGATGAAGAACGGGGCCATCTTGTCGACGTTGCGGATGGCGTAGCACCGCTCGCCTGCCAAAGTCAGAAACTCGCCGGATACTTCGTCGTCGCTCATAGAAGGTCGATTCATTTAAATTGGGGGCCGGCGGCTCGAGGAGCCGCCGGCCAGCTCATGACCAGTGCCAGGAAATGGCTCAGGGAGCCGCGACTACCACCAGGATGTTGTCGTAGAGCACCCCAGAAGGTTCGGAGTTCGACGCCGTACACGACAACCCGAACTGCAGCACCTGATCCACGAGGTCCGCGGTGATCTCCAATGAGATCATGTAGCGGGCCCAGGTGGTCGGAATTGCGGTCGTAGGCTCTTCAACGACGTTGGTCGCCATGAATCCCATATCTGGATCTAAGGTCTTGATGAACGCGTTGGCCGTACTGTCGCCGGAGAGGTCGCCCCGTTTGGCGCTGAAACTGAATGTGATGGTTTTACCGACATCATCCGCTGTAATCAGTCGCTCACGGTACACAATCGACTCGACCAGGTCGGTTCCGTTGCGGTGACCTTGTTCTTCCGTCATCCCTGGAGCTGGATCACAGCACTCGTAATCGCTGAAAATCGATAGCTGCTGGTTGCCCTCATCAGGGCCGCCCTCACCCGACGCGATGCCGGAGAACCCGTCGGAGGTCGCCGGCGCGGTGCTGTTTGGTGCGCCAAACGGGCCGTAGCCGAACTTAAACGCTGGAGGGTCCATTGTCCCATCAGACACATTGCCGAAGACCAACCATCCGTCGCCCCATGGCGGAGCGGGCTCATTGCTTAGCGCGGTCTCGCTGACTGCGTCGAGCGACTCGAAGTCTTGTGCGTACTCCGTACCGGGAGTGACGCCTCCGGTACCGCCCGTTCCCCCGGTGGCTCCGCTACCGCCCGTGGCCCCGCTACCGCCCGTGGCCCCGCTACCACCCGTGGCTCCGCTACCGCCCGTGGCTCCGCTACCGCCCGTGCCATTCTCATCATCTCCGCACCCATAGAGCGCTACCGTCGCAAACAGAATCGTAATTAGTGTCTTTTTCTTCATTTTCGTCTCCTACTTCGTTTCGCCATGCGAAACATTAATTTGTCCAAGTTCTACCCACTCATGAAGTCATCGGGCTTTTCTTTCGACGCCACCGAGAGTCAGTCTTTCGTGAAATACAAATTGTCGATCAGCATGATGTCGCCGGGTTCGCCACCCGACGCGCCGATGATGAAAGGCGACCGCGCGTTGCTCGGATCCCACCCACGATCGATGGCATCTTGGAGCGGGATCTGCAGGAAATGCCATTGCCCGTCGTTGGTATAGCCGTACGTCGTCGGATCGAGAGCGACTCCTAGGGGGTCTGGGGGTGGCTGGTCCGGGCGCCTGCCCACCTCGTACTGAAGCGTGAGATCAAACCGCGCAAACGATGGGTCACTCGACTTGAAGGCCACATTCAGGGTCGTCCACTCCGACAGGTCGGTGGGCTCGTCCCAAAGGATGCCGCCACCCCAAAACGGGAAGCCTCTGAGCGTGATCTCGACGGAGATCAGACCTTCGATTCGGTCGCTTACATCGATTTGGTCGTACGTCAAGGTGTCAAACGGCGGCCGATTTTCGTCAAAGATGAAGATGAAGTAGTTGGTGGTGACGCGGTTGATCGGAATCTCCTTCGACCAGCCACCCTCGTAGAAATAGCCCACCGACAGACGCTCGTCGCCCGGCTGAAACGGGTCGGGCGGTACCGGCGGGGGGTTGACCGGCGGCTCTGGAACGCCGACGCCAAGCGCCTCATCGATCGACGGGTCCGTCTTGTCCAGCGTTCCCAGCTCGGGCGCGCAACCGCCGAGCACGCTCAGCACGAACAACCCAGCGACCCAAACGCGGTGTTGTGGTTTCAAAAACATGATTCTACTACGCCCAACGAGTCAGATCCCGTGCTCCGCACGGCCTCGGGATCCCCGCGCGAGTTCGTTACCAAGATCCAGTCGCCCTCAGGCACGCCCCTGAGTTCTAGGATTTCGAAATACGAGAGCGTCGCGAGCCTCGCGACGGCAAACGTTCCGGTGGCGTCAAACAGTATCGAGTCGGGAAAGCAGTCTAGCACGGCTTGAAACGCGTTGACCGCCATCTGGCGGACCGTCTCCTGGTCTTCTTCGGCAACCTCGTTGGACAAGTAGATGTCACGCAACTTGGTCGCCGTGAAGTACTGGTTTTCTCCGATCGGGATGCTCGTAAGGAGAGTCGCCCAGGCATAGAACGCCCCCGCGTTGCCGCCGTTCCCCAGGATGTCGAACCTCGTGTCTTCACTGACGCCGGACTCGCGAAATGGATTGTTGGGGTTCTGCAAGGTCACTCTGGAAGGAAAGATTCCCTCGGTCTCGTCGAAGAACTCGTACTGAATACCCGTGATGTTGAAGCCGAAGCGATACTCTGGGGCGTCCCCGCACGCGACTGCGATCACCACGAGCCCCAACAATAGGCACTTAATACGTAAACTGGACATAAGTCTTGATCTCCCATTCGCGGCCGTTGCGGCCAGGGTTTGCGGGGTCGAAGCGGTATCGACTCGAGAATCTGTTGAGATTGCGGAACTGGCCGCGCACCCCGAACCTGGTGGCAGCCGGTGCGTAGAGCTTGGGTGGCTCATACGAGTACGACAAGTCCAACATCGCCTGCAGAGGAAACGTCAAATTGAAGTCCTTGTGGTAGTCGTAAGGACCCCAGTCGTCGATCTTCAGGTGGTAGTTGATGTTGAAGCTCGAGTAGGTGTACCAACCATAGAAGCCGTATCGCAGGATCGCCCGAGGATCGTCTCCGTTGGGCTGCCCCTGCCCCACATAGATCCAGTTCACCAAACGCATGTTGTACCTGAAGTTGGTGATGGTCCGTATGCTCACGTCCCAAAGGTTCTTCGCGGGCGCCGCCGCTGGGAACGCAAACAAGATGAGATCTTGGGGGACACCGGGGGCCGCGTCGCCGATGATCCCGATCGCAGCGGCGGCGTCTTGGCTCGTCGGAAGGATCTTGTAGACAAAATCGAGCGCAACCGTCGTGACGGCGTCCTCCCGTTGCGCGTTGTCCCACGCGTACATGGGGGTTGCGGGTGTCGGGTCCCAGCCCAACAAGAGCTCGAAGCCATACGTCTCTCGGTTCGAGCGAACCCAAAATGGATCATCGAGCTGATTTCTCGCATTGACGCCCGGGAAGTATGTGCCCGTCTCCGAATCGAAGGCATCCGGGATGAAGGGAAGCGGGCCCTCGAGGGGCCGCTGCACCAAGAAGTTGGGGGCCAGGATGACCGTGTTGATGTAGTACCCGACGCCCGTCGACACCGCCCAGTGGTTACCCTGGCCGCTTTCTTTGAGCGACCAACCGGTAATCGTCATCGTCGGGTCGGCACCGCCGTCGGAGACGAGCCCGCGGTACCCTCCTTGGATGTACCAAAAGAGGGGTGCCGCGTTCAACGTCAGCTTGGCCTTGGCGCCGAGCGTGTCAGCGAAGTTAACTTTGGCGTCGGCGATGTCGTAGCCGGATCCCAAATAGGTGGGCTCACCGGATTGGCGGGCGACCTCGTAGCTGTCGCCGAGGAAATTCGAACGCCCCGTGATGCCGCCGAGCTCGAAGGTGATTTTGCGGCCTGTGTAACCGAAGTAGAGCGTGCTCTTTCGGCTTCTTGGCTGAGGAATGACCGAGCTTGCGATCTCCGCTTCTTGTTGGGCAAAATCCTCTTGGTGCATGACCGCGAACTTGAAGTCTCCAAAATTCCGATAGTACTTGCCGACAACCGTAGGGTTCGCGCCCCACCACAGCTGAGGGCCAAACGCGACCTTGAGACCCTCGATCTTATTTTTCCCCGAAAACACCAATCCGATGGGAGCATTCGCATTGTAGGTATCGATGTCGTACTGCATGTGCACTTCGGGATAGAGGCCGAAGAAGTCGCCTTCGTAGCCCCAGTGATAGTGCCCCTCGCCGCGAAAGAAGCTCTCGAGGAGAAAATATTTACTGTCCCAGTCGATGGCGGCTTCGTACACCTGAAAGCGATTGATTCCCGTGAGGGCGAACACCTCACCTGATGGATCCGGAATCGCGAGGGGGAGGGTTCGGTTTTCGTAGAAGATCTCGTTGATCGGATTCGCGGCCACGTTTGCGAGGCCATTGACCACGACTTTGGCCCTCACGCCCGTGGTCGGCTTGAGCTCGAAACCGAGATAAATCGATTCGGTGTCCTGGAAGCGAGTCCGCTCTCTCTCGGGCCGGGTGAGCTGCCGTCCACCCGTGGTGAAGGTTTCGAAGTCGACTCGAAGGATCGGGCGGAATCGCTCGATCTGCGCAAGCTTGCTTTGCGTGTCGGCCGACATCCTCGGGCCGAGCCTCCCAAAGTGCAGCCGGATCTTCTGAATGTCCGTGTCGGGCGCGTAGGGGTCGAGCATGAACGCGTCTTTCAAGACGTAGTACGAGGCACGTGGGTAGACGTTGTAGAGACCGCGCGCGTTCGAGCGTCCTTTGGACGCGATGCCGAACCACTCCTCGTTCATGTTGTTCTCACCCTCGACGTAGTCGTGTGGGTACGCGGCATTCCCCCACGAGGCCGTGGTGTCGTGCTTGTCGAGATTGATGTCTTGTTTGTACTTCCACCAGCCGTCGCTCCACTGAAAGACCATGCCGCCGATGGCGTTCTGCACCCTGCCCTTGCCGTAGCTCTGCTCGTAGACCTCTTGCCACAAGGCCTGGTTGTAGACCGCCTGCGCGATCTGGTCCTCCACGCCGCGCTTCGCATTGAAGGCGTCGGCGCCAAACTCGGTGTACATGAAGGGCTTGCCGAGCTCCTTGTGGGTACGTTCGAAGATGTCGCCGGACGACACGCCGCGATAAACGTTGCTGCCGAGGATGTCGATGTTGGGACACTCCGCTTTGATGACCTCGATGAAGCCTAGGTCGCCGTTTGCGATGGCGACTGGGTGATTCTCGTCGAGCGAGTGAATGAGGTCCGTGAGCTCCCCGTAGAGCGAGTACAAGAACACAGCTCGCGCGTCGCCTTGCCTTTCCTCGGGCAAGTCTTCGATTTCGGCGGACTTCCAGTAAAGGCCGTAGTTGTTCTCATTGCCGAGAAGCCACATCAAGAGGCCCGGGGTGTCTTCGTACTCTTCGACGAGCGCTGCGATCTGCTCCTTCATGAGCGACCGGAAGCGCTCCTCGGAATAGTCGACCGGGCTCACCCAGACCCCGTCGATCGTCATCCCGTAACGACCCACCGTGTGGTTCAACACCGTGTAAATGCCGTACTTCTCGTAGATGTACGTGATCCATCGCGGCGGAATCCCTCCGACGGAAACGTCCTGCCGGATGACGTTGACGCCCATCTCCATCAGCAGTGACATCTCGTCTTCCAGCGCCTCGATGATGAAGTCATCGGGCTTGCCCCAGAAGTCGTAGGTGTAGTTCTCGCCGATCGGCATGTACCCCCAGTTCATCCCGAACACCATGGTGGGCTTGCCATCAATTAGCAGGACGTAACCGTTTTCGTCCTTGTAGACTTTGACGACGTTGGAACCCTCGGTCTTCGTGGTTGCCTTTTTGGAAGCGCCGGGTGGCGGCATTGCAGGCCGAGCGGACACGTCAACCGGCTCGCTTGGAGGTGTGAATGTGGGAGGGGCGACCGCCGGGGGTGGTGCCCCCGGGTCGTCGAGCCTCTCGGTCTCGACCACCGGCTCTTCGTATGGGATGGGCGGTGTGGGTGCACCGGGCGGGGGGGGTGCGCCCGTCGGCGGACGAGGTCCCCCTGATGGTGTTGGCACCCGGGTTTCCTCGCCGAGCTGTTGGGCGGCTGCGGCTGAGGCCCAAAGCATCACCAGAAGCGCAGCCGCGATTCTCATGCAGCCTGCTCCTCGGGGAGCTTGTTGTCTCGGACGATGCGGCTGTACAAATGCCCCGACGCCTTGATCACGCGTTCCTGGGTTTCGAAATCAACCCACACGATGCCAAAGCGCTTCGCGTACCCAAGCGCCCACTCGAAGTTGTCTAGCAGCGACCACAAGAAATAGCCGTGCAGCGGAACGCCCGCGTCAATGGCGGCAAGACACGCTTGCAAGTGGCTCTTTACGAAGTCGCAGCGCCGAGTGTCCGGCACCGACCCGTCTGGCCCCGGCCCCGTCGCGTACGCTACACCATTCTCGGTGACAACCAGCGAACCCGGCTTGTAATCCGTGTGCAATCGCACGAGGCTCTGAGTCAGTCCCTTGGGATAGACTTCCCAGCCCATGTCCGTCAGCTCCGCAGGGTCAGGAACCGGAATGGTCCTGGGTTCGTTGTCTGCTTCGGGAATCCTGTGGCTCCGCACAACGGCCCGACTGTAGTGGTTGACGCCCAAAAAATCGATGGGCGTTTTGATCTCCTCGAGATCACTGGGCCTCACGAAGTGCATGCCACGGGGCAGTCGACCTTCGCGCTCGTGGTACTCGACCACATCAGTGGGGTAGCGGCCGAAATAGAGCGGATCGAGGAACCAACGGTTCAACTCGCCGTCGAACTGTCGAGCCGCGATCCGGTCGGCATCGCTCGGCGACGCAGGCTCGCATTCGGATACGTTCAGCACGATGCCCACTTTGGATCCGACCGCGTTCCGACGAATCACCGGCACGGCCCGCCCATGACTCAGCAACAAGTGGTGCGATGCGATTAAAGCGTCCGGCCAGCTCTTTCTCCCAGGAGCGTGCTCCCCTTGGGCATACCCGAGCACGCTCGCACACCACGGTTCGTTATGGGTGATCCAGTGTTTCACGCGATCGCCAAGACGCTCGGTGACCGCGTCTACGAATTCGACAAACGCGTCCACCGTCGATCGGTTGGTCCAGCCGCCATCGTCTTCGAGCGCCTGAGGAAGGTCCCAGTGGTAGAGGGTCACCCACGGCGCGATCTTCGCCGCCAACAGACAATCCACCAGTCGGTCGTAGAAATCGAGCCCGGCTACGTTCACAGCCCAGCCTCCAGTCGGGAAAACGCGCGGCCATGCAATGCTGAATCGGTAGGCGCCCACGCCGAGGGACTGCATCAACGCGACGTCCTCTGCGTAACGATGGTAGTGGTCGCACGCGACCTGGGCGTTGCTGCCGTCTTCGATCAACCCGGGTTGGTCGGCGTACGTATCCCAAATGGAGGGCCCTCTGCCATCGACATCGTGGGCCCCTTCAACTTGAAAGGCCGAGGTGGCGACACCCCACACAAAGCCGCTCGGAAAGGCTTCAACCACCATGTCCTGGACCTCCAGCGCAAACGCCCGCCAAAGCTGGCGACTCGCTCAGTTTGTTCGAGGAACGAACCAAGTATCAATCCGGGAAAGATGTGTCAAGCGTGCTCTCGCGGTGGCCCAAAGCCGCGCTTGAAGCGGGATGTCACCTGCGCCAGAGACCTTCTCAGCCCCGATCGCCTCCTTCGACCGGCCTTGACATCCTAGGGCCTTCGGCGTACTTGGTTCGATGAACGAACGAAGTCCCCTGAGGCTCCAAGCCTGTGAATTGCGCAAATGCAACCCACTTGGTCCGCAACTTCGCCTCCCATGGAAAACGCTCCGGAAACCAATCACGAAGTACTTGGAGCGTCCGCGATTCGCGCGCAACACAGCCGATTGATCCTGAACCTACTTTGGAAGGAACGGGAGATTTCCCGCGCAGAATTGGCTCGGCGCACCAGCTTGAGTCGTTCGACGGTGTCGGCCATCGTCCACGACCTGCTGAGCACGGGCTTGGTCAAAGAGTCACGGGCTGGGATTTCCCGAGGCGGCCGCCGGCCCATCATGCTCGAGTTCCAGGACCAATCGAGCTTCATTGTCGGGATCGAACTCGGCGCAACACACGTGTCGTGTGTCCTGACGGACTTACGCTGCGTCGTCAGAGCCTCTTGGTCCGCCCCCGCTCCGGTACGCGAAGAACCCGAACTCGCTCTGCACAAGATGACGATGGCGGTGCGCTCCGTCCTCGAGGCGGACGGCGTGCAGCCATCCCAAATACTCGGCGTCGGTGTGGCTGTGCCAAGCCCTGTCGACGGCGAACGGCCAGGGGAGATGCTGCCGCTCATCGTACCCAAGTGGGAGGGCTACAACATCGCCACCTATCTGCGGGAACTCTTCAAGCGACCCGTGTTCGTCGACAACGACGCGAACCTAGGGGCCTTGGCCGAGCATTGGTGGGGTGCCGGCTCCTCCACGAAAGATCTGGCGTACATCAAGGTCGCGACCGGAATCGGTGCTGGCCTGATCATCAATGGGCGCATCTTTCGAGGTAGCGGCGGTATTGCGGGCGAAATCGGCCACACTTCCATTGACCCGAACGGGCCGCAATGCGTCTGTGGCCTCAAGGGGTGTTTAACCACGTTTATCGGCACGCCGGCTCTTCTCGAACGTGCCAAAGACGAGTTGCACGCAAGCGGTTCGCGGCGCCCACCGCCTGGAAGCATTGACGAGCTGGTCAACGCGGCGTTGGACGGCGATCCGATATTGGTGGGATTGATTCAGTACGCTGGTGATAAGCTTGGCGTCGGCGTGGCCAACATGCTCAACCTTCTCAACCCCAAGACGGTAGTGCTCGGAGGCGGAATCGCACGCTCGGGCGACATGTTGCTCGATGCGGTGCGCCGAACCATTCACGGCCTGTCTTTGCCCGCGTCGATCCTCGACACCGAGATCCGAACCACGGGATTGACCGAATGGGGCATTGCCGTGGGCGCTGCCACGCTCGTTTTGGAGGCCGCACTCGAAAAACCGGCCCTTTTCCCCATCGAATCACGAGAAGTCCCATGAACCGAAAACCAAATACCTTCTACGCGCTCGCCATCATCTTTGCTGTCGGCCCGCTTGGCACCAGCTGCGGATCGTCCGACACGATCGTCAGCCCACCCGAACCGTGGGTCCTCACCATGGCCGACGAATTCGACGGCGAGGAAGGCACGAGGCCCAACCCGGAGATGTGGGCTTACGACGTCGGAGGAGATGGCTGGGGCAACGGTCAGCTCGAGTTCGACACCGACCGCGTCGACAACGTCTCGCTCGACGGGCAAGGCAACCTGCGCATTGTCGCCCGCGAAGAATCATTCATGGGCAACGAATACACCTCGGGCCGCATCAAGACCCAGGATTTGGCTGAGCAGGAGTACGGTCGGTTCGAGGCGCGCATCAAGCTCCCGGAGGGCCAGGGCCTTTGGCCCGCGTTTTGGATGCTTGGCGCAAACTTCCCCGAGGTGGAGTGGCCCGACTGTGGCGAGATCGACATCATGGAGTTTCGTGGGCAGGACCCCGGGGTGATTCTCGGCAGTCTGCACGGGCCGGGCTACTTTGGCGCCACGCCGATCACCAGCGAGTTCCGATTGCCGCCGGGGGAGACCTTCACCGACGACTTCCACGTCTTTGCCGTGGAGTGGGACCCGGGTCTCATCAAGTTTTCCGTGGATTCCGAAGTGTATCAAAGGCTCAGCACCTCCGAAGTGATCGCGCGGGGTCGTTGGGTCTTCGACCATGAGTTTTTCGTGCTTCTGAACCTCGCAGTCGGGGGTGGATTTGTGGGCCCCGTGGGGCCGGACACGGTCTTCCCTGCGGAGATGCTCGTCGACTACGTCCGTATCTTCGAGCGCGCCCCGTGACGGCCTCTGCGTCGACGCACTACGAGACGGCCCCCGAAGATCGCATCTCGTTGCCGCACAAGCTGATCTACGGCTTCGGCGGTTTCGTCAACAACCTCCTCGCCGCCGCAAGCGGTGGCATGATCATCGTGTTGAACCTCGGGCTCGGGATGAGCCCGTGGCTCGTGGGTCTACTTGGCGCGCTACCGCGGCTTACGGATGCCTTTACCGACCCGTTGATGGGCTACATCTCCGACCACACGCGCTCGAAGTGGGGCCGGCGTCGGCCGTATATCTTCGCAGGCGCCATTGCGGCAGGCCTGATCTTCGCCCTACTCTGGCAGCTGCCCGAAGGGCGAAGTGAGGGCTTTTATTTCTGGTACTTCCTCGCTGTCTCGTTGGTTTTTTACCTGGCGTACACGGTCTTTGCGACGCCTTGGGTCGCACTCGGGTTTGAGCTGACGCCCGACTATCACGAACGCACCCGGCTGATGGGGGTGCAAAACTTCTTCAGTCAACTCGCGTACGTCGTCTCTCCTTGGTTCCTGCTCGTGATGCAGCTGTCGGTTTTCGACGACATGGTCACGGGCGCGGCGGCGCTGGCCATCGCGATCGGCCTCCTAACGGCAGCCGTAGGCATCCTGCCAGCGATCTTCTTGAAGGAGCCGTACCGCGCCGACGCGGTAGCTCACCTCTACGAGGCCGAACGCGCCGACAGACGGAAGCGGAGAACCGAAAGAAGCCCCCTCGTTGCCAGCATGCTCGACTTCTTCAAGGGCTTCGTCGCAACTCTCCGCTTCCGACCGTTTTTGAAGCTGTGCGCCGCGACCTTCTTGGTGTTCAACGGGTTCATGCTGATCTCGTCGTTTCAGTTCTACGTCATCATTTACTACGTCTTCGCGGGCGACAAGGTCTTGGGCGCGGAGTACGTCGGCTACTCCGGGACGATCTCGGCAGTTTCGACCTTCGCCATCATCGTGCTCGTCACTTGGCTCGCCACCAAGATCGGCAAACGCCGCGCGTTCTTCGTGGCAACCGGGGTCTCCATCGTCGGCTATGGCCTGAAGTGGTTTTGCTACGACCCGGAATACCCATTGCTGCTTCTCCTACCTGCGCCCTTGATGGCGTTTGGTCTCGGCGGGCTGTTCACCTTGATGGGGTCCATGATCGCCGACGTGGTCGACCTCGACGAGCTCGAAACGAGCGAGCGTCGGGAAGGCATGTTTGGGTCGATCTACTGGTGGGTGGTGAAGCTCGGAATGGCTGCGGCCCTTGCCGGCGGAGGCTTGCTGCTCGAGGCAACCGGCTTCGAGGTAGAGCTCGAGGGGGCGCAGACCGAAGCGACGCTATTGGGGATGCGTTTGTGCGATGTCTTGGTGCCGATGATCGCCTCGGCGGTCGCCATTTGGATCGTCGCCTCCTACGAAATCACCGAAGAAAAGGCTCACGAGGTTCGGGCCGAGCTCGAGCGGCGGCGCGGTGCCGTTTCAAGCAGCGACGTCGACCGCGCATCGATTTATCCATGAAACCAGCGGCGGCGCGGCGCTACTCGAGCGGCGCAATCAGCCCTCGAGCGAACGGGTTATCTTGGTTGAGGCCGACAGCCTAGGGCGTTGGCGCGAAGCTGATCACGGTGTTGTCGTAGATGTTGGTGGACGGCTCGAATTGTTGTGCAACCGTCTGGAAGCCGATCTGCAGAAGTTTGCCTGCAAGATCCGCGGTGATGTCCAGAGAGATCGAGAAGCCGGCCCAGTCCGCCGGAAGGGCGGTCGTGTCCAGTGTCTGCGCAATGATCTGTTGGAAGCCCATGTCCTGATCGAGCACTTTCACGAACGCCTGCGCGGTCGTGTTGCCCCCGACACCGAACTCACCGGGGG
>CAJHXN010000553.1_pt1 | contig 12763 bp, 6 predicted proteins | sample 9198401 | NCBI WGS metagenome assembly CAJHXN01 (sample SAMEA7708334, study PRJEB35096) | sediment metagenome | biome: marine neritic benthic zone biome [ENVO:01000025]; feature: sediment [ENVO:00002007]; material: shallow marine sediment [ENVO:03000034] sea grass bed [ENVO_01000059] ... | reverse complement strand
GCCCCTCACACCAACCCCAACACCGACACTGACACTGACACTGACACTGTCACGGACACTGTCACGGACACTGGCACTGCCGCTGTCACTGACGCTGGCACTGGCACTGACACTGGCACTGACACCGGCACTGACACTGGCGCTGGCACTGGCACTGGCACTGACACCGGCGCTGACACTGATCCTGTCCTCGAGGAGTAGGTGACCCGGCCTGCGACACGGGATGGGCAGCACAGCGATGGGGAGGAGCCCGCGTAAGGATCCGTGTTCTGACGCAAGGGCGACCGGGGCCCCATTGCGAGCACGCCCGTCGCGTGTCGCAGGCCGGGTCACCGGTTGACGCAGCATGAGTACACTGACGCTGGCACTGGCGCTGGCACTGGCGCTGACACTGACCCTGTTCTCGAGGAGTAGGTGACTCGGGCCGCGGCGCGGGATGGGCAGCACAGCGATGGGGAGGAGCGTGCGCACGGATCCGTATGGAGACGAAAACGCGACCGGGGCCCCATTGCGAGCACGCCCGTCCCGTGCCGTGGTCCGAGTCACCGGTGGCGCCACTGCTACACCGAGCGGTAGGGGAAGGATATGTTTTCGTAGTATTCGACGCGCGGCTTACCTTGCGGGCCGTCGAAGATGACTGCGGCCGCGTCGATCCGTGCTTGGACCCTACCGAGTTTTTCACGCCGCAACCACATTGCTGTGGCGCGTCTCACCCGCTTCAGTTTCTCACCACGGATTGTGTCGGCTGGAAACACATGACGCGCGCTTCGCCTGGAGCGCACTTCGCACACGATCACAAGCGACCCACGTCGCGCGATCACGTCGAGCTCTAGTCGACCGACGCGCACGTTGCGCCCGATGATTGCAAAGCCGCGATCGCTCAACAGCGACGCGACTAGGTCTTCGCCGCGGCGGGCGAGATCACTTCTACTGGACTTCGAGGGTCGGGTCGCGGACGCAGTAGCCTCCCTTGATGCCTGCGCCTCCCGTTTCCAAAAGACCTTTTTCGCAGATGAAGCCGCCGGGGCATCCACAGGTCGGGAGGCCGCTGCCTTCGGGTGCGTCGCACCGGCACGAGCAGTAGACGCTTCGCTCGACGTCGTTGGGCGAGACACAGGTGGCGGTTCCCCCCGAGCATTCCGGTTCGACATTGTTCGGGTCACCAGCGAGTTCTCGGACGAGACAGAAGCGAGTTGCGCACTGCACCGAGCTGAGCTCCAGATACGTTTCAGAGGCAAGGAAGCCCCCTTCGGGCACCTGCTCCGGCACACATGGGTCGCCCACCGCGGTCTCCCCACACCCGGCGCTCACCACAACGATCGCGGCAACCGCCGCAACCCTCACTAATTCAAGCAATTTCCCACTCATCACGCCCCCTCGAGAAGCCCCCGGTCATCCACATCATAGCGGCAATAAGAGATCGCACCCAAACTTCCCCCGCCGTCAGGGGTCAGAAAAAGGAGATGCCGGCGAAACCGACGCCTCTGACCGAATTTGTCAGGTCCACGAGGAAGATTCCAGTGTCAATTGCAGTCAGCCCGTCAAAAGCTCAATGGCGCTATACCTTGACGACCCCTTCGGCCGCTTTCTATGATGGTACCCGGGCGAGACACAAGGGGTTGGTTTCGTTCGAAATTTGGGGGACAGGGGGGAACTTGGAAAACCAAGCTTCCACACCAAGGAGCACTTTATGAAGTGGATCCAATTGTGGGCGGTGCCCGTGATGGTTGTCGGTTTGTGGGTTGGGACACCCGCGGACGCGCAAGACATGAGCTTCGGTCTCGAAGAAACCGGGCAGAGCGCTGCACCTGCAAAGCTCGGCAAACCATCGAAGAGGCTAGCGGCGGCGTTGAGCGCCTTTGAGTCCAAGAAATATGATCAGGCGGCGATGGGTTTTCAACGCGTCGCTGCTGGGAAGTCCAAGGACGGGCGGGGCAATCGACAGAAGGCGCAGTTCATGTTGGGTCAGTCGCTTTTCGAGGCGGGCTACTACCAATCTGCACTCAGTGTCTTCGACGAGATCAGCGAACAGGGCCCCGGGCATCTGTTCTTCGGCGATAGTCTTGAGTGGCTGGGCAAGATCGCGTCCAAGCTTCCAGAGTCATCGGGCATCATCGAGATCGTCGGCCGGTACGGAATCGGCGCACTTGGCGAGTTCAAAGAGAAGAGCCCGACCCTCTACAACCAGCTTCTGTACCTGATGGGGCGTCATCTTTATGCGCAGGCCGATTTCCGGCAGGCGATCGACGTGTTCCAGGAAGTCGATTCGGGCTCGCAGCAATACACCTATGCGAAGTTCTTCGAGGGTATTTCCTTCGTTCGGATGCGTAAGGCGCGTCCCGCCATCGCTTCGTTCCGGGCGATTCTCGACGCCGTCGAGAGCGGAGATGTCAAGGGTGTCGATGAAGACCGCATGACGAATCTCGCCTGGATCTCACTTGCTCGCGTCTATTACACCGCAGCCAACCAGGGGCAAGACATCGATGGCACGCTTCTCGGTCAGTCCGTCGAGTCTTGGAACAAAGTAGAGCAGGCAAGCGAGTACTGGCTCGACGCGCTCTTCGAATCGTCATGGGCGTTCTTTTTGGCGGACGAGTACTCTCGCTCGCTCGGCAATGTTCACACCCTGTTCTCTCCGTACTTCGAGGATTCGTTCTATCCTGAAGCGCTCGTGCTCAAGGCCGTCACGTTCTTCGTGAACTGCCAGGTCGACAACGCCGACGCAACGGTAGCCAAGTTCCACAACCTCTATGACCCTGTCAAGAGCGAGCTCGACGCCGTGCTTGCCAAGCACCAGGACAACGCGGACTTCTTTGAGTTCCTGAAGGCCACACAAGCCGGCAAGGCTGACCTGTCGCCCCGCGTCCGACCCATCGTGGCCACCGCTCTGAGCGACCGTACCGTTCTTCAGCACCTCGAATACGTTTCGATTCTCGACAAAGAAGAAGCGCGTCTCGGCAAGGCGAGCGATGAGTTCCAAAGTTCACCGGTTGGCGAGAAGATCCTCGAGGACATCTCTCTGGCAAGGGCGTTTGCGGTTGACCAGGCAGGAGACCTCGCCCGCGGCCGCTACAATCGACTGATTCGCGAGCTTCGCGACCTGAGCAATCAGGTCGACACGGTCGAGCTTGAAATCGCCACGTTCCGACGGGGACAGATCGATCAGGAGCTTCAACAACAGATGTCGCTGGCCAAGCAGTCGAGGGGCGGCGACGTGGAAGTCGACGAAGAACACCAGCTATGGCCGTTCAATGGCGAGTACTGGCGAGATGAGTTGGGGTTCTATCGACAGCAGGTGACTAACCTATGTACGCGCTAAACAAATCGAAGTACGTCGCGAGCTTCCTCTTCGGATCGCTCGTGGTCGTGATGGGGGGCGAGGCCACGGCAGAGCAGGCGCCGATGAGCCTCGATGCTGTTTGCATTCCTGAGACCACGGAACGGGCGATTGCCGCCTGTCCTGCCGGCGCGCGCAAGCAGAGCGCCAAGGAGGGCGGGAACATCCCGGTCTCTCGTTTCCATGAGGCCGAGCGTAAGCAGACGAAGAAGCAGGGTCCAACGGGACCGTCCCTTCAGATCGACATGAGTACCCGACTCGGACGCGAACAGACGCGCGCCCGCACCGAGGCATTGCTTGAGCGTGAGGTCCAGATTCTCGAGCGCCTCGTCAGGAACAGCGCGAGCGACGATCCGCGGCGGCCCCAGGTGCTGCTCCGACTCGCCGAGACACAGTTTGAAATGCAGATCGCACAAACGGCGAAAGTGCGGGCCTTCGACGACCCGATCTACCAAGCGTGTGTCCGCGACAAGGACAAGGCGCTCTGCAAAAAGGCGCGGGAAGGTCAAAAGAAGGCCATCGCTGAGCTCGACGCGACCCGGAACGACAGCATTCGGACCTACGCGACGCTCGTTCGCGACCATCCGAACTTCAAGCGGATGGATGAGGTTTTGTTCTCGTTGGCGTTCGCGCTCCAAGAGCAAAACCAGTTCGACAAAGCGCGCGCGGTCTATCGACGGTTGATCAAGGACTACCCGAAGAGCCGATTCGTGCCGAACGCCTACCTCTCGTTCGCCGAGTACTACTTCAACGATAGCGATATGGAGGCGGCGGCAAAGTTCTACCGCAAGGTTCTCGAATTCCCGCCGAAGAACAACTCGGTCTACGGTTACGCGCTCTACAAGGTCGCCTGGGTCGAGTACAACCGAGAGCGGTATCGCCAGTCGTTGCAGGGCTTCGTCGACATCCTCGAGTTCGCGCGCAAGAACAAACACGCCAACGACGCCAAGAATCTCGCGCGGCAGGCCCGAAAAGAACTCGTGCTTCCGTACTCGCACTACGGCTCGCCCGGCAAGGCACTCGATTTCTTCCGTCGGTACGCGAAGAACGACGCCGAGGCTCACGAGATGCTGGAAAACCTCGCAGAGCTCTACTTCGACACCGGCCAGTGGCCCCAGGCGATCACCGTCTATCACAAGCTGATGGCGGATGCGCCTCGCAGCAACGCACTCTGTGACTGGCAGACCAAAGTCACCAACGCTGTGATCTCCTCGCGGCCGAAGCAGGACCAGATCGTCGAGCTCAAGCGCTTGGTCGACATCTACCGAACGTTCAAGAAGGGCAGTAAGCCCGCACCCAAGGTCGAGGAGTGCAAGGTCGAGACGGCCACCACGATCCTTTGGTTAGCCACGTCATGGCACCGCGAATCTGTCGGTACGGACGCGGCTCCGGGCACCAAGAGCAAGAAGACGATGTCGCAGGCTTCGGTGCTCTACCGGACTCTTCTCAAAGAGTTCCCGGACATGGAGCAGATGGAGTTCAAGAACATCGACCGACGCGATTGGCCCACCGAATACAAAATCTCGTATTTCTACGCCGAGCTTCTTTGGAAGATGGACGAATGGGGGCAGTGCGGTCCAGCGTTTGATGCGGTCGTCGAGCTGAACCCGCAGGGTGAGTTCACGAGCGATGCAGCATATGCAGCGGTGCTTTGTTACAACAATCTCTATCAACAGCAGTACGTCCCTCGCGAGACAAAAACGAAGTTCGTCAGCAAGCGTGACCAAAAGGCGATGAAGAACGCCAAACCTACCGAGGCTGCCAAGTTCAAGAAGAAGCAGTTCACGCCGCTCCAAAAAGGGATGCTAGAGGCGTTCAATCGGTACGTTTGCTACGTCGACAAAGCCGAGGACCTGGCGACGATCAAGTACCGCCGGGCTCGAATCTACTACGAGGCCAACCGCTTCGAGGAAGCTGCGGTTCTGTTCCGCGACATCGCGTACAACCACAAGGACAGCGAGCTTTCCGAGTATGCGGCAAACCTCTATCTCGACTGCTTGAACATCATGGGGACCCAGCTCTCCGAGCCGCGGGTTGCGTGCGTTCAGGAGCTAGGTGGGGCGATCGACCCGATGTCGGCGTCGTTCTGCGGTACCGAGCAGCTTGCCGAGGAGCATCCGGACCTCTGCGGCACACTGAGCACGCTTCAGTGCCAGGTACGCCGAAAGGAAGCCGAGACCTACGAAAGGACGCAGCAGTTCAAGAAGGCCGCCGCCACCTATGTTCGCATTTTCCGGCGTCATCAGGAGTGCGGGGAGATGGACGAGGTCCTTTACAACGCGGCGATCAACTTCGAGGCCGCTCATCTGCTCGGCAGGGCGATTCAGGTTCGAACCGTGATGATCGAGCGCTACCCGGAAAGCGCTCTTTCGAAGAAGGCGGTCTATCTGATCGGTCAGAACTTCCAGGCGCTGGCGTACTACGAGCAGGCTGCCAAGTACTACGAACAGTTCGCCCGAAAGTTCCCCGGTGAGGATGGCAAGAAGTGTGACGCCGACGACAAGAAGGCGGGCATCTGTCCGAACGCGATTGAGGGTCTCGAACAGGCGACCTTCTTCCGCATCGGCCTAGGTGATGACCGAGCGGCCATCGAAGACTCGGACCTCTTTGCCCGCAACTACCGGCGCAAGCTTCCTCGAAAGACTTCGCAGGTCATGTTCTCGATCGGCTCGATCTACGAACGACAAAACCGACCCTCTCAGGTGATCTCCCACTATCAGGAGTACCTCAAGAAGTACGGTAAGGTCGGGGCGCCGCATCAGGTCATCCAAGCCAACACCGCTATCGGAAGGGCGTACTGGCAGCTCAACAGAAAGAACGAGGCCAAAAAGTATTTCTCAACCGCGGTGAAGGGCTGGACCTCGGGTGCGCCAAGGAGGATTCGCGCGCTCAAGGATACGTCGGCAGAGACCAAGACCGCCTTCATGCGAGAGGCGCTCGATAGCGCCGCCGAATCACAGTTCTATCTGTCCGAATACAAGTTCGCCGAGTTCGAGAAGGTCGCCTTCCCGAAGTACACCGGCGGCAAGAGCGCGGCCAAGGTGAAGAAGTGGTCAGAAACCGAGTTCAAGCGGTGGATGACCAAGAAGCTCGGGGTGCTCCGAGGAGCCGAGGCCGACTATGCCAAGGTGGCCAAGATGAACGTCACGGTCGACGGCATCAAGATGCAGTCGGCACCGTGGCAGATCGCGGCGGCATCGCGCACCGGCGAGATGTATCGCAGCTTCGTCGATCAGTTTCGGGACGCTCCGATTCCACGCGAAATCGAGAAGGATCCGGGGCTCTTCGATATCTACGTGGGCGCACTCGACGACGCCTCCGAGCCGCTACAGCGGCAGGCGATCGACAAGTTCGAGTTCTGTTTGAAGACCGCAACGCAGGTGCGGTGGTTCAACAAGTGGTCGCGTTCCTGCGAGCAAGAGCTCAACGCGCTCAACCCGAAACAGTATCCCGTCGCGGCTGAGCTTCGCGGCGAACCCAACTACGTGAAGCACACGGTCGGACAGCCTGGTGCGGTGGATTTGGGTGCCATTAAGGACACGTCGCTGACGTCCAAGGACGCCGTCGCGGAAAGGGGGAAGCCGTGATGCAACATCGCAAACTGGCACTTGTCGTCGCCATGCTCGTCGTGGGCTGCGGCGGCGGCGAGAGTGCAAAGAAAACGAAGAGCAATGTCCCGGCCGCCGACGTCGCGCGGACGGCTGGTGGTGAGGCGATCACAACCGCCGACGGAAGTGCGGTCAGCAAAAAGGCACATAGCCGTTGGGGATCCGCCCTCGACAATTTCGACCGCAACGAAGAGGCGGGCTGGACCTCTGCCAAGTGCAGCTCTTCGTCAAAGGAGTTCGAAAGGGCTGCTGCCGCGCAGGGCGGTGGGTTTGCCGAGGCGCACTACATGGCTGGATTGGCGCTTGAACGGTGCGGCGATACCGGGGCCAAGAAGCATTACGAGACGGCTCTCAAAGTAGACCCGAAGTTCTGCAAGGCCCGGGTGGCGCTTGCGCTCGAAGACCTGGAAAACGGGAAGACCAGCCAAGCCAAGTCCGAGTTCGAAAGGGCGATCAAAGACGATCCGCAGTGCACTTCGGGGTACACCAACCTTGCCATCGTGCAGCGATCACAGGGCCAGGACGACGAAGCGCTCAAAAATCTTCGTCGCGCGCTCGCCATCGAATCAGACTACTTGTCCGCCTTCAATCAGATGGCGCTCCTTCACTATGATCGTGGTCGCAAAGGAAACGCTGCGGAGCTCGATCTCGCCGAGGTCGTCTGCCGCCAGGCCCAAATGATCGATGCGGAGTACGCGCCGATCTACAACACGTGGGGCCTCATCAAGGTCTACAAGGGCGATGTCATCGCCGCGCTTCGGTTTTTCCAGAAGGCTATCACCATTGATCCGGACCTCTTCGAATCGCAGATGAATTTCGGCGAAGTGACGATTTCGTTCCGTGGCTACGAGGACGGACGAAAAGCCTTCGAACGCGCGGTTGCTCTGGAGCCCGACAACTATGAAGCGATCATCGGCCTCGGCACCGCCCTTCGGGGCCTCGAGCGGTTCTCGGAGGCCCAGGCCCAATACGAGCGTGCGCAGAAACTCGACCCACGCCGGCCCGAGGCGTACTTCAATCTCGGGGTGCTCTACCAGGACTACATGTCAGGTTCGGTGGCTGACCTGAAAAAGGCAAAGCAATATTTCACCGAGTTCGTGCAGAAGGCGGGCGGCAAGCCTGAGTTTCGTTCGAGCGTGGCCGACGTGAACAATCGATGTGGAAAGCCCAGCAAGAAGCGCGGCGCACCGAAGTGTCGACCCGGACGCATGCAGAACATCAATATCTCCATCGAGGCCATGCAGGTCGCGGGTTAGGTGGTAAACATGAGCAAAGCATTTTCTAAATTCGCTTTACAAACATTCGTTTTCATTGGTTTATTGGTTGCGGCATCGGTGGCAACAGTGCCGACTACCCAGGCACAATCCGAGCGCCCGCCTGAAACAACCTATGATTTCGAAGATGACCTCGTGACAGGGGACTTGGTACGGCCTGATGGCGAGCAATTGATCGTTCGCCGACGTGGGCGCCGGGCATCGCTAATTCAGATTCGAGAGCATTTTATTCCCGAGATGCTGAAATCTGTGGAAGATTTGTAGTGGGGGTTTCGGGTGAGTGATTCGAGTCACAATACTTCGGTCGCTTTCTCCGTTTATGACGGGGACGAGCTGCTCGGCACTGAAACGCTGAGTCAAGAGATCATCAAGATCGGTCGGCTGCAGACGAGCGACGTTCGTCTCGAAGACGAGAAGGTCAGTCGAATGCACGCGGTCATCGAGGTCGCTGCGCCTGGGGAGGTGTACATCATCGACCTTGGTTCCGCTTCCGGGACGGTCGTCAATGGCGACAAGATCAACAAGCGCAAGCTCGAGACCGGCGACGTCATTGAGATCGGCAACAAGCGAGTCCACGTCGACATCATCACGGGCAAGGTCGCGATGGCTTCGAGCCCACCGGTCGCAATGGCGGCAGGTGCGGAGCGCCAGACGCCGGTGGTCGATGAGCAGGCAATGACCGCAATGCTCGACGAAGAGTCGGAACCGCGACAAAAAGCCGCTAGCAAAGCGGCCGACGATGACTCCGGCCCCAAGTTCAATCCATTCGAGGTCGGGGCCAAGCGTTTATCGCGGACTCCCTTCGCCAATACCGTGGGAGAGGATGGCGAGGAGTACAGCCTGATTGCGACCACTGGGGCGGTGCCGTCGCATGAGATCGAGACCAATGAGCGGGCAATCGAGGTCTCGGTGCTCTGGGGGGACAAGAGTGTACTCAATGTCGACTACCTGAAGCCCGCGCGCGACTACTACGTCGGTGAGCCCAATGGCGAAGAAGTCGACTTCATCCTTGGTCACGACGCGATTGGAGTCGACCGCATGCCGCTTTGCCTCGCACAGGGCGAGGGTGTGACTGCGATCATTCCAGAAGGTGCCAAGGGAGAGGCGACGATCGGCGAGCAGACCCGTTCCTTTGACTTGATGCGAGGGCAGGGCGAGCTCCGTGCGAGTAGCGCGATGGCTGGCGCGATGGAGTTCCCGGTGCCCGAGGGTGGCGCGATTCGCATGAAGCACCGCAACTTCACGTTCATCGTCAAAGACGTGAAGGCGGGCAAGAAGGTTGCGGGACACGCCAAGATCGACGTCCGTCCGATGATCTACGTCGCCGGCGCAGCGCTCTTCGCGAGCCTCGTGCTGACGATGTTCTATTTCCAACCGCCGCGTCCGCGCGGGTTGTCTTCAGATCTGCTGAGCACTGACTCACGTTTGATCCAGTTTCTAATGGAGCCAGAAGAGCTCGAAGAGCCTGAGCCCGAGTGGCTCAACGGCGCGGACTCGTCCGGTGGCGGCACGGGCAAGGCCCACGAGGGCGAGCAGGGCCAGATGGGCGATGAAAAGGCCGAAAAGAACCGCAACAAGTACGGCATCCAGGGACCGGAGGACAATCCAGACCCCCAGATGGCGCGTGAGCAAGCCGAGGATGAGGCACGAACCGCCGGCATCATCGGTACCCTCGCCGCGATGCAGGGCTCGTTCAACGCTCCGACCTCGCCTTACGGCGCAGACTTTGCTCTAGGCAACGATCCGATGAGCGCTCTTGGCGCAATGACGGGTGACGACATCGGTCAGAACTTCGGGTTCGGTGGTCTCGGCCTTCGAGGCACCGGTCGGGGTGGCGGCGGCCTGGGCCAAGGCACGATCGGGATGGGCAACTTCGGCACGATTGGCCGAGGTGGCGGTCGCGGTGCAGGCCAGGGTGGCTACGGCCGTGGCGCGGGCGGGTTCCGTGGGCGCTCGGCAGGGGTTCCTCAGGTTCGCAGCGGCGGCGCCGAGGTTCGGGGCTCGCTCTCGAAGGAAGTGATTCGACGCGTGGTTCGACGCCACATCAACGAGGTGAAGTTCTGTTACGAGCAGCAGCTCAACTCGCGCCCCGATCTTCAGGGCCGAGTTACCACCCGATTCGTGATCTCGCCTACCGGCTCGGTCCAGTCCGCAATGGTGGGGAGCTCGAGCCTTCGGAACGAAGCCGTCGAAAGCTGCATTGTACGCGCGGTCCGCAGGTGGACATTCCCAGCACCCGATGGAGGTGGCGTGGTGGTCGTGAACTATCCGTTCCTCCTCGACGCCGCAGGCCAGTGACCTTCGGGTTGCCGGCTCAAAAGCGCGTTTTCCTTCAAGTATTCCCTATCTCCCGCCCTGTCCTCACGTTCAGGGTGGGCGGGATACGGTCCGCTCCGCCGAAAAGGCGGAAACGCTTGAAAAATAGCTTAGTTTAGAGTTGTTGGCTGTGCGACAAATGCTGTAGGATTGAAGTGCTTGTGAATTTTCAAGCGTAGGGAGGAACGCATGCGAGCTCACAAAATCGGCTTTGTGTTGGCTGGTCTAATCCTGATGGGCGGCAACTGTTCGCGCGCTCGCGTGGAGTCGATGAACGAGATGAACGCGGGGGTCGAGCTGGCTCAGCTGAAGCGGTATAGCGAAGCTGCGGAGATGCTCGAGAAGGCGGCAGCTCTAGACCCAACCAATCACCAGGCCTATTTCAACCTGGCCATCGTCCAAATCGAGCAACGGAACTTCTCGGCGGCTCGAGAAGCGCTTGAACGGGCGGTCGTCGTCCAACCAGACCTGGCGGGCTACCACGAGAAGCTCGGCAGCGTGCTGATGGAGCTTGAAGACTGGAAGGCATCTCAGGCGTCACTCGAAAAGGCGCTCGAGCTCGACCCATCCCTCTTCAAGGCCCACTTCAAGCTCGGCCGTACCTACGAAGAGGTCGAGGATCCACAGAACGCGCTCTACCAGTACACGGACGCCATCAAGACCGGCCCGCGGTTCCTTCCGTCCTACTCGGCTCTCGGTCGCCTGTACGCGGACCTGCGTTATCCGGATAACGCGGGCCAGGTGTTGCGCGAAGCGCTCAAGGTGGCGATGCCGGGCACCGAGGAAGAGGCGAATATCCATCATCTCCTCGGCACCGTTTACCAGCAGCAGAGCAAGTTCGACGAGGCGGTGGAGGAGTTCCAAGCAGCGCTTGGCATCGTGCCCGGTATGCCGGACGCGCTTTTCGCCCTCGGTTGGACTTACGCACTTCAAAACAACGACGAGGAAGCGAAGCGCTACCTGAACAAGTACGTGATGATGGCGGGGGCTGAAGCGCCAGAAAACTACGTCAAGGCCGCGAAAGACCGTCTCGCGGAGTTGAGGACCGAATCGCCGTAGGGGGCTGAGGCAAGATGTCGGAAGAACACGAATCGGGGGATGATGTTCTAGAGCTGACTGCGGATCAGACCGCGGAGCTCGAGAAGCTCGACGACGCGATCGCGAAGTTCGAGCAACAGAAGCGATGGTCGGACATGATTCGCTCCATCCTGAAGAAAGCTGAGCTCGTCGTCGACAAGGACGAAAAAGCGCAGCTCTTCCGACAAGCTGGGACACTCTATCTCGAGCGTTCGAGCAATCAGGCCGAAGCGATCAAGTGCTTCGAACGGCTTCTCGAGCTCGACCCGAACGACGTCGATGCGCTCGGGCGTCTCAAGGAGATGTACGAGAAGCGTCGCGACTGGGAGAAGCTCATTCGGACGATGCAGCGCGAAGTGAACCTGCTGCCCGAGGACGACCAGCTCATTCGGTACGCGGAGATGGCCGAGCTCGCGACCCAGCGACTACGCAAGCCCGAAGTTTGCATCGAGCTGTGGCAGAAGGTTCTCGAGGGCGATCCGCAAAACCCAAACGCGTTGAGTAACCTCGCGCAGCTTTATGAGCGGGCGCGCCAATGGGAGCCGCTCGCGCGGGTGCTCGAAACGCTGATCGAGAGCGATACCGATGCCGCCCAAATGAAGCAGCAGCTTCAAAAGCTCGGGATGATCTACGCAGACAAAGTCGGCAACGACGAAGGGGCCATCAACGCGTTCAAAAAGCTTCTCGAGCTCGATCCTTCGGATCGGCGGGCGCAAGAGCAACTGAAGCGACGTTACGTGTCGCTTGGCGCATGGGACGAGCTCGAAACCTTCTATGCGCGAAACGAAAAGTGGGATGAGCTGATCCGCATCGTCGAGCGACAGGCCGAGGCCCAGGAGACGTCCCCTGAAGAGCGTGTCCCACTGCTGTTTCGTGCGGCGCGCCTTTGGGAGCACAAAAAGAACAAGCGCGATCGCGCGGCGCGGGTCTATGAGAAAATCCTCGCCACCGATCCGAGCAACGTTAAGGCCGCTGAGGCGTTGACGCCGATCTACGAAGAGGCGCACGACGCTCGCAAACTGGTTTCGGTGCTAGAGGTTCGGTTGGCACATGCGATCGAGATCGAAGCGAAAGTCGATCTTTTGGCGAAGATCGGTCTCGTCTTCGAGGAGCGTCTTCGTCAGCCCGAAACAGCGTTTGAGCGCTATCTC
>CAJHXN010000183.1_pt1 | contig 12776 bp, 14 predicted proteins | sample 9198401 | NCBI WGS metagenome assembly CAJHXN01 (sample SAMEA7708334, study PRJEB35096) | sediment metagenome | biome: marine neritic benthic zone biome [ENVO:01000025]; feature: sediment [ENVO:00002007]; material: shallow marine sediment [ENVO:03000034] sea grass bed [ENVO_01000059] ... | reverse complement strand
TCGACGAGAGCCTGCAGCGCGCCGCCGTCGGCGATGACTTCGGGCGGCGGGCTGTGCAACAGCACGACGTCGGCGCAATCGCGGCGCAGCCGTCGCAAACTGGCTACGATTCGCGCGACGAGATACTCGGGCGCGAAGCACTTGCGCTCAGCTCGTCTGCGCGCCTGCACCACGCGCTGGCGTCGCGCCTCCCTGCGCCGGAGGATTGGTCGGACCAGGGGCTTGGCCAGGCGCACCAGATGCTGGGCGGGTCCCACCGTCTGACCGACTTTGGTGCACAATACTATCTCGTCGCCTCGACCCGCCAAGAGGCGGCCGAGCAGTCGTTCGCTGTCCCCCTGACCGTAGACGTCGGCGGTGTCGAACAGGTTGATTCCACGGTCGACGGCTTCGAGAATCGTGTCGCAGATCTCGCCGTGGGAATGGCGGCTGGAGAGCGAGTTGATCTGGCTGCAGCCGAATCCGAGTCGCGAAACGGTGAGGCCGGTCTGGCCGAGGGCAACGGTCGGGGCGACCCAGGCGTCCGGATGGCCGGAGGACCGGCCGCGCGGTGGTTCCTGCTGACGCGACATTGCAGACCTCATGCGGATGTTGCCCTCGAACCGGCCTTCGACAGGGGCTTTGTGGCAGCTCATAAACGTAGCATGAACGGGGCGAAGACGCCGGTCGAGTCGTCCGCCGCCACTACGCGAACGTCTCGCGGCGGATCACCTGCGAGCCCGTTCAGCCCTGCCCAGGGCTCACCAGTGACGGGGTCGGAGACGACAGGAACCACTCGTATACCGGCTGCGGAACCACGTCGCGGCGTTTGTTCAGTACGATGCCGGACACAGTGATCCCGGAATCCTCGAGCGCCGACAGGCACTCGCGCGCGACCATCGTTGACGTGACCTCGGCTTCGACCACGAAGAGCACGTCGCTCACGTGCGACGCGAGCTGAAGCTGCTCCGGCCAAGTCGTCATGTCGATCGAATCGACCATAATCCAGTCGATATCGTCGACACTGGCGTCACGTTGGCTTCGTGCAGACGTGCAACCGGCTCTGAGCTCCACGTCCTCGATTCTGGAGTTGTGGTCGGGTCGAATGCTTGACCACAATACTCCGGAGCGGATATCGAGAACAGGAACGCGTCCACGAAACAATTTCCCGCAAGCCGTCGAATCGCACGACCGGAAATCGCGATCCGCACGTTTGTTGGAGGAATCGTAGTCCCGCTACGGAGCTCCTCGATCAGAACCGCGTCGCGAAGGCGGAGTGCGACGCAAGGATTGATGATCTGAGCACCGCGTCACGCCCGGGTCTCTCCGGAGTGTGGCACGGTCCCGGCGCAAATACTGACACGCAAAAGCGCCTCGATTCTAGCTACGATATCCGCCCTGTCCGGCAGCTGGCAGCGCCCGAAGCCGCCGGGTGCCACCACTCGCTCGAATCGACCTGGAGCATGCAATGCCGAACATTGACCAAGCTCAGTCACCGCTGTATGCCAACGCCTATCGACGCGAGTCGTTCATGCAGGGCGGTCGGCCCATCTCGTCTGCGTCGGGATCCCTTGTCCTGTTCGATGACGGTAGCTGCCAATCCGACGGGGCGTTGCAGGCAGGGAGCTGGGCGGTCGACGACTGCTACCTGATCTTGATGGATCGGCAAGGGACAGAGCTCGCGCGGTACTGCCGGTATGCGGACACGGTCACCGAGCTATATGGCGAGCACCTTTTCTCTTACGGCAGCGTCCTGGTGCCGGAGTCCGTCCAGTTCGACGTGGGGATACGACCGATCGATGACAATCCAGATGAATCGCTGTCCAGTCATCTGGCGTCCTGCCACCCGAACTGTAGACGTATCCTCTCGCGCGCGAGCAGCGATTACTTCGATCTGTTCCCGCGGCGCGGCAGCTACATCGAGGTCGGCGTCGGATATGGGAACTACTCGTCGAAGCTCCGGGAGTCCCTAGACCCCGCAGAGCTGCACCTCGTCGATTGCTGGCGTTTTCTGGCCGGAACCAGTGATCGCTATACCCAGGCGAATCTAGACGAAGGCTACTCCGAGACGCGGCGCAAGTTCGACGGGGACGAGCGCGTAGCGATTCATCGCGGCCTCTGCCAGGAGGTACTACCGACGCTGCCGAGGGATCACTTCGACATGGTGTACATCGATGCCAACCACACCGAGGAGGGCTGTTACGCCGACCTGATGGCGTCCGAGCCCCTCGTCCGGAGCGACGGATTCCTGTGCGGCCATGACTACACTGCCTTTCCCAATCAGCGCGACGACGTCGTCGAACGCCAGAGCTATGGGGTCATCGAGGCCGTAGACCGATTCTGTCGGGAACGCGGCTGGTGGATGTCCCACCTGACGATCGAGGTGCACGGCTGGTGCTTCCCCTCGTTCGTTCTCCGACGACTCGGTTGAGTCGGCTCACGAGCGAGCCCAAAGCGACGGCAAGGTGCCTCTGAATGGCGATCGTGAAGAAGTATTTGGTTTGCGGAGCCGGGGGATTCATCGGCTCCCACATTGCGACGGCGCTCAGGCAACAAGGGCACTTCGTGATCGGCGCTGACATCAAGGAGCCGATGTTCTGCGAGTCAGAAGCCGATGAGTTCTACAAGCTGGATCTCACCCACCTGGAACCCACCCTGAGGCTGTTCAACCACTATCAGTTCGACCAGGTGTTCCAACTCGCCGCCGACATGGGCGGCGCGGGCTACATCAACACGGGTGAGAACGACGATCAGGTTGTCTGGAATAGCATGATGATCAACCTGAACGTGCTCAAGTGCTGCGCCTTCACCAACGTCGCCAAGGTGTTCTATGCCTCGAGCGCGTGCGTCTACCCCGAGCACCGGCAGACGGAGGCGTTCAATCCAGGCCTCGCCGAGTCGACCGCTTACCCGGCGCAGCCCGACAGTGAATACGGGTGGGAAAAGCTGTTCAGCGAAAGATTGTACAAGACGTTCTCCGACAAGAACGCGCTCGAGGTCAGGATCGCACGGTTTCACAACATCTTCGGCGAGCTCGGCACCTGGGAGGGCGGCAAGGAGAAGGCCCCGGCTGCCATCTGCCGCAAGGTGGCCATGGCACCCGATGGAGGAGAAGTGGAGATCTGGGGCGATGGCCAGCAGACGCGGAGCTTTCTGCACATCGGCGAGGCGCTCGAGGGGATCTTCCGCCTGATGGAAAGCGACTGGAACCAGCCCATCAACATCGGCAGCGACGAGCTCATATCCATCGACGCGCTCGTTGACATGGCCGCTTCGTTCGAAGGGAAGTCGCTGACGAAGGTGCACGTTCCGGGGCCGCAGGGTGTGCGCGGCAGGAACTCCGACAATACGTTGATCGAGCAGGTTCTCGGCTGGCGCCCAACCCGCAGGCTCGCAGAGGGACTTCGCCAGACCTACTTCTGGATCAAGGCTCAGGCCGAAGCCAAGTACGGCGCGGCCTGATTGCACTCCTCGAGCGTCGTAGGCGTCGTACAGGCTGTTCACATCATGGTGGGAGAGCATCAGAGGGCGAGGCCCAGCCGTTTGCCGACGCAAGGCGTAATCATTCCGTGTCCGCTCGACCTCGTGCGCATGCGCCTGTGGGTCAGGAGTCCTTACCGGCTTTGCGTCAACGTACGAGTCGTGGACACCGCCGCAAAGTCGACCAACAGCATCTCCCCTTTTGGTATACCTGAGGCTTCGTGAAACGGGAAACTGACTCCCACGATTTGTCAACTATCGAGTAGGCAAATCTGCGCGTCACCACTCGACTGGATCGTCGATTACGTGCGATCATGGAATCACACGACACGCAGAGGTGGCTGCCCGATTGGTGCCTTACCAGCCCCCTTCCCCGGGGCGATTGCGATAGCGTCATCGAGCTTGTGCGCGACAGAACTCGACGTTTACGAAGGCGAATCTCATGCGATCGGTGAATCATACGTTCGCGCCATAACGGGGAGCATAAGAAGCATGTTGAAAACTGCCTTTTATACGATCCCCAAGCTTGTCGATGTCGCAATCGCCGTCGCTTGTCTCTGGGTTTCCGTGCTCCTCCAGGGAGAGACATGGAACGACGCCTACCTGCTGCTTGCGGCAACAACCGCCATTCTTTTCTATATCTCCGCCGACGTCGTCGGTCTGCATCTCTCGTGGCGCAGCTATCTGCTGCGACAGCAGTTGGTCCACGTCCTGGGTGCCTGGCTCAGCGTTCTCCTGGCACTCCTCGCGACGGGTTACCTGACCGATACAATCCACCATTTCGACCGCATGGTGATGGCAACCTGGGCAATTGCAGCACTCACCGCGCTGTGTGCGGTGCGCGTTGTCACACGTGCCATCCTGCAACGCCTCCGCCGCCGCGGTTACAACGTGCGCAATGCAGTCATTGTCGGCACGGACGATGCGGGGCGACACGTGGCTCGCACAATCCTCGACTCACCGTGGATGGGTCTGCAGCTCCTGGGTTTCTACGAGGATCGCACTCGCGAGGCAGGACGAGCCCGGGAGCATTGGGACCTGCCAATCTGGGGAGCCTACGACACGCTGGTGACCGCCGCTCGAGAGGGCAAGATTGATGTGGTCTACATCACCCTCTCGATGACGGCTCAAGCCAGAATTCAGTCGCTCATTTCGCAGTTGGCCGATTCGACCGTGTCCGTATACGTCGTGTCGGACTTCTTTACCTTCGACTTGCTCCACACGCGTCGTCGCTCCGTGGAACTCGGCGGGCTCCCTGCGGTGAGCATATTCGAGTCGCCGTTCTATGGGATAGACGGCTTCGTGAAGCGTCTGGAGGATCTGCTTATCGGCTCCACTATGCTGCTCGTGGCTGCGATTCCAATGGTCATTATCGGGATCGGCGTTCGCCTTTCCTCTCCTGGCCCGGCTCTGTTCAGGCAACGGCGTTACGGGCGCGACGGAAAGGAAATTCTGGTCTGGAAGTTCCGTACGATGACAGTGACAGAAGATGGTGCGATGTCCTTCAAGCAGGCCGCAAAACATGACACGAGGATTACCCCGCTCGGAGCGGTTCTGCGGAACACGTCCCTTGACGAGCTTCCTCAGCTATTCAACGTAATTAGTGGATCAATGTCTCTCGTCGGACCACGACCACATCCCGTGATGTTCAATGAGCAGAACCGGCAGCTCGTTCCAGGATACATGCTCCGGCACAGTGTGAAGCCCGGAATGACAGGGTGGGCACAGGTCAATGGATATCGAGGCGAGACCGATAACATCGAGAAGCTTAAAGGGCGCATTACGCACGACCTTTGGTACATCAAGCACTGGTCCTTGTTGCTCGACTTGAAGATTCTCGTGATGACGCTGGCGCTTGCCCTCCCGAGCTCGCGCGACGGTGGACTACGGCACGAGAGCAAGACTGCACGGGACTCGCGCTAGTCGCGGCGCAAGAGTCCGTTCACGGAACCAATGGACAAGGCGAGCGCGCGCCAGAATACGAACACCGGAATCCAAGGCAAGATTGCCGGGTCCTTTTCCCACGCCACCTTCGCCAGAAACACCGTCGACAGCAGGAAGGCAATCGCCCACAAGGCAACCGCGGTAACCGTGCTGGTCACGGCTGAGGCGAGCGCGAATACAGGTAGGAGAACGATCCAAATCATCTGCAGCTTTAGTGCGGAAGGAGTGTACGAATCCTTGACCGCTTTGCTCAGGAACCTCCGCACGACCCGGATACGCCATCTCCCCCGAGACACCTTCATGCGGAAATAGGCCTTCCACGTGGCACGATGTGAGTGCAGGACTCGTGCTTCAGGCACAAAGGCGAATTTGAAACCCTTTTCCTGCATCTTGTAGGACAGATCCATATCCTCGTGATCTGGAAACGGGAAGGATTCATCGAACCCGTCCACCGCTTCCATGGCGTGACGGGTAAATCCGGCGGAATAGGTGTCGACGAGATCGATGTTCTCATGCTGCTTCAAGAGCTTGTACCGCTCCTCGAACTCGACCTGTGCAAGGCGCTGAATCAGGTTCTCACCACCCGATGAGTAGACACCCTTGGCACCGTCATAGCCAGCTTCCAGCGTCGTCACTAGCTTTTCCGCCCAATCGGGCTCAGGTAAGCAGTCCGAATCCGTGAAGAGAATGTGCGTTGCATCACTCGCACGCCATCCACGATTGCGCGCCGTCGCGGGACCGGCGTTCTCACCTTCCACAGCGAGATCGGCAAGCTCGCCGACCTCCTCCGGGAGCACCTCCCCGCCGTCGCGGCTCACCACAATCTGCAGCTCCGACCGAATCGTTTGTGCGTTCAGGCTCGACAACGTGCGTAGCAGTCGAGGTCCGTCATTGTAAGTGGGGACAATTACCGCGGCCCGGTACCGTCTAGCTTCGGCCATCCGAGCGCTCCTTCGATTGTTTGCACGGACACTCTTGCGACGAAACGGACACAGGAGCCTAGGACCCGAGGGCGTGTTCACACTCGGTCAGGACGCTCACGACCTCGACCCCCAAGTTCAAGCTGGCGCAATCAACTGAGCGATCGCGCATTCGACGCTCGAATTCCAGAACCTCACAAGTCAACGGGAGCTCCGAAGAGATCGTCAGTGCTCGCCCCTTTCCCAGCGGCTCGTCGGGATGAAATGCATCTGGGTAATGGACCAGCTTCTCAGCCGCCAAGTCGTCGTAGACGAGCGCGCCGCCCGTGAAATAAGCCTCGAACCTTCGCCGCTTGACCGGCATGATATTGCCAAGCTCGAGCTCCGCCGTGATCTGACTCGCGAACGCCAAAGACACCCGCAAGTTCTGGCCGCTCGTCCCATCGATATCTCTTGACTCGAGAATTCGCGCGCTCGAGGTCGATGGCACCTGTCCGACGAGGTCCAGACACATTGCAACGTCGTGACTACCCCAGTCCCAGAGCGGCATCGTGTCGTTTCGAAAGGGGCCCCAGTTGCCGGCCGTCGACCGAATGCAGCGCACGCTCCCCAAGGTCCGGCCATGGGCCTTCAGCGCACGAAACGCGGGATGGAACAAATGGGTGTGTCCAACGAGAACGCATCCGCGCTGCTCCGATACGAACCGTGCGAGAGATTGTGCTTCGGTGAGATCGAGAGTCAACGGCTTCTCCACCAAGACGCTCACTCCAACAGAGACAGCGGCCCTCGTCATCTCTGCGTGCCGGGCCGGAGGCGTGGCAACGACCACGCCGTCCAGATCTCGGTAGCCCAGCATCTGGCGCCAGTCCGGCGTAACCTCGCAACCAGGGCTCACCAGCTCCCGACTGTCTGGATTCGAGCTTGCGAGCCTTGCAAGCACAATCCCATCAATCTGCTGAAGCGTTCGTGCGTATATCTTTCCCCAGCGCCCCAGCCCGATCAGTCCGACGCGCATCGGCTCGACCGTCGAACTCGGACGCATCAGACCTGGCCGGTATAGCTCGCATTAGTCCAGCGCAAGAATCTCGCAAGCCCCTCCTCGAGCTCTACCTGCGGCGCGTAGCCGAGCTGAAGGCGCGCCTTACGAATATCCGGGCAACGCCGCGTCGGCTCATCAGCTGGATAGCTGTCGGGATGCTCGATCAAATTGACCTCCAATCGACGCCCTACCACGTCCCCCAAACGCTTGACCAGATCCGATACCGAGAGCTCGGGTCCAGCGGTCCCGATGTTATAGGTCTCGCCGTTTACGCCGCAGATAAGCGTAAGGAAAAACCCAACCATGGCATCGGTGATATAGCAATACGTTCGTGTCTGCAAACCAGACCCGTAGACGTTGAGCGACCGATTACCTTTGATTCGGCTGGCGAAATTCGGCAGCACACGGTAGTCCGACTCTTGCATGCCTGGTCCATACACATTGAAGGGCCGAATACAATTCATCGCGACGCCGAGCGTATGGTGATACACATAGCAAAGGGTCTCGCCAAGCCGCTTGCTCTCGTCGTAACACGCGCGTGGACCTTGACACGCCACGTTCCCGCGATAGCTTTCCGGCGTGGGCACATGTTCAGGCGTTGGATCTCCGTAGATCTCACTCGAGCTAAAGAAGCAGTACTTGGCGCCTTTCTCTCTACACAGGTCGAGCAGGTGCTTTGTACCGACTGTCGCAACCTCCAATGTTTCCAGCGGGTACGCACGGTAGTAGTAAGGGCTCGCTATACCTGCTGTTTGAATGATGTAGTCCAGCCTCTCGGCATAGTCGAACTTCTCGCGTGCATCATGCTCGTGGAACGTGCAGTGGCTGTTCTGCGAGAAGCGCTTTCCTGCTTCGCCAGCAGTAATCAGATTGTCGAGAACGATAATCTTGCAAGGCTCGGCCAATACTCGCTCATTGAGCTCGGCGAGAACGGTGACGAAGTAGCGCCCGAGGAAGCCCATGCCTCCACTAATGAGAACCGTCTTGCCGGAAAAGACACGAGCGTGCTCGTCGAGACGGACCACGATCTCCGATACGTCAGTAGCTAGCATTACTTTTGATACTCCGTCGGAATGAAGCTGGCCTGCTCGGTGATTTTCGGACAATCTGACGCTTTAGAGAATGACTCGCGGGGGGAGCCATGGGGAAGAGCCGATTCCCCGAGGACCAGACGGTGCGGACTCTGCGCGAGCCGGACGCCGACGGCCCGATTCCGGGCAGGGTCTGAAGTCGCTTGAAATCAGCATCTTGCCCGAGTTCGTCCTGTGCGTAGCGTTCGGGCTCGGCGCGCTGCTCGGTCAGCGTCAGATAGCGCTGCAGCTGCATGCGGAATCCCGTGATGCCGAGACTGTCCTCGCTAACGGGTAGCGCCATGCTTCGGTTTGCCAGCTCGTAGAATGCATGGGGATGCACCTGCAAGGTTGCCTCGTCGGCGATGACTGATCACCCTCGTTCGGTATAGGTACTACGGACCCGAGTTCGTCTCCACGCCGATGCTGCGGTGGCTGGCAGAGGCCGATACCGATACCGCGCTCTTCGACCCGGGCAAGCCGTGACGGAGTGCCGCCAACCAAAGCTTCGACCGGTTCCGCGACGATTGCCTGAGCTCGGAGTGGTTCGGAAGCCGCAGTGAGGCTTGGGTCTTGGTCGAAGTCTGGCGCCGGCACTACAACGACGTCCGACCACATTTGCGTTCGGCTACCTGACACCGACGAAGACCGCTCACAACACCTCACTTGAGTGGAGTTGACCTGGCTGTCTTCTTCCGACGAATCGTTACTGGAGAATGGCTCCATCGGGTTGGACGGATGTGCGGGATACCGCGCCCCAATGACTATGCCTATGTCTAGCAGACCAGAACCTCCGGAAGCGGGACGATAAACTGCCCCCCGTTTTGCTTGAAGCGAGCGTGATTCTTCATGATTGGCGCTGCGAAATTCCACGCAAGAATCAGGACATAGTCCGGCATTCTCTTGTATAGGAGAGAGGGAGGCACTACATGAATGTGGTAACCGGGTGTGTAGAGACCTTGCTTGAGCTCACTATCGTCAACGACGAACTCCAAGGAATCTGGACCAAGCTCGAAGTGATGCATCAACGTGGTGGCCTTAGCAGGCGCACCGTAACCGACGATCGACTTCCCGGCGGCTCGCAGATCGCTTAGGAGACCGGAAAGCGCGGCCTTTTGGCGGTCAATATGTGACGCGAAATCAATCCAAGTTGCAGCTTTGTCGATTGCGAGGTCGGCCTCGAGCTGTTCCAACTCTCGCACCGATGACGACAGCGAGTACGGCCCCCCCGCGAGTTGCGCCACACCTCTCAGCGAGCCCCCATGACTGTCCACCCGCAGTGCATCTATCAACTGCAGACCATGTGCTTCAAAGAAGCGCGACAGTGGTTTGACTGAGTGATAGGCGACATGCTCGTGGTAGATTGTATCGAAGAGGGTCTTCTCGTAAACATCGACGAGATAGGAAACCTCAAAGACGAAAACCCCATCCTTGTCCAATAGCTCCCTAATCGCCGACAGCATGCCGGACAAATCATCGCTATGTGCAAACACGTTGTTTGCACAGACGACTTGTGCGTGGCCATGCGATGCTCTGATGTCGCTCGCAAGGGTGGAGGTCAGGAAGGATGGGACCGTTTCAATTCCTCTAGCGGTCGCGGCCCGCGCAATATCCAAGGCTGGGTCGACGCCTAGCACACGCATCTGCCTTTCTTGGAAGAACGATAGTAGTGTGCCGTCATTCGAACCGATATCCACCACCAGTGAATCGGGTGTGAGCGAAACCCGGTCGATTACGAATTCCGCGTAGCGCCTGAAGTGTTCCACGAACATGCTGGACGTACCGGAGACATATACGTAATCCCTGAAGAGCAACTCCGGATCGACGACGTCGCAAAGTTGCACGTGAGCGCATGTTTCGCAGAAGTACACATCCAATGGGAATGCTTCTTGGGAATCGTGTCGTTCCGATTCACTGACAAAGGCGTTCGCCGGCGGAGTGGGAGTCAGCGAGAGCACCCGAGTGAGATGAGCGCTGCCGCACAAGCGGCAGTCGGAGCGTCGCCGGCATGTGACTCCTGAACTCATTGCTGCTTCGACTTCCCGGGTCTATGGGTTGTACAGGTCGATACGTTCGACGTCCGCCTCGTAGACCTCTTGTCGACGGGAGTTACGACCGAAGGTCAGGAACGTCGTGTCGCTGAGAAACACCATTGTATGGTCGACCATCGGTGGTGTGAAAAACATCTCGCCCGTTTCGATGGTGATTTTCTCCGGCTCACTGTCAGCGCCGTGGGGCCTATGGTAGTAGTCGATGGCGCCAGATAACACGTAACAATAGTGCCAATCCGTCTTGTGGTAGTGATTTGCTCTCACGGACCCCTTCTTGGACGTGATCATGACACAGCTTTTCATGTCGGCATCCACTAGTGGTTGAATCGCTCCACGCGAATCGATGAACGCCGTTTCCAGAGGCACCTTGACATCAGCCGGCCAAGACGCCTCTTCCTCTTTGGTGAGCGGCTTAATATCGATCATTAGAGGCTCTCCCTGGGGCAGAAACAGCAAAGACGGGCAAGGTACCCTTCGCCATGGCAGGGCACAAGGCGGCCAGGCTAGGGGCACCCAGTCGAGTGTTCTCGCCACGACAGCGGTGATCAAGCGCACCTTCTAGCCACGCTCGGTGGCGCGCATGGACAGGGCGATGTCGGGGTGGCGAGGGTGGTATCGCCGCCTGATCTGCGGCCAGTCGGCCTCGGGGCGCCTCGCCGGTCGTGCCGTGCTTGCGCACGTTGGCGACGGTGGCGCACCACAGATGAGTCTCGGTGTTGAGCTCCTCGAGCGTGGATTGCCCGGTTCGGTGGACGTTGATCGCTTGGATGAAGCGGCCCGCTGGAAGCTCCTCTCGTAGCTGATCGGTGAGCGCCGGCCGAGCCTGGAATAACGACGGTGCGGATGGTACCAGCCTTCGATGAGATCGAGGATCGCCATCCTCGCCTTGGCATGGTCGCGGAACGTCGACCGGTCGGTGAGCTCGCACTCCAGGGTCGCGAAGAAGCTCTCGGCCAGGGCGTTGTCGAAGCGGTCGCCGCCCCGTACACGCTCGCTGAACGCGCGGTCGGACCGCGACCGTGCCGACGGCTCGCAACGTCGCCACGCGTAGTGCCCGCTCGTGGAGACGCCGAGCAGAGCGCACATCGTGGTCACCGCGTGGCTCGATTCACGCTCGCGAACTCGAGGACTTCTCCGGTACCGAGCCGGTCTCTCGAGCGGACCAAGTCGCAGCATATTTTGGATCTCCCGCTCCTCGTGCAGCTGCTCGACCTCGCGGCGAAGGCGCGGGATCTCGTCTCGCGCCGACGTCGTCAGACCGTCCCCGCGGCGACCCTCGTCGAGGTCGGACCACCGCAACCAGTCGCGGGTCGCCTGGGCGGAGCACTCCAACGCTCGAGCGAGATCCCCGGTCGAAACCGAGGCACCGTTCGCGTTCGCCGTACTCGAACGCGTCTTCAAGGACTTTAGGCTGCCCCCACGCGATCCGCACTGACAACGGCGCTCCCTTCGCCTCAGCGCACGCCCTGTTCAGCCTGAGCCGGCTCTCGGTCTGGTGGCTGCGCCTAGGGTCAAACGCATCAAGCCGGGTAGCCCGCACCAGAAAGTGCACCTCACCGCGCGAGTATCGGGCCCCAGAGCAGCCCGAGTACCCGTTCAACGACGGAGCCGTGCACGTGACGCAGTGTGGACGCATCTGCATTGGGCGGCGGAACATGAACCTCAGTACGGTGTTCGCGGGCCAGACGGTGGGGATCCGCGAGATCAGCGACGGGATCTGGCTGGTGAGCTTCTTGGACTTCGATCTGGGCTACTTCGACCAGGACGACAATCGCGTCGAACCGGCAGAAAACCCTTTCCTGCCTCAGGGATCCCCTCATTCTGGTGGTCGGGGCAAGGGTTGCAAGTCGTTGATCTGAAGATCATTGTTCGTCTCTCTACCCTATTGAGAGCGAGCGATGACGGCACCGGTAGCGCTTCGGCAAAAGGACATCGTTGGGTTTGTCTCCAAGCTGTACGAAGGCGACCTTCACGCGAAGCGGGTGCTCTCGCTGGCGAACGGCACGCTGGGAGTGCTGACGAGTGCGTCGCTGGCGGTGCACGCGATCGGGCAAGGCCTGGCGCACGCGCAGGGCACTCTGAGCAAGCACGGGGTCAAGCAGGTCGACCGGCTGCTGAGCAATCGGGGAATCGAACTGGACGAGTACTTCGCACGCTGGGTGCCCTACATGGTCGGTGCGCGTAGCGAGGTTCTGGTGGCGTTGGATTGGACGAGCTTCGCGGGCGACGGGCACGAGACGGTCGTGCTGTCGATGCTGACGCGCCACGGACGGTCGACACCGTTGCTGTGGCG
>CAJHXN010000626.1_pt1 | contig 12787 bp, 9 predicted proteins | sample 9198401 | NCBI WGS metagenome assembly CAJHXN01 (sample SAMEA7708334, study PRJEB35096) | sediment metagenome | biome: marine neritic benthic zone biome [ENVO:01000025]; feature: sediment [ENVO:00002007]; material: shallow marine sediment [ENVO:03000034] sea grass bed [ENVO_01000059] ... | reverse complement strand
CCGAGGTGCTCGACAATGCGCACACGACGATCACAATCGGCCACCAACCCTTGCAGGTGGTCGGTCTCGACGACGCATATACCGGTCACGCTTCGCGCCGCGCCGCGCTCAAGGGGCTCAAGTCGAATCTTCCGGTGATCGGGCTTTCGCACATTGCTGAGGAGGCCGACGGCCTGTGGGAGCAGGGGGTGCCACTCGTCTTCTCGGGGCACACCCACGCTGGGCAGATCACCGTGGCCCGTCTGCATGAGCTTTCGGTCGGCAAGCTGGCAGGTCACAAATACATTCACGGCCTTTACGGTTCGCGTGCCGCACAAGAACCCAAGGGCGCGGTTTACGTTGGCGCCGGGGTAGGCGCAGCGGTCGTTCCTTTGAGGCTCGGCGAGCGTGCACAGCGAGAGGTGGCGTTCTTCGAGCTTGGCGTGCAACCGGGCGCTTTCGACGAGCATCACGAAGAACAAGCCGCGTATCGGGGGCGAAAACCCTCTCCAAAGCGCAAAGAGCGCCGCGCCCAAGCGGTCCTCCGCAAACGCGATCGTCGCGCCCGGCGAAACGGTGACGGCGCGCAGACCTCGGATCCTCCCGGTACGGCCAATCAGGCTTGAGACGTGAGGAAGTGCTCGGCTTGGAGCGCGGCCATGCAGCCGGTGCCCGCGGCGGTGACCGCCTGACGCCATTTCTTGTCTTGGGCGTCGCCAGCGGCGAACACTCCCGGCACGTTGGTCTCTGTCGAGTCGGGCTTGGTGACGATGTAGCCCTGCTCGTCGGTGTCGATTTGACCATTGAGGAAGGCGGTGTTTGGTGTGTGGCCGATGGCAAAGAAGAGACCCGCCGCCGGGACGTCCCGCTCCTCATCTGTTTTCAAATCCTTGACTCGGATCGCTTCGAGGAAGTCCTTGCCTTTGGCTTCTGTCACTACGTGTGACCACAGCATCTCGACCTTGGGATTCGTCAGCGCACGATGCTGCATGATTTTCGAAGCGCGTAGCTCATCTCGACGGTGCACGATGTAGACGGTCGAACCGTACTTGGTGAGGAATGTCGCCTCTTCGACGGCAGAGTCGCCGCCTCCGATCACGGCCAGGGGCTGGTTGCGAAACGCGGGCAAGGCACCGTCGCAAACCGCGCAAGCCGAAATCCCCTTCTGCCAAAGCTCGCCGTCGTTTGCGCCCGGGATCTCGAGCCTTTTCGCTGTCGCGCCTGTTGCGATGATGATCGTTTGCGCGGTGCCCTCCTGGGTGTCCGCCTTGAAGCGAAACGGCCGGCTCGAGAGATCGACCTCGTTCACCGTTTCGGTGTGAATCGTTGTCCCAAATCGCTCCGACTGCGCGCGAAATCGGTCTGTGAGGTCCGGGCCCATGATGCCTTCCGGGAAGCCCGGGAAGTTCTCGACATCGGTGGTGGTCGTGAGCTGCCCGCCTGCCGCGATGCCGCCCGCCAGAAATCCCTCGAAGAGCACCGGCTTCAGCTCCGCGCGCGCCGCATAGATCGCGGCCGTGTGCGCTGCTGGTCCGCTTCCAATGATCAAGACTCGATGGCTCATGAAACTCCTCTTGAAGCAGGTGAGGCGGGGTTATGCATACGGGTTGGCAAGGGCGCAACCCCTAGCCGATCACATCGGACACGTGGGCGCCAATGGCAAGGGACGCCGTGAGCCCTGGAGATTCGATACCGATCAGATGCGCCACTCCCGGCTGCGACTGCGGGGTGGCGATGACGAAGTCGGCAAATCCGCCGCCTGGGCCGACGAGCTTTGGGCGGATCCCAGCATAGTCCGGCGTCAGATGTTCGGGACGGATTGCGGGCAGGTACCGCGCGACCGCTTCGGCGAATCGCTCGGCGTGCGATTCGTCGACGTCGTACTCGATCTCATCGACGTACTTGGCGTCCGGGCCGGCGCGGCGCGCCCCGGACAGGTCGGCCGTGATATGCACACCGAGACCCGCACCCTGGGGCAGCGGATAGATCAGACTGTGCTTGGTCGGAGGTGCTCCAGCCTGAAGTGCGAAGTACGATCCTTTGCAAGGGTAGAGACACCACGGTCGCTCGCGCGCAGGTAAGCCGGACTTCTCCGCGATGTCGAGCGCCGAAAGGCCCGCAGCGTTCACGATGCGCCTTGTCTGTATCTCCGTTACTCGGCCCATGGTGTCCGCCGTTCGGACGATCCAATCACGTCCCGATCGATCGATTTCGTCGACTGTCGTATGAAAAACGGCCGTACCGTCCGCTTCCCGCATCTCTCGAAGGAAGCTTGCAAGAAGCTCATGAACATCGACGACACCCGAGGTAGGCGAGTAAAGCGCGGCCTGGCAGCGAAGCTCCGGCTCCCGTTTCGCGACTTCCGCAGCGGTCAACGGCTCGAGCTCGCCGGCCCCCACTTCTTTGGCGTGTCTTGCGAGCTCGCGGAGCCGTTCTTCGTCCTCGTCGCTTGTGGCGACGATCAGCTTGCCGGTACGTTCATGTGGAACGCCGTGGTTTTCGCACCACCGGTAGAGAAGTCGTTTGCCCTCGATGCACAACCGCGTCTTGAGCGAATCGCCCGGATAGTAGATCCCAGCATGGACGACGCCGCTGTTGCGGCTGGAGATCTCTCGGCCTGGGCCTACTTCCCGTTCGATCAGCACCACCGAATCAAGCCGGCGGGTAAGCCCGAGCGCACATGCGAGGCCCACGGCCCCCGCCCCGATCACGACTGCATCGACCTGGTCGGTTGGCATTGCTTCGTTGTATCAGAAAGATAGCGGGTCGACGCGTAGTGCCGGGAGCCGTACGGACAATCTCGGCGGCGGCAGCTCCTGTTGCTTCCGATACGCTTCGTAATTCACCAGAACCCGGCGTACGTAGCGGTGGGTTTGCGAGAACGGAATCCGTTCGAGCAGTACATCCACCGGGGTTCCGTCTGCGCTTTCCTGCATCCAGCGGCGCACATTGTGCGGCCCACCGTTGTAGGCCGCAATGGCGAGTGGCAGCCGGCCGTCGAATCGACGAAGTAGCGACGTCAGGTACCAGGCAGCAAACTCCAAGTTGGTCTTCGGGTCGAGCAAGTCCGCCGGCGAGAAGTCCTCGCGACCGAGCGCATGTGCGATCAGTTGGCCGGTGCGTGGCATGATCTGCATGAGACCCACGGCGCCGGCGTACGACACGATGTGCTTTTGATACGCGCTTTCGACGCGCATCACCGCGAGCAAGAGGTTTGGGTCGAGGCCATATCGACTCGCCGCTGAAACCGCAAGCCATTCGTAGGCGCGCGGGAGGGCTTCGATGAAGCCGGGGCCTGCAAAGCCTCCTGCCGTCCCAATGTCACCGAGGGCTGCCGCCACTGAGGAGAGAGTCGCGCGGTCCGTGTCGCTTAGGGCCAATCGTGCCGCGCGAATATCCGTCGCGATCGTCTCGTGTACGCGCCCATCGGCACGGGCGACCGAATCGAGACCCGCTCGTGCGACCGGCTTTCCGCGCGCATCCCGCCACGACAGGTAGGCTTCGAAGAGCTCTGAAGTAGCCGAGCTCCGTTCGCCGATGCGCAGGAGGTCCGCAGCTCGGCCGATCCACGGGTAGGTGTCGCCACGAAGCTCGGCAATTGGCTCCAGTTGATCCGCAAGCTCGGAATCAGCAGCCTCGGGGGCGCGTGGCATCTGGCGTCGGTTGAAATCAGAGAACCCTTCGGGTCTCTCGATGCGGTTGCCGATCTCGAGCCTCGTGAGGCCATTGACGGCCCAAAGCGCATAATAGTCATCGGCTGTATCGAGTGTGCTCAGGTAGTAGTGACGGGCTTCGTCCGGCCTTCCTCCACGTTCATGTGCCCTCCCCAAATGATAAAGGGCGGCAGGCTGGTGTCGGGTGCCATCGCGCTTTGCGACATCGCCGAGAAGAGCGATGATCAGCCCCTCGCCCCCTGTCCCGACTGCCGCCATCGCCGCATCGAGTAGGGTGGTGGACGCAACACCCGCGCGAGCCCCCAACGTGACTAGGATATCGTCGACTTCTTCCTTCAAGCCAGCGGGAGAGGCGAGTCGGATCATGTCACGGAGCTGGCTCGATGGTATCGCAGCATGAGCTCGTCCTGCTGCGAGTCCGCGAAGCGCGATGAGTGCCGCGTCCTTTTCGCGTGCTGTCGCGGCTTGGGCCATGTCGTTTGCCCGGTCTTCGATCTCTCGAATGGTCTCTGCATCAGTGGATGGCAATCGTTGTGCCGTACGAAGATAGGCCTCCGCGGCTTGCCAGCGACCTTCGTAGCGAGCGAGTCGGCCCGCGAGCTCGAGGACCTTGGCCTTGTGCTCCAGCGCGAGTGGTCGTTCGAGCAACTCGTTGACGGTTACTTTGGCTTTGTCGAGCGGTCCCGTTCGCACCAGCTCGTGCGCGATTCTAACTCGCCCTTCATCGGTCAGCTGTGGGGCGTCGTATCCGAGCCGCGTGAGACGCGTCAACTCGGTTTCGGCGGTAGTTGCGAGGTGGCTTCCCGGATGGTCCGTACGGACGGCGTGGAATATTTGGGCGGCTTCATCATGACGCCCTTGCCGAAGCAGGCTTTGCGCGTGTTCGAACAATAGGTCTGCCCGTTCAGGAAGCGCTGGATAGGTCCATAGCAGGTCATGGAGGGCCTCCTCTCCCGCCAGTTCGTCCGCTTGGAGCAGCGCGGACACATACCCAACCCTTGCTTGGACCCTGACGGATTCATGAATGCTCTCGGTAGCTTCGGCGAAGAACACTGCGGCCTGATCGGGCCGGTTGCGCATCAGCTCAAGTCGCGCGTTCTGTAGCGCGATGTGGTCCGCGATTCGGGGAAGACCCTGGCGGGCCAGATCCAATTTCAAGCGTGCGGCCTCGTAACGGGCTTCCACGATCAACTGCGTCGCTTGCCGGTAGGCCTGAACCCCATGACGCGACAGCGGATTTGCCTCGATCAGTGCAATGGGCGCGGCATAGGGGCCACACATGGCGGTGGAGGCCCGCGGCCGGTCGACCTTTAACGACGCGTTCAAGATGCGTCCTTGATCGGCGACGCACATGGGTACTTCGGGCGACGCATGGGCAGACGGCAGTGCCCAAGTAAAGAGCACCGATACAGACACGACAGCGATGAGTCTGCGATGCGTCACGCTCTCTACAAGAATGCAAAATTGTGAGCTGTGACGCAAAGAATAAGTGGTCCTCTGTCACGTTCTCGCCGAACGCGCGCAAGGCGACACTTCGCTCAGGTGCCGTTTTGCCTTTCTTATTCGTGCGTGTCCTCGCCGTCTTGTGAGATAGCTGACTCTTTCGAGGAATCGTCCTTCAGCTCGGGCAGCAACACGGTAGCCACACCAATTCCGATCAAGACTGAAAACCCCACGCCCAACCAGAAGGTTCTCCGTTTTGGAGTCTCGTATGTATCTTCGTAACGAGTCACGTGTTCAGCCCTCCAAAGCGGCGAGAACCGCTTTCGTTTTGCGCACGATGTCGGCGGTGGGTATGTCTTCGGATTCCGCTTCGGTGCGCTTCTTGAGCTCCACCGTTCCTTGCTTCAACCCTCGTGAACCAACCGTAATTCGCAGCGGAATCCCGAGTAAGTCGGCATCCTTGAACTTCACGCCGGGGCGCTCCGCGCGATCGTCGAGCAGGGCCTCGATCCCCTCGGCTTTTAGGGTTTCGTAGATCTCGGTGGCTTTCGCGAAGGGCGCCTCGTCTTTGCCGATCGGGGTGATGATCACTTCGTAGGGAGCGACATGGAGCGGCCAACTGATCCCCTGCTCGTCATGATGTTGTTCGATGATCGCGGCGATTAGTCTTGTGACGCCGATGCCATAGCAGCCCATCACGATAGGATGACCATTCCCCTCTTCGTCGAGGAACGTCGCGTTCATCTTGTCGCTGTAGTGCGTACCAAGGACGAAGATGTGACCGCCTTCGATACCGCGATAGAGTTGTAAAGAGCCGCTACACTTGGGGCATGGGTCTCCCGAGGTCGCTTGGCGAATCGACAGCACCTCCGCGGTATAGTCACGTCCGTGGTTGACGTTCTTGACGTGAAACGGAGTCTCGCCCGCACCCGCGATTGCGTTGAGGACCGACGCCGCGTCCGGATCGGCGATGATGCGTCCTTTGAAGCCAACGGGCCCGACGAAGCCAACCTCCGTGTTCGTGGCTTCTTTCACCGCGGCATCTGAGGCGAGGATCGCTGCGTCGACACCGAGTTGTCGCGCAAGGCCGATCTCGTTGATCTCATGGTCGCCGCGGACGATGGCAAGCACGACCTCATCACCCGCTAGGTACACGAGCGACTTGAGTGTCTCAGCAGCTGTCGTGTCGGGCCCGAAGAACCGGACTACCTCTTCGATCGTATGCGTACTGGGAGTTTTGACCTTTTCGATCGGGCGCATCTTGGACGGATCGGGTTCAGTGCCAGTGGCCGGCCCCGGTCGGGCGATTTCGACGTTTGCCGCGTAGTCGCATGCATTGCAGGCGACGATCCAGTCTTCTCCAGTTTGGGCGAGAACTTGGAATTCGGCGCTTTGCTTGCCGCCGATGGCACCGCTGTCCGCTTCCACCACCCGGTAGTCGAGCCCAAGCCTCTGAAAGATGCGATGATAGGTGTCGTTCATCTGTTGGTAGCTCGCCATCGCCGCTTCGTCCGAGACGTCAAACGAATAGGCGTCCTTCATGATGAACTCGCGACAACGTAGTAGACCGGCGCGTGGCCGGGGCTCGTCGCGGTACTTGTTTTGAATCTGATAGAGGTTCAGCGGGAGCTGGCGGTAACTCTTCACTTCGCGGCGGACCAGGTCGGTGACGATCTCTTCATGTGTGGGAGCGAGATGGTATTCGCCGCCTTTGCGGTCTTTGATGCGTAGCAGAGTGGGGCCGTAGAGGTCCCAGCGGCCTGATTCCTTGAAGTACTCGCCTGGAAGAAAAGTCGGCATCAGCAGTTCTTGTGCGCCCGATGCGTCCATTTCCTCCCGCACGATCTTCTCGATCTTGTGGAGCACCCGAGTCCCAAGTGGCAGGAGCTCGTAGATCCCGGCCCCAACCATGCGCGCGTACCCCCCACGCAACATCAGGATATGCGACGGCATCGTCGCATCCTTCGGTACTTCCTTGAGCGTTGGGATGAATGCGCGCGAATATCGCATGGCGCCCCTCTAGCAGGCCGGAGGGACGCCTTCCACCAGCGTGCCCCTACGTGCCGACGATGAAGCTGACGCTGGTCGACCCGCTTCCGCCGATGTTGAGGGTTTGGATGTTGTTGGCGCCGTCGATCTGGTAGTTGCCGGCTTCTCCCGCGACCTGCTTGTATGAGTCGAGGACTTGGCGAACGCCGGTTGCGCCGACAGGATGACCAGCACCGATGAGGCCGCCACTTGCGTTGATCGGGGTCTGGCCGCCTAAGGCGATGACGCCTTCTTCCACTGCCTTCCAGCTTTCGCCGGGAGCGGTGAGACCGAAGTGGTCGATCGCCATATACTCTGACGTCGTGAAGCAGTCATGCGTCTCGATGCCGTCGATTCCGCTGCTATCGGCGATGCCAGCGCGCTTTTGCGCGTCGGTGACGGTGGCGCGAACGTGGGGAAGCACATATTCGTCGTTCGCGCTTTCGGCGATTTTGTCTTCGAAGCGAATCCTGGCCGTGTGATGCCCCCAGCCCTTGATGCGGGGGATCGACTCGAGGGGCACGCCGACGCGCTCTGCCCACTTCTTGGCGTAGTCACGCGAGGCGACTAGCACAGCCGCCGCACCGTCGGTTACCTGAGAGCAATCAGAGATATTGATGCGACCCCCAATATTTCCGTTGAACTCGTCACGGCTCATCGCATGGTCGTAGTTCATGTACCAGGTGCGCGTTTGCGCGTTTGGATTGAGCTTCGCGTTTGCGTAGTTGATCGTGCTGATGCCGGCGAGGTATTCGTCCTTCAAACCGTAGCGCTTGTCGTACTCGTCGCCGAGCTTGCCGAAGAGCTTCGGGAACGGAAACTCGACGCCCTTGGCCTCGAGCTCATACCAAGCCGCAGTGCCCAGGAAATCGCCTCCTTCGCCGGCGCCTACCGTCTTCATTTGCTCGACACCGACCACGCACGCCAGGTCGTAGCGCTTGGCTTCGATCTCGGCGCCCGCGGCAAGAAGGGCGATGCTCCCCGAAGCGCAGGCCGCTTCATGCCTTGAAGTTGGAAGGCCGCTAAACGCCGGGTCGATCTCGAGAAAGAAGGCGCCCATGTGGCCTTGCTTGCTGTAAAGCTCACCCGCGAAGTTGCCCGTGTGGGCCACTTCGATTTCGCTCGGCTCGATTTGCGTTTTGTCGAGCGCTCCGAGAACCGCCTCGCGCATCATTGCAACGAAGTGCTTCTTCTCTTTGCTCCAGTTGCGGGCAAAGTCTGTTTGATACCCGCCGAGAACGTAAACTTCTGGAACCTGTGCCATCTTACTCACCAAACCTTTCGTTCACGCGGCAACGAAGAACTTGCCCACATTCACCTGCGGGTCTCGGAAAAACGTCGTGCCCGGCTGGGCGTTTGTCAGGGCGGGTGGCACGGGAAGCCCGGCCTTTTCGATCATTTGGATGCTCGGTTTCAGGCCGATGACGTCGACCAGAACGCTCGGCGGCGCCCAGTTGAAGCCGTAGCCCATGATGCGGTCGATCCCCGAAATATCATCTGTGACCTCGCCAACCCGGTGGAACGAGTAGCTGATGTATCCCGCGATGACCTTCTGAGCGATTGCGGCGTACCGCCCGGTTGCTGCGGCAAACGCCTGCATTCCGTCGCGATAACGACCGACGCGATGCAAATCGGAGATCTCTTCGATGAAGGAAAGCTCCGGTCGTGCGATCGAACTCTTCGGGTTGTACTTTCGCGTCTTCGGGTCGAGCACGATGCGCTCCCCTGCGTCGTCCTTGCCAAAGAAACCGGCGCCCGTCTTGCGGCCGAGGACGCCCTTCGCCATCAGGTCGGCCATGTATTCGGGGAGTTTCAGGGTTTCGTGTGCCTCGTCTGGGGCGAGCTCGTAGATGTTATCTACGATCGCGCGATGGATGTCCCAGCCCACGAGGTCGACCGTTGCGAGCGGCGTCATCGCCCGGCCAGTGTAGGGGCCGACCAGCTCGTCGATCAGGAGCGGGCCGTGCTCTTCGGCGAGGATGGCGCACTCGTTGAGCACCTTGAACCCGATACGGTTGCCGGCAAAGCCCGGGGTGTCGGCCGTGCGCACCATCGCACGACCGAGCTTCTTCGTGCAGAATTCATCGATGAAGTCCACGAGCTTCGGGTCGGTCTCCTTGCCGGAGATGAGCTCGGTGCCGACGATGACGTTCGGCGGATTGAAAAAGTGGAGCCCGAGGAAGTTCTTACGAAACGATTCGCTCCGTCCCTCTGCCAGCAGATTGATCGACAAGCCCGAGGTGACTGTCGCAACGATCGAGTCCGGCCGTCTGACTTTGTCGATTCGATCGAAGAACTCACGCTTGAGGTCGAGCTGCTCGGTGACAGCCTCGAAAATGAGATCGGCCTCGGCCACCGCGCGATCGAAATCCGCGTCGTAGCTCCCGGTCTCGACCCGATTCCCCACCGTGCTTGACCGGACCATTTTGATCGCCGCAGACAGTCCGCCGTCGGCTTTCTCTTTGGTCCGCGCCAGGAAGGTGACTCGAGGGACCGCTGTCGTAAAAAGCGCCCCGCTACCCGCCCCCATCGCGCCATTGGCGCCGAGGACCACCACGTGTTTGATCGAGCGAGAGTTGAGTAAGTCCGAGGACTTAGCGCTTGACCCTACCCTGCTCGTCGTGCTCGCCGACAACATCCTGCATCCTTTCGCGACCTCGGCTGTTTACAAGTTAACTAGCCGGGAAGCCCCAATGTGGATTGGCCGCAGCCAAAAGTCAATCGAAAGCCAACAAAAACAAGCATTTACAGGCATTTTACAAGGCCGGGCTGATCCCCTTTTCGGACAACTAGCCGGAATCATACGGATCTCGATAGACTCCGATCGGATCGAAGGGCAGGCTTCGGCCATGCCATTGCTCGATACGATCAATGCCGACTTGAAAACGGCGATGCTTGCGCGGGACGAGACCACCCGAGACACCCTGCGAATGCTCAAGTCTGAGCTTCTGACCCTCGAGAACCCGGATGAAATGGCGGTCCTTTCACGTGCCGTGAAATCCCGCAGGGACAGCGCGCAGAGTTATCGCGAAGGCGGCCGTGAGGACCTCGCCGAGAAGGAAGAGGCCGAGATCGCGGTTATCGAGCGGTACCTGCCAAAGCAGCTGACCGAGGAAGAGGCCGGTGAAGCGATTGCCTCGATCGTCTCGGACCTCGGTGCGACTAGCAAGAAAGACCTCGGCAAAGTCATGAAAGAGGTGATGGCGCGTCACCGGGGGCAGATCGATGGGAAGCTCGCATCGTCGATCGCCGGGCGGCTCCTCGACGGATGATTCAGTCGGTCGCGCGCTGCTCAGCCCACCACAGGCGATAGCGTTCGCGGATCGCTTGGCGTTCCTCTGAGGGCAGTTCCGCACGGTAGCCGAAGTTTTGTTTGGACTGTCGATCGAGATCGCGCGCGGCGATCGCGCGGATTTCATCGTCTTCGTGGTCGAGGCTTTCGATCAGCCATTCGAGCCTTGAGTACTCGCTGTTCGCTTCCCACCAAGCGAGCCAGGCGTCCGCGTCGGTGCCGAAGTCCTGTGCCGTAAGCATGCGAAGCACGCGCCAAGCCGCCTCGCCAAGCACGCTGTGCTCAGACAGTGAGGGGATCAGCGCGCCTACCGACTCCCGGTCTCGAAGCACGGCAAGCGCCCGCATCGCGAGCAGTCGCGTGCGTTGGTCGGTCTTCGGCTCCGTAGCAAGAGTGCGGAGGGATTCCTTGAGGTTGTCGATACCCTCGAGCTCGTGAAACACCTCGAGTGCGTAGAGCGCATTTCGAGACACGCCTTGGTCGTCATCGAATAGGGCGGCGGCGAGGGGCTCGATCAAGAGCGTGTGCGGTAGCTCGGCAGCAACGAGAACGGCGTAGTACCGAATCTCCACGTCTTCGGATTTCAGAAGCTCGGCGACATACGGGACTGCAGGTTCGCCGAAGGCCACTAGAGTTCTGCACAAGCCAGAGACGCTTCGACCCTTGGGCGGTTGAATGTGGGGTTCCCAGCGGCTGAACCAAAGGCGACCGGGGAACGCCTCTTGCAGGAGTGGGAGCGCCTGTTCGCCGAGGTCGAGTAGGGCCCTGTGATCGGGGGCGTCTTCGTTGGGTCCGTGTGTGCCCAGACGTGTGACCATCCGCTTCACACGGGCGGAGAAATCGGGGGGCGCGATCGAGGGCAGGGCAGTACGCGGGGCGGTTCCGACGGCGGTCAGACCGGTCGCGTCGAGGTGTTCCACCAAAAACTTGAGCGCCACCGAGCGACCGTTGTCCCCGGCGGCTGGCGGGATACCTGTCCACCTCCGAAATGCCTTGCCCAGCTCTTCGTCGGGCCACCACTTCGCTTCAAGATTTTCGCCGGGCGGCGGGTTAGACGTTCGCCAGCGCCCGCTCGGTGGCCCGGATTCGGGCGGGGTGCTTGGGCTCGTGGCGTCCACCCGGTCGGACGGCGCGTTCTTGATCAGGTATGTCGAGTCGCGATTCTTTCGTGAGCCCACGACGCTAAGGGTACACCAAACGACGCTAGACCAGCATCTTGATCCGTCGCTCTTCACCACCCTCGCGCAAATGTCCGGTCGCGGCCTCGCGGAGCAGCTTCTTGATTCGGAGCCCGAGGACGTCGATTTCGGTGGAAGCGAACACTTCACCCCCAAAGCGACGAACCTGCTCAGTCTGGTGCTCGAGGATTTCCGCGTCCTGCCTCACGATGTGCATGGCCGAGGGTTTGACAATAGTCCTTAGAATGGCGTTGGGGACTGGGACATTGACAGCCACGGTAGCGAACAGGTCCGTGACGGTCGGGGTTCGCGGAGTGAGCGCCGCGGTTGTAATGATGTGGCTGCGTTCGCCAAGTCGGTACTCGACCTGAGCGATGCACGGGAGGATGAAGCGATCCCAATGGAACACTTGGCCACCTTTTGGCGCCAGCAACCGCCCGATGAGGCCCTTGGGCCTTTCTTCCCCCACGAACTCTGCCTCGACCCGGTCACGAGACGTACGAATGATCACGTCAATGGGGCGCCGGTCTTTGTTCTTCCGGAAAAGGCCGGTGTGAACGAATGCGGTGTGTGGGACATCGAGGGCGTTTTCGGCGACCGCATCTAGTGGCCCAGGCATTTCGATCTGTTCACGGACGGTGAGGTAGCCTTTTTGATCCGCGCATGGGATCTCGTACGGGACTGAGTCCGGCTCCACGTTTGGTACGGAGTAGACCCAGAGCCAACCTTGTGCTTCGCGACACGCAAACGACTGAACACGGCGCTTAGGGTGATCCGTGTCTCCGCACAAACCTGGCACCTCGCGGCAATTACCGGCACGATCAAACTGCCAGCCATGGTAGCGGCACTGAATGTTCGATCCCGAGACTCGGCCCAGCGACAGCGGTGCGTTTCGATGGGCGCAACGGTCGACCAATACAGCGGCACGTCCTTTTGAGTCGCGAAATGTAACCAACGGTAACCCGCTCAAAAAGAATGACTTCGGTGTAATGCCGACTTGATCGCTTGACGCCAAGACGTACCAGCCAGGTGCGAAGTTTTCGCCGAAATTCGGTTGGGCTTGTTGTGACGACTGTTCCGTCATGGGTGTGCGCGCAGTTTCTGCACAGGGATCGACTGTGCGCGTGTCATTCTTGTAAATACCACGCCTGCGATGAGTTTCGCATGGAACCGGGTGGGTTCCACTGCTACAT
>CAJHXN010000533.1_pt1 | contig 12833 bp, 8 predicted proteins | sample 9198401 | NCBI WGS metagenome assembly CAJHXN01 (sample SAMEA7708334, study PRJEB35096) | sediment metagenome | biome: marine neritic benthic zone biome [ENVO:01000025]; feature: sediment [ENVO:00002007]; material: shallow marine sediment [ENVO:03000034] sea grass bed [ENVO_01000059] ... | reverse complement strand
GCGTCGCCGGTCAGTGCGTGCCGGACGTCGAGTGCAACGAGGACTCGGACTGTGAAGACGGTGAGGTCTGCGTCGACAACGAGTGTGTCCCCGACGTGGAGTGCGTCGTGGACGCCGAATGTGATGACGAGAACGACTGCACAGACGACGTCTGCACCGAAGGCGAGTGCTCGAACGACAACTCCGACATCGACGCGATGTGCGACCAAGACGGCGGCTCGGTCTGTGACGGCGACGGCAACTGCGTCGAGTGCAACAGCGACATGCAGTGCGATGTCGGCGAGGTCTGCACAGAGAACGCGTGCGTGGCCGACGCCGAGTGCTCCATCGACGCCGAGTGCGATGACGAAAACGACTGCACGGTCGACACCTGCACCGCGGGCGAGTGCTCGAACGAAAACGACGAGCCCGGCGCCGACTGCGATCAGCTCGGCGGCTCGGTCTGTGACGGCCAGGGCAACTGCGTCGAATGCAACGGCGACGCCGACTGCCCGATGGGCGAGGTCTGCAGCGAGAACGTGTGCGTCCTCGACGTCGAGTGCACCATCGACGACGACTGCCCGATGGGCGAGGTCTGCACCGAGAACGAGTGCGTGGCCGACGTCGAGTGCAACGTCGACGACGACTGCGGCGCGGATGAGATCTGCCAGGACAACGCATGCGTGAGCGATCCGAGCGTCTTCTGCGATACGGGTGTCTGCGCAACGGACGACGCAGCGAGGGAGGCCTGTGTCGACGAATTCCTCACTTGCATCTTGATAGACGGCGTCAGCGAGGAAGCATGCATCGAGCTATCGCTTGCGGAGTGCAACGAGTGCAACGACAATGACGAGTGCGGCGATGGCTTGGAGTGCACCGCTGACCTTTGTATCGGTGGCGAATGCTCGAACCCGCCGGTCATGGACGGCATGATGTGCGACGACATGACGGGCACCTGCAACGCAGGCGTCTGTGAGCCCAACGCAACCTGCGAGTACCAGCAGGACTTCGAGTCGCTCGACGCGGCGAGTCCGACGGCGGTTGGCGACGACGGCTGGCTGGTCAATGGCAACGTGTTCCAAGGAGACGGGACGTTCAAGTTCTTCTTCGGCACGTTCCCTGCACCGAACGGCGGCCCGGGCTTCTCGGCCATCGTGACGGGCCAAGGCGGACCTCCTCAGGGCGCCCAGCAGCTGTCGGTCTACAACGACTACAACTGCTGCCAGCAGACTGGCGAAGGCCACTTCAACGGCACCGACCGGGTCGAGGCCAACGTGTTCCAGGAGCTCCGCACCGTCGGCAGCCCCATCGCGGCGTCCGACATCGGACAGACGCTCACGTTCAGCTTCGATGCCAAGCGTGGGAACATCAACGACCCGGCCGACCCCGAGTGTCAGTCACCCAACATGTGTGACAGCACGGCGCGTGGGTTCATCCAGACCCTGGATCCGAGCAGCAACTTCAATCGCACCAATCTCGTCGAGGTCGACATGACCAACATCGGCACCGATTGGAATCGCTACGAGATTTCGTTGGATCTCACCGACCCGGCTCTGGTCGGCCAGATCCTGCAGGTCGGCTTCTCGAGCAACGCCAAGAGCTTCGAGCCGTCAGGCATCTTGTACGACAATGTCGATGCGTGTTTTACAGACGCCGTTCTACCGTAGCGCATCGCCTAGAATTCACTTCCGCACGAAGCGGATGCTGTCCAAGTAGATTGTGACGTCTGGGCGGCGCCCGGTGAGCGTCACCACGAACCCCGTCTTGATGCTCGAGAGGTCGAGCTTCTTCAGGCGAATCCGGTAGCGCGTCCACTCCTTCTTCAGGCGAATGTCTTCGACCGTGGTCTTGGCTGAATCGGGGTGCGGCTTGTCTTTGCCGAGGAGGCCGACTCCGATGTTGATCTTCTCGACGCCGAATTCGCCGCGGGCCCACAGCTCGAGGTACGCCGCGCCCGTGAGATCGTAGCCGCCTTCCTGGTCGCCCCAGTTGTTCGGCGGGTGCTGCCAGGCCACGCCGACCCAGGTGCCCACCTCGCCGGTGAAGTGAATCTTGATGCAGGCCTTGCCTTCATGGGGGTTCCCAGCATGGTCGCCATCCACAGCAAGCGACTCGATCTTGCCCATCCAACCCGACGGAGCCCATGGCATGCCTTCGAAACCGTCGCGATAGACGTAAAACGGCATGGGTGTGCGCACTTCACCCTTCACGAGCAGCGGCACGCTGGCCGTCGCGGCGCTGCCCGCCGGATCATAGGCGTAGAGGAAGAGCCGATACGGTCCGGGATCCCGAGGCATGCGGATCCGCGCCCCGTCGAGGCGACCCTCGAGGACCGCACCCTCGATCTCGGGCGGCACGGGCCGGAAATCACCGCCGGTCGAGTACTCGCTGGGCTCGCGGCGGAGCTCCCAACGCACGCGGATCGGCTTACCTTCCGGGTCTTTGATGATGGCACGCACGCGAACCTCCTTGCCGGGATCCACGCGCGGCTCGCCCTCGACGACCAGTGGCTCCACCGTAGGCGCGAGGTTCGCTGGGGGTTTGCCCGACCACAGCTCGGTCATGACATCGACCGCCCCGAGCCGGGCGCCATCAGGAAGGAACATGCCGTACCAGGTCGGCGTCGCCTCCATCTTGGAGCCCCAGGTGAACACGTAAGAGCCAAGGGCGAGGCCCGGCGCGCCGAGGACGGCGCTCTGGTAGCTGCGCCTGTAAAACGCGGACTTCTCCGTGCTCGTCGGCTCGGCGGGTGCACCCCACTCGTTTTTGGGGATCTCCCACACGCCGAGCGGCCCAAACTCGGTGAGCACGTAGGGCTTGGTGCCGCCGCCGTCGCGATAGCGCTTTGGGAGAGACAGCGCGCCGCCGTAGGAGTTGATGCCGTGAATGTCGATTGCGGGACAGCGCTTCTGCACGCCGTCGATGCGCCCACCGCCGAGGTCGGCAGTGACGGTCATGGTCGGGTGAAGCGGGTCGAGCTTCTTCACCATCTCGGCGATGTCGTTGACCGCCTTCCAAATTGCGGGGTTGTCGCCCTCGGCGAAGCCCTCCATCTCGTTGCCAAGGCCCCAAAGGAGCACCGCCGGGTGATCCTTGTAGAGCCGCACGGTCTGGCGCGCGCGTTCCATCTGCTCTCGAACCTGCGCATCGTCGCTGTAGTCGAACCCGTGGCGCTCGTGGCCGAGCCAGATGCCCACTGTCACCGATAGGCCGAGAGCATGCGCTCGGTCGAGAAGGGCGCCGATGTCATCCGCCCCCCAGGTGCGCACCGAGTTGGCGCCCGCTGCGGCCAGTTCTTCGAGCGACGCGTCTCCTCCTGCGCCACGGATGAAATACGGCTCGCCGCCGCGGAAGAGCTGCCAGCCTCGCCCCGTTTGGCGGAGCTCCACCGGGATGGCATCTGCCGAGGCCGACGAGGCGCCCAACATGCTGCACGTGCAGGCAAAGACGAGTGCGACGGCGATCGTGAGGCGAGTGGCTGGTCGAATCATTCCGCGGTCACCAATTCTGCCTCGAGCTCCTCGAGGCTCTTGCCTTTGGTCTCCGGCAATATTCGCACGACCAGGACGAGGCCGACAATCGCAAACAGGCCGTAGATCAAAAACGTGACGCTGTTGCCGAAGTTCTCGAGCTCCCACGGAAACACGAGCTGAACCAGGAAGCTGACAGCGGAGTTGATCAGGCCGACGAACGATATCGCCACTCCCCGAATCTGATTCGGGAAAAGCTCCGAAAAGAGCACCCACATCACGGGGCCAAGCGAAAGCGCAAAGCTCGCCACGAAGCCCAAGATGCCGACGAGGATGATCGTTGGATTCACGTCCTCCGCAGAAAAACCGTAGGCGAGCAGGAGCATACAGAGCGCGATGCCGATGAGCCCGGCCACCAGAAGCGGCCGCCGTCCGAGGCGGTCGATGAACAGGATGGCGAGCACCGTGAACGCCAAGTTGGTCAGCCCCACCAGCACGGCCTGCATGAAGGCCGCATCGGTGCCGATGCCCGACTGCTCGAAGATCATGGGCGCGTAGAAAAACACCGAATTGATTCCCGTGGCCTGTTGGAGAACGGCAACTGCGACGGCGATGACGAGCACCTTCCCCATCGCCGGCCGGAAGAGCTCTCGCAGCGCAGCTCGCTCGGTGCTGCGCTCGGCGTGTAGGCTCGTTTTCACAGCCTGGATGTCGGCACTCGCCTGGGCGGGGCTACCCACCTTTTCGAGAACGCGCCGCGCGTCATCATCTCGTCCATGCATCACGAGCCAACGGGGGCTCTCGGGCACAGCAAAAAGCGCGAGAAAGTAGAAAACCGCAGGCAGGGCCTCGACGCCCAGCATCCAGCGCCAGCTCCAGTCCCCGAGGCGGAGTGTCTGCGCCCATCCGAGGTCCGACTGCCCCAAACGAAGAATCAAGTAGTTCGAGAAGAACGCGGCGGATATCCCGATGACGATGTTGAGCTGATTGAACGACACCAAGCGGCCGCGGACCGCGGGCGGCGCAATCTCTGCAATGTACATCGGCGCGATGATCAGGGCGGCACCGACCCCGAGGCCTCCCAGCATGCGGGCTGCCACCAGCGTCGCGAAATCGGGCGCGACCGCAGACGCCAACGCCGAGATCGCAAACAGCACCGCCGCGAGCTTCAAGACCGGGCGCCGGCCCCATCGGTCGCTGAGCGGGCCGGACACCATCATGGCCAGCGTCGCCGTGAGCGTGAGTGACGCGACAGACCAGCCGAGCTCGAGCTCGGTGAGATCGAACTCCGGTTGGATGAACGTCACGACGCCGGAAATCACGGAGGCGTCAAACCCCATCAGGAAGCCACCGAGCGCAACCGTGAGCGCGACTCTGACCGTGTAACGCGTTTCGGAGCTCATTTTGAAAGTACTCGTGCGGATGCACCTCTGACCAGCCACGTGATAGACTCGCAAGCCGGCGCGTCGGCGCGTCGGGTACGCTGAGGAGGATGGACGTGTCAGCTCCGACCGACAAGCAATTTGCGGTGGAATCCCGTTCTAGCGCGGCCGTGGGGCTCAGGCGCTCGGGCTACAAAGTCCCCGGGTTTCCGGCCTTACTCGGGACCGACTTCTCCAAGATGTCGCGCACCGACAAAGAGGAGCTGCTCCGGGAGATCCTGCGGCAGAAGATCCACGGACTGTCGTTCAGCCCATACCTGGAGGGTCAGTCGCCTGGCACCGAAATAGGCGAAGACCAGATTCGCCAGCGCCTGAGCATCATTCAACCATACACGGATTGGATTCGAACATTCTCCTGCATCGAAGGGCACCAGCAAACGCCGCGCGTGGCCCATGAGAATGGTCTCGAGACCATGGTCGGCATCGGCCTCTCCGAAGAGCTGGAAATCAACGAACGAGAGCTCAGCAACGGGATCGAGGTCGCCCGCGCGGGTTTCGCCGACATCTTGGCGGTCGGCAATGAAGTGATGCTCCGCGAAGACCTGACCGAGGACCAGCTCATCGGCTACATTCAGCGCGTGAAAGAGGCCGCGCCCGGCATTCCGGTGGGCACCGTCGACGCCTACTTTCTCTTCGAAAACCATCCCCGCGTCGCGGCCGCCTGCGACGTCCTGCTCGTCAACTGTTATCCCTTCTGGGAGAGCTGCCCCGCAGAGTACGCCCTGTTGTACATGAAAGAAATGTACCGTCGCGCGGTGGCCGTCGCGGATGGCAAAAAGGTGATCATCAGCGAGACCGGTTGGCCGACCATAGGCTCTCCTTTCGGGGGGGCGATCCCCTCGTACGACAGTGCGCTCGAGTACTTCATTCGGACCTACCAGTGGGCCCACGAAGACGGTATCGAGATCTTTTATTTCTCGTCCTTCGACGAGGCTTGGAAGGTCGGCGCCGAAGGCGACGTCGGTGCCTACTGGGGGCTCTGGGACAAGGACGGCAACCTGAAGTATGGCGGATAGGGCGACAACACTAGCGCTCTTGTGCGCTCTGGCTTCATCGCTCGTGCCGGCGCTGGCCTCCGCCAAACCTGCCACACACGCCCCCGGACGCAGCGAGTACCGCGCGCCCAAGGCGCGGCAGGCCCCCGTCGTCGACGGCGTCGCCGACGAGGCGGTTTGGAAGCGCGCTCGCTGGCGGGACATCAAACACCGTTGGCTGGGGCCCGAGTATTCCAAGAGCGATTTCCAAGGGCGCTTCAAGGTGGTGTGGACGTCGGAACGCGTCTATCTCCTCGTCGAAATCGTCGACGACATTCTGTTCGATAGCCACCGCGACCCACTGGTTCAGTATTGGGACGACGACTGCTTGGAGATCTTCGTCGACGAGGACTACTCGGGCGGCGACCATCAATACAACCACAATGCGTTCGCCTATCACATGTCGCTCGACAACCAGGCCATCGACATCGGCACCGACAAGCAGGCGCACAGCTACTCCCATCATGTGCGAAGCCGCTGGCGCCAGCACGGCAACAAGGTCGTCTGGGAGCTCGGGATCGACATCTACACCGACGCCTACGTCGATGGCTCGGACGAGAACGCTCCCATCAAGCTGTCGGCGGGCAAGGTGATTGGGCTGATGATCGCCTGGTGTGATAACGACGGCAGCGAGATTCGTGAGAACTTCATCGGCTCCGAATCTGCGCCGGGTGAGCACAAGGATCGCGGCTGGATCGACGCCGGGCTGTTCGGCAAGCTCGTGCTCGTGAAGTAGGCCGGCGCTCGGCCGGAGCTCTCTACTCGGCGGGCCGGTTCACAGACGGCGATTCGCGAAGCAGCTGCTTCGGCGTCCGATCGACGTTGAACAACCCCCAGTGCTTTTCGGCGCCTAGCGGGTCCCACGGGTCGCCTTTCCAAGGCTCGTCGAACGCCTCGAAGAAGAATATGGTGGTGTTGGTTCGGCGCGCCCAGCTCTGCATGTCGAGATAGTAGCGGGCCTGCTCCGCTTCGTTGGCACGTTCGCCAAACTCCGAGCCCACGGTCGCCCAGCCCGCCTCGAGAATCGCGATGGGCTTGCCGGGAAGGGCGGCGCGCACGGCCTCGATGTTCTCGAGGGTGTAGGAGAGCGCCTCGTCGATGGTCTTGTTCTCCCATTGCGGATAGGTGTGAACTCCGAGGAAATCCACCACGGCGGCGAGCCCGGCGCCTTCGCGGCTCCACCAAACGTAGTTCTCTGCAACGGTCACGGGTTGGGGTATGGCTTCCTTGACCTGGCGAACATAGGCGATGATTTTCTCCACCGGCACCATGTGGTCGTTCCAATCGACGAGCGCCTCGTTGCCGACGTTGACCGCCACGATGATGTCATCGAACTTCCGTGCGAGCGCGATTGCGCGTTGCAGCTCGGCGGCGTTGACCTCCGCGTTTGCCGCCAAAGTGCTCTCTGGGATCGGCTCATCCAACCATGGACAACCCTCGTGATTGCTGAACTCCGCGTCGAGCCAAATGCCGAGCATCACCTTGATGGGAAGGTCGTGCTTCTGAATGAGCTCGAGGGTCATCTTCGAGTTCTCGCCCGAGTCGTAGAGGCGGATGAGCCTGAAATCGTGCGCGACGAGGATTCGAAGGTCCTCGAGAACCTCATCGGTGCTCGGATTCACCGCGCCGTCGCCGCGATCCGGGTGCTGTCCTTCCCGAAACCCCGAATACGCCACGGCCATGACCTCGCCAGCCACCAATGCTTCTGGCGGTTGCTGCCCCGGCTCGGTCGCAATCGTCGTCTGCGCGCGTTGCGACGCCGATGCGCATCCGGCCACGGCAATCGCAAGCGCGGTGAATCCTTCTCCGGCCTTCATGGGTACACCGATGCCCGGTCCACGTCGGCCGAAACAGCGCCACGTCGCCGTTCGAGCTCGGCCCGGACCTCGTGAGCCTTTTCTTCGGTGATTTCGTAGGAGGCGACGATCCAAATGGCGACCAGGGAGGCAATCGCCGGCACCAGGATATCGAACACGCGCATCAATAGGAGTGTCGTCTCGGTCTGGGCCCCTTCGAGCGCAACGTCGAAACCAGTTGCCTCGAGCAGCAAGCCTCCGCCGGCGAGCGCCGCGGCCATTCCGAGCTTCACCACCCACCAGTAAATCGACCCGAACATGCCTTCGCGGCGCTCGTTCGTTTCGAGCTCATCGAGGTCCACCACGTCTGCGATCATCGAACCCATCAGGGTGAAGAGCCCGCCGAGGCCGAACGCCATCAGAGGAGCGGGCAAGAGGAGCAGGATGGGATAGTCCGGGTCGTAGCAGACCCATTTGAGGAGGTAGCCGAAGACGGACACACCGGTCGCGACGAAGAACGCGCGACGTTTGCCGATCTTCGTCGCGAGCCAGGTGACGAGAACGATGACGAAGAACGTACCGACCGCAGAGAGGGTGCCCGAGTAACCCACGTACTCCGCGCCCAAGACCTTATCGCCTGCGAAAACGTAGTAGATGATGACGTAGAACTGAAACGACGAGATCAGCATGAACCCGTTGAACACGAGGAAAGTCGCGGCGCAGAGCTTGACAAACGGCCGGAAGCGCAGGGTCGCGGCGAAGCCTTTGAAGAAGTCGACCATGCTGGCGACCAAGGGGTTTCCTTCGGTTCGCCGCTTGCGCCGGTCGGCTCGCTCGGCCTCGTAGAGGTGGGCCACGGCGTCCGCGCGGTAGGGCTCCTTCAAGAAGATCGCTGGCAGGATGCCCACGGCGATGGTCAGCACCCCGATGAGGATGGCAAGCCCTGCGGCCCCCTCCACCATGTTGTCGAAAAACCCCTCGTACTGCATGAAGAGCAGAAACCAGGGGGAGACGACGTAGGCGAGCTGGCTGAAGAAGTTCTGGACCCCCATCAGCCGAGTGCGCTCGTGATAGTCAGGCGTGAGCTCGAACCCGAGTGCGACCCAAGGCGTCGCGAAAACCGTGTAGGCCAAGTAGAAGATCAGCGAGACCCCGAGGAAGTACCAGAAGTAGAAGCCCTCACTCCGTCCTTCGGGCAGTTGCCAAAGCACGGCAAAGAGGATGCCCGCAGCAATTGCGCCCGCGAAGATGTACGGGCGTCGCCGTCCCCACTTCGAGCGCGTGTGGTCGGAGATGTAGCCCATCAACGGGTCGGTAAAGGCATCGGTGAGCCGCGGCAGTGCCCCGAGGAGGCCCACGAGCCAGGGGCTCATGCCGAGTCCGAGGTTCAATACGATCACCATGCCGCCGCTCGCAGCAGCGAGGAGGTTGTTGACGAAGCCACCCAAGCCGTAAATCAGCTTGTGCGGAACCGAAACACGATCTTCAGGCGCCGTCTCGTATCGCGTCGCCGTCGAGTCACTCACGGGGTTCGCTCGAAGATACGGGCGTAGTCGACGAAGACCCCGGCGGGGCCCGCTCGAAGACACGGACGTAGTCGACCAACAGCTCGGCTGGGAAAGCTTCAGCGTTCACTGGACCGGCCCTGTTCGGCTCGATTGCGAGGTTCATGAGCAAGAAGAACGCGTTGCGGAAGACCCACTCGCCCTCCTGCGCGCTGACGTCGGCGGTACGGACGGTGTGGTAGACCTCGCCGCCCACGACTACGCCGTTTTCGTCCACCTGACCGTCGACCGAGAACGTCATGCGAGCCGGGTCCCACTCCACGGCGAAGATGTGAAAATCGTCGGGGAAGGCCTCTCCTTCAGGCAGATCGAAGCCGTTCGAGATCGGACTGGCACCGAAGTAACCCGGCCCGTGAAGGCTAGCTTCCACTCGGTCGGGGTTTCGCCCGTAGTACTCCATGATGTCGACCTCGCCGCAGCCGGGCCACGGCACCTCGTCGATGTTCCCACCCAGCATCCAGTACGCAGGCCAGAAGCCCGTTCCTCCGGGCATCTTGATGCGCGCCTCGAATCGTCCGTACTCCTGTTCGAAGAGATCCTTGGTCTTGATGCGAGCCGAAGTGATCGTACCGTCGCGCTTGCCGCAGGTCTCAGCGTCGCACAGGGCTGTGATCACCAGATTGCCACCCTCTTGGCGGAGATTCTCAGTAGAGTCCGTGTAGAGCTGCCATTCGTCGTTGCCCCATCCGTTATCGCCGTAGCCCGTCTCGGGCTCCCAGAGATCAGCAGAAGGTGGCGTGCCGTCCTCGCCGTCGAACTCGTCCGCGAGCGTGAGGACCCAGCGCTCCGGGCTGACGGACTCGTCGTTCGACGTTCCGCAACTGCTGCCGAGCATGCCGACGACGAGGCCGATCGCGCATGTAGAAAGAGTGCGTGTCTTCATCACTGAGCTCCTCTTGCTTCTGCGGGGAATAGGGAAGGTGTCTGGAGCGCGGCTTCGAGCGTGAGGGTGGCGGCGCCCAACGCAATGCCCCATTCGTTCAGGCTGGTGGTCCTGATCTCCGTGCTCGAGATCGAAGCTGGCAACGAGAGACCGCGAATCGTTTGGCACACGGCGTCGATTATAAGATCGCTCGCTCGCGCAATTCCACCCCCGATCACGACGGTTTTGGGATTCAGGAGGTTGAGCATGTTGGCGATGCCGACGCCGAGCTTGTGGCCTGCATATCGGATCAGCTCGACCGACTTTTCATCGCCTCCGAGGGCCGCGTCGACGAGGTCGTCGATGCTGGCGGGTGGTGGACCGCTGCCCTTGGAAGCCCGCAGTTGGGCTGCGGCTCGTTCGAGCAGAGCGGGCGTGCCGATGAGTGTCGCCAGGCAACCGTTCAGGCCACACACACATCGAGGCCCGTTGGGGTCGATGGACGTGTGACCGATTTCGCCTGCGATGCCGCTCGTGCCTCGAAAGATGCGTCCGTTGATCGTCAGACCGGCGCCGATCCCGGTCGCGACTTTGATGAACGCGAGATCGCCCGAAACGCAGCCGGCGCCCCACCAGAGCTCGGCCAAGGCGCCGAGGTTGGCGTCGTTGTCGATGAAGACGGGGCGGCCGAAGCGCTCGTCGAGATGGGTCGCAATGTTGTAGCCCTTCCACTTGGGCGCGACGAGGGGCAAGAGCTCGCCCGGATGTTCGTTGTCCACCGGGCTTGGAACCGCAACGCCGATGCCAAGCACCCGGGAGAGGGGGACCCCGTCGGCCTCCAGCACAGAACGAACAGCCAGCGTCATCTTCTCGAGCGCTGCTTCCGGGTCGTCGCGAACCGGGGCTGGCGCCGACCAAGACGCCCTGACTCTGCAATGCAAGTCCGTCAGGACACAGGAGATGTGCGTCGCCCCAAGCTCGATTCCGACGATCAAGCTCGATTGGTCCTGAAACTCCAGCATGATGGGACGGCGCCCGCCGCTCGAGACGCCCGCGCGCGCTTCCGCCACCAAGCCCGTCCCGAGCAGGTCGCTCACGATCGCAGACACGGTCGAACGACTCAGGCTCGTGCGCCTCGACAGCTCGGCGCGTGACAGCTCGCGCTCTCTCCAGAGCAAGTTGAGCAGAAGCCTGCTGTGTTGCGCCCGAATCGCCGACGCTCCAAGTGTTTCGTGGGTCGTTTCGGCGGCTTTTTGCATCGGGGACTTCGGGTCAGCTTTGCCGTTCGTGCCTCAGACCAGCTTGGTCCATTGACCGAACCAGCTCCGCGTAGGTCGGAAAGGTGTCACGGCCTTCGTGATTCGCAAGACATCGGTGAGAGGCCGCCGGCTCATTCGAAGAAAAAGCCTGCACCCTGATACACCGGGTTGTTGCAGGGCGAGCCCGCCGGCGTGTCACAGAGCGCGTAGTTGGGCACGCGGTTCTCGTCCCAAAAGCCCCAGCCGTCGTCCGTGGTCTTCCAGGCCTCGTCGAAGGCCACGAAGATGAGGATGGTCGGCGGCCCGCCGGGGGAGCGCTCCCAGCTTCGCATGAGGTCGTAGTACCACTTCGCGTTGACGGGGTTGCCGGCGTAGAACTCGATTTCCTGCGCAGTATTGGTCTCCCGCCACTTCCAGCCGGTCTCGCTGATCACGATGGGCCGCGACTCACCGATCGTCACGCTCCCGGTGCCGTCGAAGTACCGGTAGTTGGCGACCCGCTGGAAGTTGTCCTGCGCTTTTGCAAACGATGCGTTCATCATTGCTTCGGCTCGAAGCGGCCCCTCCGGCACGCTGAGCTGGCGCCAATCCCACTGCCGGTAGTTGATGATCGGGTACATGTGGATCGCCGCGAAGTCGATCAGGCGGAGGACGCCGTCCGGCGCTCTTCCAAAGAGGTTCGCGTAGAACGTATAGTCATCATCGGCCGTCGTCGGCTGCGCCACGTTGTTCCGAACCTCGGCGATGTATCCCTCGAGGCAGTCGAGCGGCATGAACCCTGCAAAGAACGAGGTCTCGTTGCCGACGCTGACGGTGACCACGCTCGGATAGGTGTTGGCGAGGCGGATCGCGGTTTCCACCTGGGAGTCGTTGATCTCGCTGTCGCAGTCGTCTTGAGCTTGCCCAAAAGGGAGACCCACGAGGTTGAGCCCCTGCTGGAATTTCATTTCCGGGTAGTTCGCTGCTGCGAGCTGCAGAATCCTCTCGTGGACGGCGTCTGCTCCGAACAGGCGGATGAGGTCGTAGCCGGCGGTCTGCAGCAGGCCGAGGTCCTCTAGGATTTGAGCGTCGGTCGGAAACTCTCCCGTGCCGGGTCCGGTACCCCGGTACGGGCCGTAGTTGATCGCGTTGCCGGTCAGGTAGATGTCAGGCAGGGGCCGGAGCTCGATGACTGGGCCGCCGCCGCCGCCGGCGAAACAGGCTTCGACGTTGTCGTAGAAGATGCCCGACGGTTCGAAGCTCTTGGCGTTGCTCGAGAAGCCGACCTGCAGGATCTGACCGATCAGAAGCGGGTTGGTGAGGTCCAACGTGATCTCGTAGCGAATCCAATCGGTGCCAATGTTCGTCGTGTCGATCTCGACGAGGTTGGTTCGATTGAAGCCGGCGTTCGGGTCCAGGGTCTGGATGAACGCCCGCGCCGTGCTGT
>CAJHXN010000139.1_pt1 | contig 12836 bp, 11 predicted proteins | sample 9198401 | NCBI WGS metagenome assembly CAJHXN01 (sample SAMEA7708334, study PRJEB35096) | sediment metagenome | biome: marine neritic benthic zone biome [ENVO:01000025]; feature: sediment [ENVO:00002007]; material: shallow marine sediment [ENVO:03000034] sea grass bed [ENVO_01000059] ... | reverse complement strand
GGAACGTGAGGCGCTCTCCGAGGCGCTTCGGCTTCTGTATGTCGCCGTCACCCGTGCCAAGCATCGCTGCACCCTGTTCTGGGGCCTCGCTTCCGGTTGGAAAAGCTCAGCGCTCTCCTATCTGCTCCACGGACACGCTGCCCACTCGCGTGAGAGTGATCACGCTGCTCACTCGCGTGAGAGTGATCACGCTGCTCACTCGCGTGAGAGTGACACTGACGCTGTCACGAGCTCGATGAGCGACGAGAAAGCTCTTGAGGATGTCGAGGCGCTGGCCGCGTCGTCCGCAGGCACGATTGGATGGAGACGGCCCCGCACCGAGATCGCTGATCCTCGCAAACACGAACCCCTGCGGCACGCCCTTCGCGCAAGAGACGCCAGCCGTGCGTTTAGCCAAGCGAATCGGATCGCGAGCTTCACGAGCCTGACGGGAAACCACGAAAAGACCGCGCCGCGTGACCCCGACATGGACGCGCCACCAGCGACGACCGCGTTGTTCTCGTACCTGCCAGGCGGAGCCCGGACGGGGCTCTTGCTTCATTCGGTCCTCGAGCAAGTGGATCTGAGCGAGCTTCAGGCTGACGAAGCCAGGGGGCTCATCGAGCGAGAGTTGCGTAGCTACGGCTACGACCGAGCACTGGGTCCCAGCGTTCTCACGGATCTTCAAACCGTAGCCCGTACCCGCTTGACCGACGCCGCTGACGCACCACGACTCGAAGAGATCCCCCGTAGCCAACAGCTGCGCGAGCTTGAGTTCACCTTGAGTGTTGGCGGGCCAGACTTCGTGGGGCTCTCGCAGATCTTGAAGGAACACAACGCCCCCAAAGGAGCGCCTGATTACGCCGATCGGCTCGCGGCAGAGACCATACGCTCGTTGAAAGGATTTTTGAGGGGATTCATCGATCTCGTCTTCGAGTGGGAGGGCCGTTGGTACGTGGCGGACTACAAATCGAACTCGCTGCCAAGGTATGAGCTCACGGACGTCACCGAGGCGGCGGCAACGGCTCACTATTTGCTTCAAATGCAGCTCTATTCGGCGGCGGCAAACCGCTACCTCGAGCAACGGTTGACGAGCTACGACCCCGAGCGTCAGTGGGGAGGCGTTCTGCTGCTTTTTCTCCGCGGCATGAAGGGCGCGGACGCCCCAGGGTCGGGTATCTTCTTCGAGCGTCAAACGCCTGCTCTGATTCGGGCCGTCGACGAATGGATCGGGAGGGGCGCGTGACGATCTCGGAGCTACAGTCTGCTGGCGTCCTTGAGCTCCTAGACGTCGAGCTTGCCCGCGCACTTGCCGCAATGACCGGAGCCGATCCCAGCGTCGAATTGGCTGTGGCGTTGACCTGTCGCAATGTCCGCCGGGGCCACGCTTGCCTTCCGCTTGATCTAGCGGCGAGCGACCTTGCATCAACCATCAACACAGTCGGCACCGAGCTCCCCGGGCAGCGGGCCTGGGCCGACGCCCTGTCGGAAAGCCAACTAGTCCGTGAGGGGCCCTTGGTCCTCGATCGAAAGGGTCGTTTATACCTTAGGCGCTATTGGGAGCTCGAGCGTGACATCGCAAGCGAGTTGGCGAAGCGATCCGATGAATCTCCGAAAGAGAATGACATCTGGCTTCCTGCGGTGCTCGACCGATTGTTTGGCGACGACCCGGAATCCCCGCACCGAAGCGCCGCACGAAACGCCGTGGATCATCGGGTGTCGGTCCTTTGCGGGGGCCCTGGCACCGGAAAGACGACCACCGTGGCTGCAATCGTCGCATTGCTCATCGAGAAGCGGCTTCGCCAGGATGAACCAGCGCCCAAAGTCGTGCTGCTGGCACCGACCGGAAAAGCTGCGGTCCGGCTTGGCGAAGCGGTGTCCAGCGCAAAGAAGTCCATCGACGCGACCCGCGAGGTTCTGAAGAGCATCCCCGACGAAGCCACGACGGTCCATCGGGCGCTTGGCATGCGACGCGATGGCATGCGTTTCAGTCGAGACGAGGACTCTCCGATCGGTGCCGATATCATCGTGTTGGACGAGGCCTCGATGATCGATCTCGGTCTCATGCGACAACTCCTCGTCGCCGCACCCCGCGATGCGACGATCCTGATCGTAGGAGATCCCGATCAACTCACATCAGTCGAGGCCGGCTCGGTCCTCAGGGATCTCGTGCGGGCAAGCGACGAGACGTGGTGGCGGAACCGTGCGACTCACCTGAAGAAGACCTATCGTTACGACGAAACGCAGCCTCTGGGGCAGTTGGTCGCGGCGATTCGAGCCGGGAGCTCCTCGCACATCGAAGAGCTGCTCGACTCCCAGACCGCGGCAGACGTGTGTTGGGGCTCCCTCGCCGAGCTCGGGGACGAGCTCGATCGCGCTGCGACGCAGTGGTCCGAGATCGTCGATGCAACCGGAGCCGAAGAACACTTCCGACGGCGTGCCCGATACGTCGTCTTGAGCCCCTACCGCAAGGGCCCGATCGGCACACGGCAACTCGGAGCCGCGATCGAACAACGCATTTCGAGAGCCAACTCGACGGTCCATCCGATCATCATCGAAGAGAACAACAGCGAGCTAGGCATTTACAATGGTGACTTCGGCATGCTTCTCGAAGGTGACGGCGACGGAACACAGGTGGCGACGATTCAGCGCGAGGCCAACCGCTTCCAAGCTTTCGCCGAGGCGAGGCTCCCGCGCTACTCTTCGGCCTACGCGCTGAGCGTGCACAAAGCGCAGGGATCCGAATTTGATGAGGTGCTGGTCGTCATGCCAGAAGAGGACGGACCACTGTTGACCCGGGAGCTCCTGTACACTGCGGTGAGCCGCGCGCGAACACGCGTACGACTGGTCGGTCCTCGGGAGGTGATCGTCGCCGCCACAAAAAGGCCGGCCCAAAGGTTCTCCGGCCTGGTCGACCAGCTCGCAGCTCTTGCGCCGTAAAACGGGGTCTGCCGGTGGCATGGGACACCGAATCGAGTATACGGGAAAGTGAAACGTGTTTCACTTCGGAGAAGTTCATGGGGGAGTATGACTACGTCGTGATCGGTGCCGGCTCGGCTGGTGCGATCGTCGCAAGCCGTCTCTCCGAGGACCCGGGCGTGACCGTTCTTCTCCTCGAAGCAGGGGGCAGCGATCGAACCACGCTAGTTCGCAAGCCGGGGATGATCAGCCTCGTACAGCAGGTCAAGCAGCTCAAAAAGAGATTTGATTGGGGCTTCACGACGGTTCCGCAACCGCACCTGAACAACCGACGAATTCCTTACACGCGCGGGAAAGTGGTCGGAGGCTCGAGCTCGGTCAACGGCATGCTCTATCTTCGAGGAAACAAGGCGAACTACGATGGTTGGGCAGCCTCGGGGTGCGAAGGTTGGAGCTTCGACGACATCTTGCCGTTTTACAAGAAGCTCGAAAACCACGAAGACGGCGACACCGAATACCATGGCGCCGGTGGCCCTATCAGCGTCACGCGTCACCCCGAAGATCAGCTCAGCCCGGTATCTCAGGCATTCATGAGGGCGGCGGCGGCGGTGTGTGACATCCCGGTGCTCGCTGACTTCAACGCCGAGAATCAGAACTGCGCGAGCATGTATCACATGTCTTCAAGTCATGGTGTTCGCAGCAGCACTGCAGAGGGCTATGTCCAGCCGAGCCTCGAAAGGCCGAACTTCAACCTAGAGATTCAGGCACATGTGCGTCGTATCGTGATCGGCAACGGGCGTGCTACCGGCGTCGAGTATGAGCAGAATGGCAAGGTCGTGACGGCAAACGCGGCCCGTGAAGTGATCCTTTCGGCCGGTGCGGTGGGCTCACCACACGTTCTGATGCTTTCAGGGATAGGCCCTGCCGACCATCTTCGCGAGCACGGTGTCGATGTTCGTCACGATCTTCCCGGCGTCGGCAGAAATCTCCACGATCATCTCTTCGTGCCGCTCGTGTACCGCGCGTCTACGAGCCTCCACCGCGGAACTCCCTTCCACTTCGTCGGGGGAATGATCAAGGAGTACTTGTTCGGAAACCACTGGTTCGGGCGGACAGTGTTCGAGGCAGGTGCCTTCATCAAGACCCGAGATCACGAGCCGATTCCAAACCTCCAGATCCACACGCTGCCATGGGGATATCCCGATCCAAACCAGGACGGGCCCGAACGCCCCAATTTGGACACCGGCAACTGCCTCTGCGTGATGCCCACGCTGATCTATCCAAAGAGCCGCGGCGAGCTCTTGTTGACCTCGAATGATCCCCACAGCGCCCCGCATATTGATCCTCATTTCTTGGAAGCTCCCGAGGACTTGCAGGTGTTCCTAGACGGCATCCGGAAGTGTCGAGAGATTTGCGGCCACTCGGAGCTAGCGGACCACCTCCACGAAGAGCTCACCCCGGGAGCGACGCGCGCAAGCGACGAGGAGCTCACAGCCGAAATCAAGCTTCGCGCGACCACGGTCTATCATCCGGTCGGGACCTGCAAAATGGGTATGGACCCGATGGCAGTAGTGGACCCCCACCTCAGGGTGCACGGTCTCGAAAGACTGCGCGTGGCCGATGCATCGATCATGCCTCAGGTCACGGGCGGAAACACGAACGCACCAAGCATGATGATCGGCGAACACGCCGCAGCGCTGATTAGGCGCTAGTGTGATAGCCCGGCTAGCTTGCGACGGCTTCGACTTGTGGCGGCCACGGTCGGCGGATCTTGCCCGCAACCTTTGCGGCGATCTCTTCACTGATCGGGCCACTGGGATCGGCGCCAAGCTGCTTCACGATCACTTTGCAGTGGGCTGGGTTCCAGCCGAGAAGCCGAGAAAGTTCTTTCAGATCATAAGTCACTGCCGCCATGCTGCTCTTCCTTTACTAACCGTTAACTTGTAACGCAGAAAGAGGCCGGCGCCAAGACTTATTTTACATTTAGGAAATAAGCGGTCGCTGCCAATAAAGCGAGGAATATCAACGTCGTGATGAGCCAGCCCGGCCCTCGCAGGCCTGGCGCAGGGCCAGAATCGGGGGGTGGGGCAATCGGGGGCCCCTCGACTGGCTCGGCAGCAATGAACTCGCGGATGATCTGGGAAGCCTTCTCGACCTGGTCGACCTCGACCCGGATCTCCGTGCCGTGTCGAAGTCGATCCGTGATGCCGGGATAGGCTGTATCGCGGTGGTTGACCAAAACCGCCGCGATGCCCTCACGCTCCAATGCCTCCTGCAGCGCTAAAGCCTGCACCTCGTCATCGGTCTCATAGACGCTGCTTGTTTCCATAGTGATCATCCGATGCCACAAAAGGTGGCACGGGACAATCGACAGCGTCTCCAATGGCACGAATCAGCTCGACCTCTCGATCGGTCACCTTGTCGTCCGCCATCACGGTGGCCGCACAGGACAACAGCAGGCCTTTTTTGAGTGTTGGGGTTGCGGCATCGTATCGGCTGAGCGCGCGGTCGACATCTTGAAGGGTGCACTGCTCTACAGGTAGGAGTTGCGCGTGCTCTCCGGTGAGGTGAAGCACGTGAGCCCCATGCCGAAACGCCTGTTCGGCTTGCTCTTCGGACCGGCTTCCGACCCGCGCGAGAGTCGACAAGAGAACGCGGAGGTCGGGAAGGAGCGTGCGAAGCGCTCGGAACCTCACACGAGTTTCACCGATGTGTTCGAAGTGACGCGCCAAGTGGCGTTGGATCATGCGACTCAGGGTGTACTCGAAGAGGTTCACCCGCCGATCACTCGCAATCAATGCTTGCACTACCTTCGTGAACCTCCGGTACTCATCACGTGACAAGCTGCGCAGCGTCGGCATTGCCATGTCGAGCAACGCGATCTTTTGCGCGGAAGAGCGATCGCCTGCCTCGGAGTGGAATCGAAGAACAAGGTCCGCCGTTTCCGCATCGGTCAGTTCGGCCACAGCGCGGATCTCCGAACCTCGGAGAACTTCGTCTTGAGCAAGAAGGAGCCCGAACACCATCGCTTGGGCCATCGGCGCCTGATGGACAGCGTGAATCCACAAGTCGGGAAGACCAGCATGAAGCACACCGGCGTACTCGAGCTGCGCGGGAAGCGGGTTTCCAATGTGCGCCACCGCTTCACCAACTGCCGACTCGGTGGGAGCCTCAGCAAACCCAGTCATCTGAGCCGGAGCCGGACCTGGAGGTGAGCTCATCCCTTTGGAGATCGCGGGCAGGGTCACTTTGGTGAACTCGCCATCCCACTGAGGCTCGAGCTTGCGGATCCGGTCGCCGATCGGCGGGTGCGTTCGAAACAGCCCACGGAACATACGCAACCGCCGAATCGCTTCCGAAAAGAAGATATGACTAGCCTCGTCTGCCGCGGGTGCCTCCAAGTAGGAGTGCGCCTGGGCGCCCCCGATCTTCTTGAGAGCACCCACGAGACCATCGGAATCGCGGGTAAACTGCACGGCCGAGGCATCGGCCAAAAGCTCGCGCTGCCTCGAGATTGCGCTTTGGATCATGCGCCCAAAAAGGACGCCGATGGATCCGATGGCCAAGAGACCTAGCCCCACGAAAACAATACCTGCTCCTTCGCGTTTGCTGCCCCGCGCTCCGTGCATGATGAACCGACCGACCAGAGCCAAAAGGAAGATCCCGTGCAATAGGCCGATCGCGCGCAGATTGATCCGCGAGTCTCCGTTCAGGATGTGGCTGAATTCGTGACCAATGACGCCCTGAAGCTCCGCGCGCCGCAAGAGCTGAACGGTGCCCTGGGTTACGCCAATGATGGCGTCGCTCGTCGTGTTTCCCGCGGCAAAGGCGTTGATACCGGGTTCGTTGTCGAGCACGAAGACATCCGGAACCGGCACTCCGGACGCGATGGCCATCTCTTCAACGACGTTGAGGAGGCGACGCTCTTCGAGCTTGGTGGTGTCCGGATCGAGTTGCCGCCCGCCGAGCGCAAGCGCAACCGCTGACCCACCTTCGCGAAGCCGAGCGATTTTGTAGAGGGATCCAAGGGCAATGAGTGAGGCCGTGCTCCCGCAGGCGGTGACCAACACCGTCGGGTTCCACAGGCTGAATGCCGCTTGCTGCACTTGATCGTACTGGCCCACCACGACCGCCACGCCCGTCGCATTTGAAGCGACCCAGTGATAGATGACGAGGCCAAGTCCATATACCGCGGCGCAAACTCCGAGCACGGCCAGAACAAAGAGGATAGCTAGACGAGACGTGCGTTTCCGCGCGAGGTCCTGCTCCTCAAAAAAGTCCATTTGCTAAAACTGTACTTTGACTGGCTCGCGTTCGGCTTCGATTTCGATTTCGAAGAACTCGGCACGTTGAAAGCCAAAGGCGTTGGCAATGAAATTCGACGGCACTACCTCGCACTTGGTGTTGTAGCGCATGACGGCGTCGTTGAAGGCTTGTCGTGCGAACGCGATCTTGTTCTCGGTAGTCGAAAGCTCCTCCGAGAGCTGCATCATGTTCTGGTTGGCTTTGAGGTCCGGATACGCCTCCGAAAGCGCAAAGAGGCGACCTAACACTCCGCTGAGGCCGGCCTCCGCCGCTATTAGCTTTTGCATGGCCGCAGGGTCTCCGGGATCAGTCGCGGCTTGTTCGCGCGCACCTTCAGCCGAGTTGCGCGCCGCGATCACCGCCTCGAGTGTCTCGCGCTCGTGCGACAGATACCCCTTGGCCGTTTCGACCAAGTTGGGGATCAGGTCGTGACGACGCTTGAGTTGCACGTCGATTTGCGCAAAGGCGTTTTTGAACCGATTGCGGAGATCAACGAGGCCATTGTACATCCCGACGATCCAGGCGATGACAACACCCACGAACACGAGTAGACCGATCAACCATGCCATTGCCACCCCCTTCGCTCATTCACGGCCTTGTCAGTGTAATTGGCGACTCTCCCAAACTCAACTTCGTTTGATGCCCAAGCTTGCCGTCGTATTCGCGCTTTGCCTAGTCGCATGCTCGAAGTCGCCTGCCGAGCGCGCGGAGCCGAAAACCGAGGCCCAGGTACGCTGTGCCCCCGACGTCGAACCTCTGCCCAATCGAATTCAACGAGGGATGTGCCTCGCGCACAACTACCAGGCGAGCGGGAGCAAGGGCTACGGGAGCAAGACAAGCGCAAAGACCCTGAACGAGCTCAAGGAGCTCGGCGTACAGTGGGTCAGCCTCACCCCGTTTGGGTTCATGGAGCGGCTCGATGAAGCAAGAGTGCATCCTATCGGCAACTACCGCGCTGGCGAGACCGACGACCGAATGCGTCGTGAGATTCGTCAGGCAAAAAAGGTGGGGCTTCACGTCGTGCTCAAGCCGCACCTCTGGATCGTCGATGGCAAGTGGCGCGGCGAGATCGACTTCGACGAGGAGAAGGCCTGGGGTCAGTGGTTCGACAGCTATGAAGAGTGGATATTGCGCTATGCCGATCTGGCGGAGACCGAAGGGGTCGACATTCTGGTGGTCGGCGTCGAGCTTCGGTCGATGGAACGCAAGCTCGAGAGGCGATGGCGTCGCTTGGTTGGCAAGGTGCGGCGACGATTCGAGGGAAAGGTCACCTATAGCGCCAACTGGGATGACGCTCGTTCGTTGCCATGGTGGGATGCGGTCGACTACATCGGGATTCAGTTCTATCCGCCCCTGGCCAGCAACCTGCGCACTGACTCCTCGACCATCCGCTCGAAGGTAGACCAGGCGCTTGCGACGATCGAAGCTCTATCGAAGGCGCGCGGCAAGCCTGTGCTCTTCACCGAGGTTGGGTATCGATCCTCGCCGGACGCGTTGATCGAACCTCACGCGTGGCCCGAGCGCGTGGGGAACATCCGTATCGACCACCAAACGCAGGCCGAGGCTTATAGGGCGCTCATCGAAGCGGTCCGCGACCACTCGTGGATTGCGGGGATCTATTGGTGGAAGTGGTTCACCGATCCCGCCACCACGGAAGAGGGCCCAGCAGGCTTCTCGCCTCGCGGAAAGCCGGCGGAAGCGATTTTGCGCGCTGCATATGCGGGAAATTGCAGTGCGACGAGTGAGTCTCCTTGAGTATCATCGGTCTTTCATGAGTCGGGGCAAGACAGTATTGATCACCGGAGCAAGCACGGGGCTTGGCTTAGCGATCGCGCGCGCGCTGAACAAGACCGACTATCGAGTCTACGTCACCGCTCGCCAGAACTCGCTCCCCCGTTTTGACGTGCACGAGTTCGGAGAGTCCGAGCATGTTCGAATTCGCGCGCTCGACGTCACGTCCACCGAGCAGCGGATTGCGATTGTCGAAGAGGCCGAGCGCGACTGGGGTGGGATCGACATCCTAATCAACAACGCTGGTCTCACCTATCGTGCCGTAGTCGAGCACGTCTCCGAGGAAGAGCGCATCGCGCAGATGGATGTCAATTTTCGATCTCCAATGGAGCTCATTCGGCTGGTGCTACCCGGAATGCGGCAGAAGCGCGCGGGCCGAATCATCACGGTGAGCTCGGTGGGCGGGATGATGGCCATGCCGACGATGGCAGCCTACAGCGCCTCGAAGTTCGCGCTCGAGGGCGCCCATGAATCACTTTGGTACGAGGTGCGTCCGTGGGGGATCAGGGTTTCGCTGCTGCAGCCGGGTTTCATCGATTCGGACGGATTTCAGAAAGTCCGGTACACGCCGAAGAGTGAGCGATCCCAGCACGAGCTCGCCGATCCGTACCACGAGCACTACGTCAACATGGCGCCCTTCATCGCACGACTGATGAAGTCCTCTCGAGCCACCCCTGACTCCATCGCTCGAGTGGTGCTCAAAACGATGCGCCGCCGAAATCCGCCGCTTCGCGTACCGGCAACATTTGACGCCTTCGCGTTTTCGTCACTCCGCAGAGTTCTGCCGCGGAGCACCTATCATTGGTTGCTCTACAAGATGCTCCCCAACGTCGGCGCATGGGGCCCCTCCCCAAGGCGCGCATCGGCACTCCCGCCAACGACCCGGCAAAACACACCCGATGACTAGGCCGGTGTCATGCAGATTTCTTTCCGGCGTCGAGCATCATTTGGCCCAATCTCGTGAACGCTTCATCGACGTGGTCCCCCGACTTCGCGCTCGCTTGAATGATGAACCAGTCTAGCTCGCCGGCCGCGTCGAGTTGTTCTTTGGTGAGCGCAAAGCCATGGGTCAAATCGATCTTGTTGACAATCAGCACCGAAGGCCGAGCGCTCGTGTAACCGCGGCCCTTGATCTGCGCCTCGAGGAGATGGTCGAGTGTTTTCGGCCTGGTCGCGTCGACTACAAAAATCAGGCCCGAGGCCCCTGAAATGAAAGAGCGACTATACTGTGAGCCGGGTTCGGTTCCTTCGTAGTCCCAAAGCATGAGCTCGAGGCTGACCTCTTCAAAAGCAAGTGTGCCTTTGGAAATCGTGACACCGATCGTCTGTCGGTAGTCGTCGTCGAACTCGCGATCGACGAAACGTCGCACGAGGCTGGTCTTTCCTACCCCCTGGGCACCCAGCACGCAGATCTTCCGCCGAAGACGCACTTTTTCAATCATGTAGCGGACTTGTCAAACTGCAAGGCCTCATTGAGTCGATCGACGAAGGATTATTGCGGCGGCGTTTGATTGCGCACGTGCTTGCTCTAGAGTGCCGGCCGATGACTGAGGGAACGCGAAAGCTCGAGTTCGGCGGTGTGCCGGGCAACTTCGCCATGATTTTCGGGTTGCCGATTTTCACGGCGTACCTGTTCTTTGCAGTTCGCTTCAACGATGGCGAAGTGCTTCCGGGACCGTATTCGCTTTGGAGCGGTTTCTTCGAAGCGATGGTGCCGACCTGGCGCGCGGTGGTCATCTACGGCGTGTGGCTCCTGCTCCAGGTGCTGCTGCAGAAGTACGCGCCGGGAAGGACGGTGCTTGGTGCCCCTCTTCCCGATGGCTCCCGACTGCCCTACCGGATGAACGGGTTCTTTTCGCTGATCGTCACCTTCGTCATCGTGGGGCTACTGCACTGGTCGGGCTTGTTCTCGATAGCCGAGCTCTACACGGAGTTCGGTGCCTTGATCAGCGTGATGACGATCTTTGTGTTCATCTTCAGCATCTACCTCTACTGGTACGGCAAACAACACGGCCAGGCACGCCACTTGAGCGGCAGCTTCATTCACGACTTCTGGATGGGCACCGGCCACAACCCCCGCGTCCCCCCAGGGCCCGAAGGCTTTGACTTGAAGCTCTTTTGCGAAGCTCGACCGGGCTTGATTTTCTGGGTCCTGTTGAACACCTCCTTCGCCTACGTCCAATATCAAGTCTACGGCTTCGTTTCGACGTCCATGATTCTCGTTTGGGTGTTCCAGATGTTCTACATCCTCGACTACTTCTGGAACGAAGAGGCCATCCTCACGACGATGGACATCAAGCATGAAAACTTCGGTTACATGCTGGCGTTTGGCGACTTGGTGTGGGTGCCGATGACGTATTCCCTGCAGGCTCACTATTTGATCGACAACGTCCATACATTGCCGTGGTGGGGCGCTGTGATCATCATCGGGATCAACTTCTTGGGCCTCTACATCTTCCGCGCAGTCAATCTGCAGAAACACAAGTTTCGGGGGGACCCCGAGAATGTGCGCATCTGGGGTAAGAAAGCCGAGTACCTCGAGACTTCCCAGGGCAACAAGCTCCTGCTTTCGGGTTTTTGGGGTTGGTCACGCCACTTCAACTACGTGGGTGACATCCTGATGGCGCTCTCATGGTCGCTGCCATGTTTGTTTGAGTCGGCGCTACCGTACTTCTACCCGATTTACTTCGCGATCCTGCTCATCCACCGTGAGCGACGCGACCACAAGTTCTGCTCGACCAAATACGGAGCCGACTGGGATCGCTACTGCGAGAAAGTTCGCTGGCGTATCATCCCCGGCGTCTACTGAGAGGAAATCCAATGGAAATCAAAGTCGATTTCGACCTCTGCCAAGGACACGCAGCCTGCATGGGTGAAGCCCCCGAGGTCTTTGAAGTGGACGACAAGGGCTTCCTCACCATCCTGCAAGACCGCCCTCCCGAAGAGCTCCGCGCCAAAGTCGAGCAAGCCGTCAAATACTGTCCCACCGGCGCGATCTCGCTAGAAGGCTAGGTCGAACAGGCTGACGCCCGGGCCGATCGCGGGTACGCTACCTGGCCTATGGCCCGGACCCCCGTGACCTCCACCGACGTCGAGCGCATCATGCACGAGCGACGGGAGGGTGCGACCGATCTCGTGGCCGTCGAAGAACCGTTGCAGATCATCCTCGAGCATGGAGAAGGCCACGCACGCTGCGAAACTCCGCTCGCCGTGACGATGCGCACGCCAGGCCATGACGTCGATTTAGTCACGGGCTTTCTTTACGGCGAAGGCGTCATCGCTGGGCTCGAGGATCTTGTCCGCATCGGCCACTGCCCAAACGCCGAAACGCCCGGCAATGTCGTTCGCGCTGTCCTACACGACCACGTAGTCGTCCCGTCGCGATTGCTCGAGCGAAGTCTCACCGTCACGAGCGCATGCGGGGTATGCGGAGAGCGAACTCTGGATGCGCTTTCGAAAGAGGGGTGTTCGCCCATCATCGTCGAGGAAGGGTCACTTGATCCGGACGCGATTCGCCTCGCCATCACTTCACTCGAAGGGTCGCAAGAGTTCTTCCGGCACACCGGCGGCACACACGCCGCCGCCCTTTTTGATCGACGCGGAACGCTTCTTCTTCATCGTGAAGACGTCGGCCGTCATAACGCCCTCGACAAGCTCGTTGGCGCATGGCTCCGGTCACCTCTGTCCACCAAAAACGCGTTCGTGGTGGTCAGCAGCCGAGCGAGTTTTGAGCTCGTCCAAAAAACTGTGCGCGCTGGGTTCGTCATGCTGGTATCGATCGGCGCCGCCTCGAGCCTGGCGATAGACACAGCCAAGCGCTTTGACCTCACGTTGGTCGGCTT
>CAJHXN010000119.1_pt1 | contig 12889 bp, 9 predicted proteins | sample 9198401 | NCBI WGS metagenome assembly CAJHXN01 (sample SAMEA7708334, study PRJEB35096) | sediment metagenome | biome: marine neritic benthic zone biome [ENVO:01000025]; feature: sediment [ENVO:00002007]; material: shallow marine sediment [ENVO:03000034] sea grass bed [ENVO_01000059] ... | reverse complement strand
TCGTGGTCGCCATGTTCGGCTTTGGTGCTTGGTGTGAGGATCGGGTCCGGAAGCTTTTGGTGCTTTTGCAGGCCTTCAGGCAGCTCGTGTCCGCAAAACACCCGAGTCCCCTTGCTGTAGTGCGTCCAAATGCTGGTCGACGTCACGCCTGTGATGTAGGCGCGTACCACATACTCCACTGGAAGCGGTTCGCACTCGATGCCGACCGTCACATTCGGGTCGGGCACATCAATGACGTGATTCGGCACGACGTTGGCGGTCTCGGCAAACCACCAAGCTGCCAACGAGTTGAGTACCTGACCCTTGTAGGGGAGCGTGCCAAGCACGCGGTCGAACGCGCTGATGCGATCGGTCACGATGATCGTGCGCTTGCCGTCCTTCGTGTAGTTGTCGCGGACCTTTCCTTCGTAGCGTCGCCCCAAACCCTCGAAGTTTGTCCCGTCGAGTGTTCTCGAAAGGCCCTCCCGCAGTGTCTCGATTGGTACTGTCATCCTAAGATCCTCCCAAAACGCGATCGATGATCGTGTCTACGTGCGCCAAGGCGTGCTCGAGGTCGAACTCTTGATCGATATCTTGCGCGGTGAGGTGCTCACCGATTTTCGGGTCTCCGTGCAAGAGCTCTCGGAAATCGCCCTCCCCTTCGAATGCTTTCATCGCGTTTCGCTGCACAAGGACATACGCATCCTGCCGCGCAAGCCCTTTGCCAACGAGTGCGAGAAGAATACCCTCACTCGCCCAAAGCCCCCCGGTCCGATCGAGGTTTTGGCGAAGCCGCTCGGGATACACGACCAGGTCCGCGATCACGCCCCGGACCCGATCGAGCATGAAGGCAAGGGTGGAGGTCGCATCGGGCAGCATCATCCGTTCGACCGACGAGTGGCTGATGTCGCGCTCGTGCCACAGCGCCACATTTTCGAGGCTAGGTACGACGGCAGCCCGTACCACGCGTCCGAGACCAGAGAGGTTTTCGGTAAGCACGGGATTTCGTTTGTGCGGCATTGCGCTCGACCCCTTTTGGCCTTTCTTGAAATGCTCCTCGGCCTCGCCGACTTCGGACCGCAGCCAATGTCGAACATTGGTCGAAAACCGCTCGATACTTGCCGCAATGACGCCCAGCACGGAGACATACGCCGCGTGCCGATCGCGGGCGACCACCTGAGTCGACGCGGTCTCTGGTCGCAACCCGAGCGAACCGAGCGCCTCGGCCTCGATGGCAGGAGTGAGGTGTGCGTATGTACCGACGGCGCCGGCGATCTTTCCGACGGAGATCTCTTCGCGGGCCCCGACGAGCCGAGCGCGTCCCCGTTGAAGCTCGGCGTAGTGCCCTGCCAAGATCAGACCAAAGGTGACCGGTTCGGCGTGAATCCCGTGCGAGCGCCCGATGGCGGGCGTCTTTCGGTGCTCCTCGATTCGACCGCGAAGCGCCTCGAGAACGGAATCCAAACGGCCGAGGAGCTTGTCGGTGGCCTCGTCGAGCAAGAGCGCAAGCGAGGAATCGAGCACGTCCGACGAGGTCATCCCGCGATGCAGCCAGCGCGCGGGCTCGCCCGCCAACCCCTCGACATGGGTCAAAAACGCGATCACGTCGTGTCGCGTCTCTTTCTCGATCTCATCGATCGCGGAGGGGTCGAGCCGGTCTCGAAAACCGCTGACCTGGTCGGCGGTTCCGGGGGGTACAACCCCGGCATTTTCCATCGCGCGGCAGGCGGCGATCTCGACGTCGAACCAGGCCTCGTACTTGCGCTTGGCTGACCAAAGATCGCGAAAATCGGCCGGTGTGTAGCGGGGAATCATGTCAGCGCGGCGAAGCTAGCAGACCGCAAGCCGCCGTGCGACCGGGTTCGGCCAACTCAGGCGAAAAGGGGATGGTTGCCTTTTCTAGGTGCGGAAGTTCCAGGCTTTGATGACCTCGATGCGGTCGCGCATGTAGTCGTCGACATAAGCGCGGTGCGCGGGGTCTACCAGATACGCTTGGACGTCGTCGAGGGTGTCGAAGCGAACGACCACGCTCAGGTCCCAGCTCTTCTCGGAAGGCTCGTCGGCAGGAACACCGACGCTGACGCTTCGAACGTTTGTGAGCGCGCCGAGGTCTTTTCGCGTCCGCTCGGCGATCTCAGCACGGGCTGCGTCGCTACAGTACTCACCCTTCAACTTGAACAACACGATGCGTTCGATCATCGCTCTACCCAATTTCTATCAAACCGCAGGCAATGTTCGCGAGGTGCGGGACCGCGCCGCCAAACATCGATGCCGTCTCCGAGCTAGCATTGCCCTGAAGGCTTCGTTTGTAGACACCTTGGGCGATCGCAGCCAGACGAAAGAGCGAAAATGCTTTGTAGTAAGCGAGGTCAGGGACGCCGCTCCGTCCAGTCAGCTCGCAATATCGCGCCACGAAGGCGCTTTCGCTCGGGATGCCGGTCGCGTTGAAATCCACACCGAGAAGGCCACCGGTCTTCGGAAGCTTGACGTCGTACAGCATGCAGATGTAGGCGAGATCCGAAAGGGGATGGCCGAGGGTGGACAGCTCCCAATCGATCACCGCCAGCGCACGCGGCTCTGTCGCGTGGAAGATCATATTGTCGAGCCGATAATCACCGTGGACGAGGGTGGTCGTATCGTCACTAGGAATGTTTACCGACAACCATTCGATGAGCCGATCCATCGACGCTACGTCGGCCGTTTGCGAAGCCACGTACTGCTTGGTCCACCGCTTCACCTGCCTCTCGACGTACCCGCCATGTCGCCCGTATTCGGTCAGCCCGGTCTTTTCCAAGTCAACGTTGTGAATCGCCGCGAGCACTCGAATCAACTCTTCGTAGATCGCAGCCCGCTCATCGCGACTGACGCTTTCCACCTCCGCCTTCCAGAATATTCGCCCCGTCACGAACTCCATGACGAAAAACGAGGTCCCGATTACCGCGTCGTCTTCGCAAAGCGCGTACATCTTGGCGGTCGGCACGTCGGTCTCCTCGAGCGCCCGCATCACCGTGTACTCCCGGTCGACGGCGTGCGCCGACTGCAGGAGCTTGCCTGGGGGCTTTTTCCGAAGCGCGTATTGACGCTCGCGATCGGCGAGCCAATAGGTGGGGTTGGATTGACCTCCCTCGAACTGGCGCACCTGCAACGACCCGGAGTACCCGTCGACGTGCGCCCGGAGCCAGGAGTCGAGACGCGCTTCGTCAAATTGGTGAGCCTCGCGAACGGCTCTAGTGTTCTCAGGGGGCGTCGGCGCCATCGGTCTTGCTTTCGTGAGGGCGAGCCTATCACGCTAAGCCCGACTCGCAGGTCCCGATCCCCTCGGCACCAGGTCTGCATTGAGCTAGGGTCCTAACGGAGCTAGGTTCGTTTTCGTGAGGTGGGTTAGAATCCCTCGATTGAGCTTCCGCGGCTTCATCGTCGCCAGCGTGTTCTTGTGCGCGGCTCAGGTGACCCTCGGCCAAAAGCCGAGCCAGACCGGGTACCGACCCGCTCCAAGTGCGAATGTTCCGAGCGACATCCAGTCGCTTCCACTCGAGGCGCCGCCAGGCAGTGAGGTGGTTGTCATCGCGATCGACCGCACGGTCGAGCTCGGACTGGCTGCTTTTGTCCGACGTGCAATCGCTACACATCCCGATGCCGTTGCCATCGTACTTGACGTCAACACATTGGGCGGACGCGTCGATGCCGCGATTCAAATCCGTGATGCCCTCTTGGACGCCGCGCCGCGCACCGTCGCCTTCGTTCATCCCCGTGCGATCAGCGCGGGAGCCCTCATCGCACTCGCTTGTGACAACATCTTGATCAGCGAGGGCGGAACGATCGGCGCCGCTACGCCGATTCAAGCGGGCGGTGGACAGGCTGAGGCCGTCGGCGAGAAAATGGTTTCGTACATGCGCGCCGAGATGCGCTCGACCGCCGAAGCCAACGGGCGTCGCGGCGACATCGCGGAGGCCATGGTCGACCGCGAGGTCGTCATCAAAGGGATCGTCAAAGACGGCAAGCTCCTGACCCTCGACACCGACCGGGCGATCGACCTCGGAATTGCCGACGCCAAGGCCGCCAACCTCGATGCGGTCATGGAGGCGCTGACGCTGAAGGACCCGGTGATGGCGCGAGTGGAGCTCAACTGGGGCGAGGAGATCGCGCGGTGGCTGACGGAGCCCACCGTGAGTGGCCTGCTCCTTTCAGTGGGCATGTTGGGGCTCATGATCGCGTTCTACACGCGGAGCGTCGGCCCCTTCACGATCGCCGGCTTCCTGTCACTCGCGTTGTTTTTCGGGGGGCACGCCGTGGTCCATCTGGTCGGATGGGAAGAAGCGCTCCTCTTCATCGCTGGCGTCGCGTTGGTGGTCGTCGAGATCTTCTTCGTCCCGGGGCTCGGTGTCCCGGGCGTCCTGGGTCTGATCTTCGTCATCGCGTCGCTGGTGCTCGCCCTCATCGGCATCCCAATCGACGTCTCTTTCAAGACCGGAGTGCTAGCCGATGCAATGACGCGAGTCATGTTGTCTCTGTTGGGCGCCTTCGTGCTTGCGCTGATCGTCGGTCGCTTGTTGTCCAAGACCGCCATGGGCCGAGCGCTCGTCCTCGAAGAAGCCGAGACCGGTTTTCTCTCCGCCCCCACCGCATCAGATCTCGTGGGTCAGCTCGGTGAGGCCCTCACTGACCTTCGCCCCGCAGGCAAGGTCACCATCGGTGGCGAGCGCCACGAAGCCACCAGCGAACGCGAGTTCATCGCCCGAGGCGTCCGTGTTCGGGTGATCGGCCGGGACGGGCCAGCTTTGATCGTGCGCCCTGAGGAGGATTCGTGACCGTAGCCGCAATCGTGGCCGTTCTCGTCCTGGGCCTTCTGCTTCTCCTCGCAGAGATTGCGATCGTGCCTGGATTCGGCGTGGCCGGAGTGTTGGGGATGCTCGCCCTCGCGGCAGGTGCGATCGCCGCATGGACGGAGCTTGGCCCGTTTTGGGGAACCGTCACCGGCGCGATTTCGATCATCATGTCGGGCGTCATGCTGTATGTGCTGCCGAAGAGCAGAGCCGGGCGCCGGATGGTCCTCGAGCACAACCAAGCGGCAGCGGCGTCTCAACAAGATCGCAGCAACCTCCTCGGTCGTCGCGGCATCACGGTCACCCCCCTTCGGCCTATCGGTCGCGTTCGCTTCGGGCGCGACGAAGTCGATGTCATGACCGAAGGCGAATACATCGAGTCCAATCAAGAAGTCGAAGTCACGAAGGTCGAAGGCCCACGTGTCGTCGTGCGCACCCCAGATGCAACGTAGGAAGGAAATCCCATGGTCCCATTCTCAGTAATCGGCCTCATTTTCGTCATTGTCATCATTCTGTTCTTCTTGTTCGTGTGGGTCATCCCCGTACGTCTCTTGGTCGCAGCATGGTCGAGCGGCGCGTGGGTCGGTCCCGGGGAGCTGATCGGAATGCGATTGCGTCGCGTGTCTCCAGGCAAAGTGGTGAACCCGCGCATCGCCGCTGTGAAGGCTGGGATCGACCTTCCGACGAATACGCTCGAATCGCACTATTTGGCCGGAGGGAACGTCGAGCGTGTCGTGAACGCCCTGATCAGCGCCGACAAAGCAGGCATCACACTCGACTTTCAGCAAGCGGCCGCGATCGATCTCGCCGGCCGTGACGTGCTCGACGCCGTGCAGACGAGCGTCAATCCGCGCGTGATCACGACGCCGAAAATCACGGCAGTCGCCAAGGACGGTATTCAGCTGTTGGTGGTGACCCGGATCACGGTGCGGTCCAACATCGATCGATTGGTCGGCGGCGCAACTGAAGAAACGGTCGTCGCGCGCGTCGGCGAGGGCATCGTGTCGACGATTGGCTCTTCGGCGAACTACGCCGAGGTGCTCGAGAATCCCGACACGATTTCGAAAAACGTGCTCTCGCGCGGCCTCGACAGCGGCACCGCGTTCAACATCCTTTCGATCGATATCGCAGACGTGGACGTCGGCACGAACATCGGCGCGAAGCTCATGACCGAGCAAGCCGAAGCGGACAAGCAGGTCGCTCAGGCGCGCGCCGAGGGTCGAAGGGCTCTCGCCGTTGCCGCAGAACAAGAGATGCGCGCGAAAGTCGAAGAGATGCGCGCACACCTCGTCGAGGCCGAAGCGAAGATTCCCCAGGCGATGGCCGACGCGCTCAAGGAAGGCAACCTCGGGGTCATGGACTACTACAACCTGCGCAATGTTGCGGCCGACACCGATATGAGGGACGCCATCGGCAAGGCGACCGGGGGTCCGGATGATGAAAATCAGCCCTAGGCCGTCGGCACCCTTGGAGACCCTGCTCGCGCAGCCGCGACGCTTCGTTGCGCGACTGGTGCTCGCGGAGCTGCTCGCCAAGCGTGGCGCTGGGGCGTTGGAGCGGAAGGCACTCGTCTACGGGAAGCGACCCAAGCGCTGAAGGCCGATGGAGGAGCTTTTTAAAGACTGGCTCGGCGCGATCGCGGTCCTGGTCTATCTCCTCTATCCGCTGCTCAAGCGTTGGCTCGATCGACGAAAGAAGACCGAACCGCCTTCGGCGCCGCAAGGGCCTCCCGAGGCCCGCGAACCTCAACGCAAGCCCTCCGCGGCTCGGCCGGAACCGCCTTCTCCTGCTCGTCCGGCTCCCCCTAGGCCGCCCACGATACCTCGCGTACGCGAAGGCGATGTCAGGGCAACTACTCAAGCACGCGCAAAGCAACTGCGGGAGCAAGCGAACGCTCTACTTCGTCGCGCCGAGGCCGACCCGCGTTTGGTCCGCCTCGTCCCGGCACTCCGCGACGACTTGCTCGGCCGGCTGACCGTCATCGACCGATCTTTGGCGGGCAAATCCACGATATCGACCGTCATGCAGGATGCCGCCGTGATTCAAGGCCTCCAGCAGCTGCTGCGGTATCTCGACCGGATGGCGGAGCAACGACTCCGCGGCTCGGCTTCGATCCTGGGCGACGCAGACACGATGGCAGATGCCTGTTACGCGCCCATCCTCGAGTTTGCGCGCTCGCACGGTCTCGATTTGCGCACCAGCACCCCGGTGGTGGTGAGCGGCGATTGGGGCTTGTCGATCGTCCCCCGTTTCGCCTCGACGCGAGTGGCTCCCCTGCGACTCCCGAGGGGCTTTGGTCGTAGCCTCTGGCTGTGGCCCGCGATCGCCCACGAGATCGCACATGACCTCTACTACAGCGTCAACGGTCTCGAGGCAGATCTCCATGACCGTCTCGGCCTACCGGAGCGCGTGTTCGCACCAAGCTCCGAGCACGAGGTCGACCCAGGATGGCTTCGCCAGCTTTTCGGGGCATGGCTTTCCGAGGTGTTTGCCGACACGATCGGCACGCTCACCCTTGGCCCCGCGTACGTGGAAACCATGCGACGCGCCTTTCGCAACCCCGACTCGGCGCACCACACTTCCGCAATCTTCGCCAGCGGCGGCGATATCGACGAGCACCCTCCCGCACGCCTCCGCCTCTACATGGCGACGCGTGTTCTGCATCACCTCGGCCGGCACCAGGAGGCCGATTCTCTTTGGGAGCAGTGGCAGGCCGAGCATGCCGACGTTGGGCTTTACTATCTGCCGCTCGGTGGCCAGTGGGTGGGTCTATCCGACGAGTCCTTGCATGTACTTGCCGACTCGATCATCGATACTCTCCTCGAGCAGTCTTGGCCGGAGCTAGCCGATTTCCGACTGATGAACATCCCTGGGTTCGCGTACTTGCACGCCGAGAACGCCGAGACTGAGAGATTGCGCGTAGAGCTTGCGCGCGGAAAGACCGTTCACGGGGACGTCCGTTGGATCATGGCTGCCGCGGTCCTGACCGCCGCGGAACAACCAACCCTACACGATCAGATCCTCGAGACCGCTCGCCTTTCGATCATCGGAATCGGCACCGAACAACGACGCGCCCTAGCACCAAAGGCTGTTCGTCCTCCGACCCGTGCGATCGCCGGCACCCTCGTCGCTTCTCTTCGTCAGCCAAGTGCGATTCGCGAGGCGATCATCTTGGGTGAAGCGATCCGCCCCTATCACCCCCCGAAGTGGCATTGACCGATCCAGTGCACCGTTGGCAACGAGTGGCCGTGTGAGCGGGGGGCTACCGCCATGGTCTGGCGGTGCTAGATCCGAGCTCATGCCTCTTGCCGGCTTTCATCCTGCCGTTGCAACATGGTTCGACCGCACGTTTGGCGAGCCCACGCCGCCCCAAGTGGAAGGCTGGCCGGCGATTCGCGAGGGAAAGCACACTCTCATCGCCTCGCCCACGGGGTCCGGCAAGACACTGGCGGCATTTCTTTGCGCGATCGACGACCTCGTTCGGCAGGGTCTCGAAGACGGGTTACCCGAACGGGTGCAGGTCCTCTACGTCTCTCCGCTCAAAGCGTTGAGCAACGACATCGAGCGGAACCTCCAAACCCCACTAGAAGGCATTCGCGGGACGCTCGAGGAGATGGGCTTTGGGGACGTCGACATTCGCACGGCGGTGCGGACTGGAGACACGCCATCGCATCAGCGCACGAAGATGGTCAAGTCGCCACCGCACATCTTCGTGACGACCCCCGAATCGCTCTACATCCTACTCACGAGCGAAGGCGGACGACGAATGCTGTCCGACGTGAAGACGGTCATCGTGGATGAGATCCACGCCGTCGTCGGCAACAAACGCGGTTGCCATCTTGCCCTGTCGCTCGAGCGTCTTCAGGAGCTGGTAGGGCGCGACATCACTCGCATTGGCTTGTCCGCCACGCAGAACCCCATCGAACAGGTGGCGCACTTCCTCGTCGGCGCAAACGGCGACGCAGGCGGCGACAAAGAGGCCGTCTGTCGGATCGTGGATGTCGGACATCAGCGCGCGATGGATGTGGCCGTTGAGATCCCTGGTTCGCCGCTCGAGACGATCATGTCACTTGAGGTGTGGGACGAAATCTACCAGCGATTGGCCGCCCTGGTCGAGGCGCACAACACCACGTTGATCTTCGTCAACACGCGGCGACTTGCCGAACGGGTGACCCGGCACCTGGGCGAGCTGCTCGGCGAAGACGCCGTTACGTCCCACCACGGCAGCCTTGCGCGCAAGCACCGGCTCGACGCCGAGCGGCGTCTGAAGTCCGGCGACCTACAAGCGGTCGTCGCAACGGCGTCGCTCGAGCTCGGCATCGACGTGGGGGACGTGGACCTCGTATGTCAGCTCGGATCGCCCCACTCGGTCGCAACGTTTCTTCAGCGGGTGGGTCGCTCGGGTCACTGGCATGGCGGAACACCGAAAGGCCGACTCTTCCCGCTCAGCCGTGACGACCTGGTCGAGTGCGCCGCCCTCATGCGCTGCGTGCGACTGCGTGAGCTTGACCGCATCGAGATTCCCGAAGGCCCACTCGACATTCTTGCACAGCAGATCGTGGCCAGCGCTGCTGCCAAGGAGGAGTGGTGTGAAGACGCCCTGCTTGCGATGATAAGGCGCGCGTGGCCCTATCGAGCCATCGACGACGAGACGTTCGGACAAGTGGTGCGGGTGCTGTCCGATGGCTTTGCGACGAGCCGCGGCCGCCGCGGGGCGTTTCTTCACCACGACGAGGTGAACCGTCGAATTCGACCACGACGAAGCGCCCGACTGACCGCGATCACGAACGGCGGCGCGATCCCGGACACATTCGACTACGAAGTGCGACTAGAACCCGAAGGCCTTAGGGTAGGCACCTTGAACGAGGACTTCGCCATCGAGAGCATGGCGGGCGACATCTTTCAGTTGGGCAACACTTCTTACGAAATTCTACGCGTCGAGCCAGGGGTGGTCCGGGTCGCCGACGCACACGGCAAACCACCAAGCCTGCCGTTCTGGCTTGGCGAGGCGCCTTCGCGCGCTGATCTCCTGTCGACCTCGGTCAACGCAATCCGCGAAGGCGTCGAAGCGCGCAATCACGAGCTTGCTACGGTGGTTGGCTGGCTCCAACAAGAGACCTCGATCGGGGAGGCCGCTTCGAGGCAGGTCGCCGAGTACTTGCTGGCCTCGCGTACCGCCCTCAGCGCGATGCCCACCCGCGACACCGTCATACTCGAACGCTTCTTCGACGAAACCGGCGCCATGCACCTCGTCGTCCACGCTCCCTTTGGCAGTCGGATCAATCGCGCCTGGGGTCTCTCACTCCGCAAGCGCTTTTGCCGTAGTTTCAACGTCGAGCTTCAGGCCGCAGCCACCGAAGACGCGATCGTGTTGTCGCTCGGCCCAACGCACAGTTTTCCGCTCGAAGACGTGTTTCGATTCCTCCGTGCCGACAACGTTCGCGACGTGTTGACTCAAGCGATGCTCGACGCACCGATGTTTCAAACGCGCTGGCGTTGGAACGCAACTCGCGCATTGGCAATCCTTCGGTTCCGCGGCGGCAAGAAAGTGCCGCCACCCTTCCAGCGCATGCAAGCCGATGATCTGTTGGCCTTATGCTTCCCGGACCAGGTGGCTTGCCTCGAGAACGTGGCCGGCGATCGCGAAATCCCCGATCACCCGCTCGTCCTGCAAACCATCGAGGACTGCCTTCACGAGGCGATGGATATCGAGGGCCTCGAGGCACTGCTCGAGCGAGTGCAAGCAGGCGAGCTCACTCTGCTCGCCCGGGACTTGACCGAGCCTTCACCGCTTGCCCAAGAGATCCTCAACGCAAAGCCGTACGCATTCCTCGACGATGCCCCGCTCGAAGAGCGACGCACCCAAGCCGTGATGTCGCGGCGTTGGCTCGATCCCTCCCAAGCGTCGGATCTCGGCGCGCTCGACCAATCGGCGATCGACCGGGTGCGGGGAGAAGCATGGCCAGAACCTCGGGACGCCGACGAGCTCCACGACGCACTCCTGATGCACAACTGCATGACCGACGACGAAGCCGGCACCGGCGAATGGCACGGTTGGCTACACGATTTGGAAGCATCAGGCCGTGTGGCTCGTCTCATCTTGGCTGAGCGCACTTTGTGGACCGCCACAGAGCGATTTCCATTGGTACAAGCCGCCTGGCCCCAGGGCAGCACACCCACTGAAGTCACGGTTCCGGACCGTCACCGTCGGGAGGTATGGACTCGCGAGGATGCGACCCGGGAAGTCGTGCGGGGCCGTCTTCAGGCTTCGGGTCCGGTGACCGCAAGCTCGATCGGGCGCGTCCTTGGGCTCGAACGAAATCTTGTCGATGCGAGCCTCGCGGCACTTGAAGGTGAGGGTTTCGCACTTCGAGGCACGTTTCGCACGGGATCGACCGAAACCGAATGGTGCGAGCGAGGGCTTCTGGCACGAATCCACCGCTACACGCTCAGCCGGCTTCGAAAAGAGATCGAGGCGGTCACCGCCGCAGACTTCATGCGCTTCCTCTTGAGCTGGCAACATGCCGCCCCCGACGCTCGGATGGATGGGCCCGAGGGTCTAGCGGTTCTCCTCGAGCAGCTCGAGGGGCTCGAAGCCGGAGCGGCCGCCTGGGAGTCAGACATCTTGCCTGCACGGATGGAAGGCTACGATCCAAGCTGGCTAGACGGCCTGTGCATCTCTGGGCGCGTCACTTGGAGTCGTCGCACGCCCCCTACAGGACGCGCATCGAGCCCTATCCGGACCAGCCCCGTTGCGTTCTCACGCCGCGAGCACGCGCGCACCTGGCGGTTTCGACCGGTGAGCGAAGAGCCGACCTCGAGCAACGCAACGCGCGCACTCGATATGATACGGCGATCGGGGGCTAGCTTTTTCGACGACATCGTCCGTGACACCGGACTGCTGCCGACACAGACCGAGGAAGCCCTTGGCGAGCTCGTTTCCCGGGGGCTCGTCACCGCCGACGGCTTCACGGGGCTTCGCGCCCTATTGGCGCCGGATCCAAAACGACAGCGACGCGGCCGGCGCGCGGCAGCAGCATACAGCATGGAGGCCGCTGGTCGGTGGACAGTCCTACCCGATGCGCCACAAGAACATGATGTCGAGAGCGTTGCTTGGACCCTACTCCGCCGTTGGGGCGTCGTGTTTCGACGACTCCTCGATCGCGAGGGCGATCTACCACCGTGGTACGCATTGCTCCGCGTCTACCGCCGCCTCGAAGCGCAGGGTCGAATCCGAGGCGGCCGGTTCGTTGCCGGTTTCGCTGGTGAGCAGTACGCCCTCCCCGAAGCGGTCACTGCGCTTCGCAAGTCCCGCCGAAAGCCCAAGTCCGGAGAGCTGACATCGATCAGCGCGGCGGATCCCCTCAACCTGGTTGGCATCTTGACCCCGGGACACCGCGTTCCCTCGACGCCCAAGAATCGGATCTTGTTCCGAGACGGCGTGCCGGTCGCGTTTCATGAAGGAAGCGAAACCCATTTCCTCGAGGACCCCGAAGACCAACGTTGGGCGCTCACCCAAGCGCTCCGTCGCCAGCCTGTACCACGTGCGGTTCAGGCCTATCTCGGAAGCCGCCCGTAGCATCCCATGACTGACCCGCTAGAAAGGTGTTTCTCCGAGGCAAAGATCAACCGTCTCACGTTGCGAAACCGTCTGATTAAGGCCGCTACGTTCGAAGGCAAGTGCCCCGCTGGCGTTCCGAGCGAAGCATTGACCGCGTTTCATAGGCGGATTGGAGAAGGCGGTATCGCAATGACGACCGTCGCGTACTGCGCCGCGGAGGCAGATGGGCGCATTCATGAAAACATGATGTACATGCACGAGGGGATTCGCCCTGAGCTCGAGCATTTCATTCGCACCCTCCACGCGACCGGCACCAAGGTTTCCGGCCAACTCGGCCATGCCGGAGGCTTCACAAAGAACCGAGAGTTCGAGGGGAAGCGCCCACTAGGCCCTTCAAAGGGGATCAACGCCTTAGGCCTCGCCTACGGTCTCCCCCGCATCGACGCGATGACGACGCGGCAGATAGGCGAGCGCGTCGAGATCTTCGGACGCGCGGCCACCTTCATGAAGTCGGTGGGCTTCGACG
>CAJHXN010000504.1_pt1 | contig 12905 bp, 11 predicted proteins | sample 9198401 | NCBI WGS metagenome assembly CAJHXN01 (sample SAMEA7708334, study PRJEB35096) | sediment metagenome | biome: marine neritic benthic zone biome [ENVO:01000025]; feature: sediment [ENVO:00002007]; material: shallow marine sediment [ENVO:03000034] sea grass bed [ENVO_01000059] ... | reverse complement strand
TGAGCCGCTTGGTCTCCCCAGGGTCGACCTCGATTTCAAACCGCCGCTCGAGCCCCGCCTCCGGGTTCTGAAGGACGACCTGATGGCGCCCCGGCTCGATGCGATGGCTTCGAAGCGGTGTAGTCTTGATGCGACTTCCGTCGATGATCACGTACGACCAGGGATCGGAGTTGACCGAGACGTAGGCGGGCTCCGGCGGGGGAGTGGTCGGCGCGGCTGCCTTGGGTGGGGCGCGCTTCTTTCGCGGGCTGGAAGGCTTTCGGGCCCTCGGGGGGGCGGGAGCGACCGTGGGGGATGACGAAACCTCGTCGATAGCGGATGCGGACGCCTCGGGTTCCACAACCGGCGCGGGCACTTCAATCGCCTCGGGTATCTCCTCCTCCAGTTTCGACGCCTGCGGCTGCGCACCTTTGGGCTCGCTGACCGCAGCGGTTTCGATGGGGTCGCTTCGACGTGCCCAAAGCCCGTAGAACGAAAGCATCGTGACAAGGCCGATGAGAGCGAGCAGCCAGCCGATGGGGCGCCTGCGACGCATGGGCGGAGGCACATCGGCGGATCCGAGTGCAGCCACGTCGAGCAACCCGGAAACCTCACCGGTCGTGAACACGCTGTAGCCGTCCGCGGTATCGAGCTTGCGAAGCTCCGCCCCGAGCAAGGCATTGAAGGGCCCATTTTCTAGCGCGCCATCTGGGGGCGAAGCGCTTCCCGGTCGCTCGGACGAGCCCAGGTCGCTGGGCTCGCTCCAGCCATCGGAGTCCGAGCGGATCGCCCCGAGGAAGTCGGCCAGGTCGGTGGAAGAAAGGAGATACCCGTCGGAGAGCGCGTATCGCTCCAGCTCTTGTCGCATCGCCGCGGCGGATGGGTACCGGGCGCTCGGGTCGGTGCAGAGCGCGCGAAGCACAATGGCCTCGACGGCCTCTGGGATGTCGGGGTTGATCTCCCGAGGCTTCGGAAACCGCCCGCGGAGGATGTCTCGGATGGCTTCCTCGCTGTCGTTCGCATCGACGAGCCAGCGATCGGTGAGCGCTTCGTACATGACGGCGCCCAGGCTGTAGATGTCCGTACGGCGATCGACACCGGACTGGCGGAGCTGCTCCGGTGCAATGTACGGGAGCTTTCCCTTGACCTGCTCCCCGGTCGTCTCCCTGGACCGAAGCGCGCTCTTGGCGATTCCAAAGTCGGCGACCTTAACCTCTCCCTCCCAGGAGACCAGGATGTTACCCGGCGACACGTCGCGGTGCACGACGCCGAGAGACCGATCGTTGCTATCGACGCGACGGTGGGCATAGTCGAGCCCCTTCAGAGCTTCGACAGCGATGTAGATCAAATGCCGGTGCGGAATCGGCTGCTGAAAACGCCGCTCGCACGCCTGAAGCAAATCGCCGAGATGCACGCCTGCGACGTATTCCATGGCGAGAAAAAGCTGGTCATCGATGCGGCCGGCATCGAACGATTGGACGATGTTGGCGTGCGAAAGCCCCATCGCGAGCCGCGCCTCGTCGATGAAGAGGGAAGCAAACTCGTCGTTCTTCGCCAGATCGCGGCGTACGACTTTCAAGGCAACCACCTTCTCGGCGCCGCCTAAAGTGGCCATCTTCGCGCGGTACACCTCGCCCATGCCGCCCTCGGCAATGCGATCCAAGACTCGATAGCGCGAGATGGTCCTACCGCGATCCACGTCTGCACAGAGTAACAGAACGCGCTTTGTGTGCTTGCCGCTACTGAGCGGGCCTGGCGATCACAAGCTGCGTTTCAGGGGCTTTTCGCAGGCCAAAGTAGAGCCCCAGCGACGTACCGACGACCGCCACGCCAATCACGGTCCAGAACCACCACTTCCGAACGAGGGGCTTGGTAGGGGAGGCATCCACCGGTGTAAACACGGGCTCCAGGGGATCGAGCTCTACACGCAAGACGCCCAGAGGCACGCCCTCCACATCGACGATGCGCGGCGTAGCAAGGTGGCCCGGCGATCGGAAGACCAGATAGTGACGGCCATCGTGAAGCCGCACCGACATAGGAGTGAGCCCGGCCGGGCGTCCATTGAGCTCGAGCTCTGCGCCTGCAGGCCTCGATTCGGTCGCTAGGGGTAGAGGCGCCTCCCGGCGGAGCTCGTCTCGAACCCGCTCGTATTCAGCGCGCACGTCGGGTGCAAACTCCGCGGGGTCGAGAGAGATTCGTTCGGGGCGAAGGATGACGGCCTGGCGCAGGGCAGCGCGCGCGGCCTGCGGATTTCCAAGCGCCAGCTCGTCGAGGGCGCGCATCAAGACGATATCGTCGAGCGATGGGTACGTAGTCTCGGCATCGAGTCTTGCTTCGAGCTCCTCTTGCGCACGCCTCAGCTCGTCGAGCGATGCCTGGAAAGCCAGATCCCGATAAAGCCGGCGGGCCACCTGGATACGTCGTTCGATCGATGCCTGCGGCGGCCCCCCATTCGTCGCGACCGGCTCGGTGGCTTGCGTGGTACCCTGCGAAAGCTCGCCGCCCGTCGTCTCGTTTGAGCTCAGCGCACCGGGCGCTTCGCTTTGGCCCTGTCCGTTCGCGCCCGCACAGCCAAGCGCAAAGACCGCAAGGCTCAGCAGAGCTGCCGTGAACGTACGCATCATGGGATCTCCGGGACGAAAAGGGCCGCCTCACCCAGCGCCTGGTAGCGGACAACGCCTTGTTCGTTGAAGATCCGTGCTCCACCCACCAAGAGCACGCTGCCGTCTTGCAAGGGCGTCAGCTGATGAAACACGGCGGAGCCCGTGAACGGGAGCGGAATCCGTTCGAGCACCTGCGGCGACGTTTCGATGCAGGCGCAAGGATCGACGGGCACGAGAAGCGCGTCGTCGAGAAGACCGCTCGTAATGCTCGTCGTCCGCCCTCCCCCGACGATCAGCAGGCGCGGCGAGGAGCCGCGGACGACGACCATTTCGTGGCGAGCCCGAGGCTCTGGAAGCGTGCCCGCACGAACGACGCGCAACTCGGTCGGGTCTGACTCCTCGCGGATGCACAAGATCTGGTCGAGCGCGCGATTGGCGTCGCCGGCACCCGTGATTCCGCCCGTGATGTACACCGTCCCACCGCCCGCGGGGCATTCCACATAGCTCGCGGCCGTGGCAATCAGCCCTTGCTGATCGAGACCGGCGGCCGGCACGCGAACGGTGCACGATGCCTCACCCTGCGGACAGTCGTCACCGAAATGCACGGCTTCCACAACCGGTCCGGCCGCGGCCGGGTCGACACCGCCGATCGCCAGCATCGTGCGACCGTCGCCGAGAGGAACGAACCTTGGCGCCTCGCGATAGACCAACCCTTCGATCCCGCCGTCGGGCAAAGGCTGAGCTTCTAGGTCGAAGGCCTCGAAGTCGGCAAGGCGGATCGATGGGAAATTCGACCCACCGCCAACCAACAAGCGGGAAACCCCCGGGAGTAAGGCTGCATCTGCGAAGCAACGCGGCGTACCGAGCGAGCCCGTCGCGGTCGACGCCGACCCGACGATCAGCTCGACGGTGGCCTCACAAGCGGGAAAACCCGGGACGACTCCGCCGAAGACCGCCACGCCACCCTCGGGAACGGCTTGCAGCGCCGGAAACGCGCGCGCGGTGAGCATGCTGCCCGCTTCCGTGAAGCCCCCACCAAACGGCTCATATCGCTCGACGAGGGGGACCACCTCGGTCACTTCCAGGTCGGTCCGGAGCTCGATGTTCGGAACGCCACCGGCCAGCACCGCTGTACCATCGACTGCCGTCTCGAGTCCCGCCGCAAGACGGGCTTCGATGGGTTGAGAGAGCGTGCGGCCGAACTCATCAGCGCATCCCAATTGAATCGGAATCGAGTATCCGCCTTCCTGGTGTACGAACGGCAACGAAACGCCAAGCGCACGGTCGTCAGCACAGGTTCCCGACGCGTACTGCGCTTCGAACGCCAGGGCGTAGGTCACTCCAGTCCGAAGCGCGCCGAGGCCTGCGAGAGTGCCCTCCGAGGAATTCACGGTTTGCGAAACCACTTGCTGACCGGTGTCGACTTCGAAAATCCGAACCCGAAGCACATCGGGCGGTGGAGCGCCGGCCACGGGCTCGGTGCTGACAATCACCAGCTCAACCTGATCCGCGGAAAGACAGCCTGCAGCCAGCGCCGATGCGCCAAGCAGAATCGAGAGCCAAGGAAGAAAGATCGCCCGCATGACGAGACCTATCCTCATTGGGTACCGGACGGGTCACCAGAGAGCAAGCCCCGTGATTCGCCAATCAGAAGGCTGCTTTGAAGGCGAGGTTGACGCCGAGCTCGTTGATCGCGATGCCGACCCTGTCGAGCTGGCCCGGTTGCGCCGCGGGGCTGGGGAAAGCCGATGGGAAGGTGAGCCCGGCCAGGGTGCCCTTCCCGTGCGCATATCGAAACGCCACCGCGAAGGCGATGTAAAAGCCGTCCTGACCCCTTTCGGGTGGCTCCTCGCGGTTTGCGAAATCGACGCCCAGCGTGAAGCCATAGAAGTTGATCTTGGTGTCGCCGAGCTTTCTCGGCTCGGTTTCGGGGCTGAAGTCCGTGAAGAAGCCACCGCCGAGCTTGAGGCGGTCTGTGATTCTGAAGATGCCGCCGATTCGGACGTTCGCCGTGGTTTTCCAGTCGATGCCAAGCTCGGGGGTCCGGAGCGGGAACCTCACGATCACGTCGCCCTCGAGCCAGCCCCACGGACGCAGGTACGCCACCCCGAAACGCGTAAGCCCCGGTTCGACACCCGCCCAGGCCCCGCTGAGGTCGTCGATTTGGGTGCCTGTGAATTGGGGCGGGCCGGCCTCGGGGGACAGGCTCTCCGTGAGGGTCGTCTCATTGTCGAGGTAGACCAAGTAGCTTGGCGTTGCAGCCATCCAGCCGATCCGAACCTGTTCGATCGGAGCAAACTGGAGCCCTACTTTCATCTGCAGGCCGCCACCTGCGATGCTCTGGTTCAAATTGCGGTTGAACGTGCCGCCCGCGCCTTCGAGGTACGCGCCGGACACGATCTCTGTGAACCGGCGCGACGCGATGACGATGTCGAGCCCTCCGCCCAAGAGAAACCGCTCGCTCTTCTTCCAAGCGACCGCGGAGCTCAGATGGTAGAGCGCGTTTCTCTCGTCCGAGCTTGCATAGAACTCCTTGGGCTCGGTGGAGTCGGCCGCTGTCGAGACCGTGTCTTGGAGGAACCGGGAGAGCGAGCGCGAGTAAAAAAAGCCAATCCCCCACCGCAGCTGCGGCCTGGGAGACGCGACAAACGTGAGCGCACGCGGGATCGCCTGCAGCGCAGAGTACTCCCCTGCGCTTTGCTCCCCGGTCTCGATGGACAGTGCGCCCGGGGCGCTCGCGATGCTGTACGCGAGAACGGCACCCGTCAGATCGACCGCCCTGCTGTCGAGCCGCGCTACCCCCGCTGGATTGAACCACATCGCGCCGCCGGTGTGCACGTTGGCGACGACCGCACCACCGGTCAGCGCAACGTCGTTCCCCGCGATCACGTCATCGGTGTTTCCCGCCCTCGCCGCGGCCGGGACGACGAAAAGCGCGATGGCGACGACCCCGGAAGCGCGAAGCATGGCGTGCATAGCAGTGTCTGGAAGTCTACTGCATTTCGCCGTCGGACCAGAATCGCAAGAACCCACGATAGGCGCCGAGATAGACGGTGTTGTCTGGTCCGAAGGTAAACGTGCCCCAGATGTTGTTGAAGACCTTGCGGTCGTAGTTGCCTTTGCCGAGGGCGGCCCGCTCGACGATACGCAAGACGTTGTCGTCGAACTCGCCTTTGTTGAAGTAGCCTTTGATGCTGAAGACGCGCCAGCCCGTTCGGAAGTCGATCGCCGTGAGCACCCAGTCGTGATGGCCGCTCGTGAGCTCCTCCTCGCGCTGGTACACGTAAATCAGGCCACGCGGTGTCGAGAGCTTGGGGGTCGCCGTCTTCGCGTCGATGTGACCCGCTGCGGGCCAGCCCTCGCGCTCGACATAGGTGTCCGCTTTCGCGTCGTAGTCGAAGCGCATAAGCCCGCCGGCGGTGGCATTCTCCTTGAACGGGTCGACGTAACCATAGGTATTGCCCACGATGAGCTGGTCTTTGTAAGCCACGACGGAGTTCTCCACCGCGCCCTTGCCCGGCTCGAAGAGAGGCAATTTGCTCACCAAGCTGCCGTCGTTCTGCCGAAACACATTTAAGTGCACATGCTCGGGCCCGTTGTCGACGATGGCGACGAAGCGATCTCCAATGAGCGTCGGCGTGGTGCCGCTTCCGTCGTTGAGATGGCCCGGTTTGATCTTGCGGTCGTTGTCGTAGACGAGGTCGCCCTGCGCATAGGTGTCCGCCCACGTCGGGTCGAGCTCGATCTTCGTGGTCTCCGCGTTGAAGCGGAGCTTGTACAGCGCCATGTTCGAGACGATGTAGACCCCATCGGGACCGATCGAAAACGAGTTCTGGATCTGCTCGGCGAAACCCGACTTCTCGCCGAGAAAAAGCTCACGAAAGCGTTTTCGGATCTCGGGGAACTGGTCGATGTCCTGTTCCGCCAAGACCTCCGCGGCATCAGCGAAGAACTCCTCCGCGCCCTCCGGAAGCGGCGCGAAGAGCTGCCGGATTTTGTCCTCGGCCGCAAACAATTGGATCGCGGTGGCATAGATGCGAGGACAGCCCTCTTCGGTCTTTTCGCCCACGGTATCGATGACCCCGACCACGCCGTACTTCGACGTGAACCACACGCGGCCATCTGCATCGGGCATGATCGCGGTGAGCTTGTTGTCCTTGGGCTTCCTGTCGAGAATCTCTTCGACGATGGTGCCCTTCTGCACTGCAATGCCGAGGTTCAGGTACTGCATCTCTTCCCGAACGACGCGGCGATCGCGGATCGGGATGCGAATGATCGTGTCGTTTGCGCCCGGCACGTACACGTGGCCACTGCTGTCGAGGTACGAGTACGCGCCGCCCGACGTGTCGCGGAAGACGGATAGCCGGCCCTTGGTTCCTGCGACTTGCCGCATCTTGTATCCACGACCAGGAATGTCGACGGAATCGATGACCCGGGGCGGAGGGCCGGAGATGTCGATCACCAACAAGGTCGCCGCGTCACGGCCAAACGAAATCGTCACGACCGTGTCATCGTCGAGGAAGGTGAACAGCGGCGCCATCCCCGATAGACGCTTGCCTTTTTCGAGGACGTGGAAGTAGCCGACCTTGGTATTCGAAGGAACAGGCCCGGGGAAATGGCTCACGTCACTTGCAAAGCTGTCCTCGTGCATCGTCCCGGCATACCGGTCCGAGAGAATCGGATGTTGCCAGTTCTGCTGGGGTGGAAGCGGCTCGGGCAACGTCTCCCCGAAGCGCGAGGTCCACTCTTCGAACCACTTCACCTCCACGCGGGCCAACTGCGGCTTGAATTTGAATCCTCTGTCATCGACTGAATACGTCGAGCAGGGCTCGTCCGCGCCCGGCCCCCGGGACGCGCAGGCGCAGACCAGCAAGAGAAACAGGCAGAACAATCGATGAAATGACATGTCGAATCTCTCCTAACTCATGAGGGAACGCGCCTGGCGCTTGAAGAGGCGAAGCCGTTCCGCTCGGGACCTGTCGCTGAAGTCGGCGTCCTCGCTCATCATGATGTATACAGCCATCAGTTCTCCACGGGCACGCGCTTCAACTGGGGAGAAACCCGCCTCTCGAAACAGGCCGGTGACGAAGTCGAGTCGCTTGCGGATGACGCGTCGCACAACTTTCTTCGCTTTCTTGTCGCCTTGGGCCCACGCACGGACCGCCAAGTCGTATCGGTTGCGGTCGGCTGTGAGGACGTTCTCCCCGACCGCGATCAGGCGCCTGTGCGCGCCGCCACGGGCAGCATTCGCAAGCTCGATCACCGAATCCGTCATCTTCTGGTCCCACCAGTCGAGCATGGAACTGTGTAGGTCCTGAAGATTCTCGAAATGCCAATAGAAGCTTCCCCTGCTCACGCGCAGTTTTTTCGCCAACGGGAGAATGTGCACGCCGCCGATACCGCGCGTACGCAGCATTTCCATGGCTGCCCGTAGCCAGTCGTCCTTGGTTAGGGATTTCTTCGTCGGCACGGCTAACTCCTACATACACTTGTGTCTTGACCAGGACAAGCAGCGCGGTAGGGTCTCGGTTCCAGGAGGGTCTCATGCGATCAGGACGAACTGCAATTGGCGCCTTGGTGCTCACACTCGCCGCAATGACCGTCGGGTACTTCATTGGCGTGAGCTTTGACGAGCCCAAGGTGGCTCAAGCCGCAGGCGGCGAAGTGAAGTCCAAGACAGGCATCGCACCGGACCGCTACGTCTACTATCCGGGCACCGAGAACCTGCGGAAGGACGAGATTCGGATGACCGCCTGCGGTACCGGCATGCCCGCAGCGCGTCATGCCCAAGCCGCAAGCTGCTTTTTGCTCGAGCTTGGCAACGGGGACAAGTTCCTGTTCGACTTGGGCACGGGCTCGATGGCCAACGTCGGCTCGTACATGATCCCGTACGACTTCCTCACGAAAGTCTTCCTGAGCCACCTCCATACCGACCACTGGGGTGATCTCGGCCCGCTCTGGGCAGGCGGATGGACCGCAGGCCGAACCAAGCCGCTCGAGGTCTGGGGTCCGAGCGGCGCGCGGGAAGACATGGGTACCAAGTACGCGGTCGAGAACTTCCTGAAGACCTATAACTGGGACTACATGACGCGCGCCGCGGCGATCAGCCCGATTCCGGGGCAGATCACCGTTCACGAGTTCGACTACACGAAAGAAAACCAGGTCATCTACAAGAAGAACGGCGTGACCATCCGTTCCTTCCCCGCGATTCACACCGGCGACGGGCCGGTCAGCCTCATCCTCGAATGGAATGGCTACAAGATCGTCTACGGCGGCGACACGATGCCGAACACCTGGATGCTCAAGTACGCCAAGAACGCCGACATCGTGATTCACGAGGTGATGCCCATGCCGGCGGACATGGTGAAGTACTACAACCAACCGCCGCAGCTCGCGATTCGAGCGTCATGCGGCTTCCACACCTGCGCGCCTGCCTTTGGCAAGATCATGAGCGAGCTGAAGCCTCGGTTGGCGATCGCCTTTCACTGGTTCAACGAGGAAGGGACTCGCTACAACCAGCTCGAGGGCATTCGCCAGACCTATGACGGCCCGCTCTCGATGGCCACCGACAACTTGGTCTGGAACATCCGGAAGAAGCAAATCCTAGAGCGCATGGCGGTGATCACCGAAGAAGCCTGGGCCGTGCCAGGACCCGGGAAAGCCCCTGACCCCGACCGGACCCGCAAGAGCGAGTACACCCCCTGGACGCTCGGCCACGTCTACGACACCAGCGACGTCGAAAAACAAACCTTCGACGCGTTCAACAAACAGTTCAAGCTCAAGCCTGCCCCCTACAAACCCAAAAAGCCCGAATAGAAAAAGGGGACTGTCCCCTTTTCGGACGATGCGAGGAGTTAAGGAAACTGGGGGACTCGCGACGTTGCTACTGTTGTGCTGTGTCGCGAATCCAAGCCTAGCGTACGCTTCGACGAGTGAGGCGCCGGGGAGCAATGCGGCAGGCTCATCGGAGCCTCGAGCTCAGCCCGAACCCGACGAAGCAAGGGAAGAGCCTGAGGCGGAAGAAAAGGAGCGCCGCAACACGGTTACGCTCGGGGGCGCGTACACCTTTCACATCCTTCGCGATCGCGACTCCGCCACGACCGGGGAACCGCTCAGAACCATCGAGCATCTCGGTGGGTTCGTGATCTCCTATGATCGGGTGCTCATTCCCGAGCATCTCGCGCTCACCATTGCGAAGCCATTCTATTTCTCGAAGGAACGATTCGACACGCCGTTCGACGTCATTCTCAGAGGTCTCTTCCGCAAAGGGCCGTGGGAAGGCTTCATCGGCCTCGTTCTCACCTGGAACATCCGCCTCTTCGAGAAGGAGCGAGAGGAGCAGGAGGGGGAACGGAACATCATGTCGTTTGGAATCGGCGTGGTCATCGGTGGGGCCTATTTCTTCAATCCGCGCTGGAGCCTCGACCTCGAGCTTGGCTATGCCGGCATCCCGACCGACGACATCGTCACGCACGAGGTGAGCGCGACCTTGGCCGGGGCCTACCATTTCTGAGGGAGGGTCGCTAAATGACGCGCAGCGCTCCCCATACGAGACGCGCGTGCGCCAACAACTCATCGGAGCGGTGCAACTTTGGGACACGTGTCCCGGGTGGATCCCGCAACCCGGATTCACTGGGTTCTAGCGGGGTTTCCCCATCGAGACCTTCCGGCGCAATCGCTACTGAATCGTGCGAAACAAGGCGGTCTGACGACGGTTCGATTCCCACCGCCTCCACCAACGACCGCTCTTGATGCACACGGTCTCTAGCGAGTCGCCTCGGCCCGCGCTCGCTCCAGCTCCACTAGCAAATCGCTTCGATCGAGTGCCTTCTCGAGGAGCTCGAGTGTTGCTCGTATGCGATTGCAGTTCAGGGACGGCCCCTGGGCCGCAATGATCGCGACGACGTCGTCTCGATCCTTCGAGCGACCGCCTAGAATCTTCATCGCAACGACGTCTTCTGCCGCTGCGACAGGAACGGTTGTTCCGCCGAGGTCTGCGAGCTCCGCCCGAGAGCGAAACGACTCTTCAATGCCGGGGCCGCCGATCACGACGTCGGCGTTGATGCCCGTTTCGAGATGGACGAGCGGAAGAACCCGCGTGTCTCGCACGAAGTCCGTCTCGACCCCACGCAGCTCGAAACCTTGCGTTTCGAGGGCTTCCACGAGCGCCTCCGTGGTGAGGTCGCCCGGGAAAACGGTCACGTCGACGTCTGCTGTCATTCTCACCGCACCATGAACGAGCGCGGCCTGGGCGCCAAAGACGTACCAGTCCAGCTCCAGCGGCTCGAACGTGCCTCGGAGTGAGCTCAGGACCTCAGCGAACGGCGAAGGCATGCGCCGCCCGATCCAGGAGTTGCTTCAGTCGCACCTGAGAGCTCAAGTCGGCCGCCGCGTAGCGCGAGCCGGGAAAATCTCCCCGCGCGCTCCGAGCATGCTCGAACAGGGCGTGACTTGCCTCGACCGTGGCGCTCGGCCCCTCGGCTCGAAAGCGTTGCACCCAATGCTCCCGATCGGAGTCGGCTACCTTCGCCCAATCTCTCTCAGCGTACTCGCGGATGTGCTGATCCTTCACGGGCTACATTCTAACATCGTATTCAAGGCCCGTCTCCGCTCCGACGCGCGCGCGGAATCGCCCGTTGGCTTGGCCCTCGAGCTCGACTGGGTGACCACATAGTGACTAGAGCGCAGGGCAACCAGGGGGATTCGGTACCTGGTAGTCGGGCGAGAGCGGCGTCACGATGCCATTGAGGTCCCAGGTGTCGGAGTCTGGGAAGTAGACGTAGACCGCCTTTTGGTCACAACCCTGCATCGCGATCTGCGTGGCCATTTTCAACGGCCCTCCGTGGCGTTTTCTGTCACGAAGTGGCGCGAAGTGATTCGTAGTGCTGCACCTTGCGTTCAGGTCAAGGAACGCTTGCTCGGGTGACCAGGCTTCGATGGACGACCCAGGCGGTCGAAGACGTGGAAGCGATCGTCAATGCCATGCTGTTTCACATATTCGGCATAGCCCTTTGCCCAGGTGTGCGACCGGGCTCCCTGCGCTGCACGAAACCTCCCGAGGGCATTGCGGCCCAAATCATATTTCGCGCCTTGGCGTCTCTCCGACGCCCCGCGCATTGTGCGTGATCTGCTCGAGGACGTCGCTCCGAGCGCCGCTGCTTCGCGCTGCCGAGCCGAGTTGACGGCTCGTCCTGAAGGGGAGCCATCACCCATTCCGGATGCTCATGGCATGGTCTGAGCCGTCTGAATCGGGTGAACTGCTCGCTGGGCGCAGCCTTAGAAGTAGAAGGCTCCATCGAGCGTGGTAGCGAGCTCGTGCTCGAATACGTCGCTCGTGAAGACCCAGATATACGCAACCTCGAATTGGAGCGCCCATTTGGGCGTGAAGAAGTGGGTGACACCCACGTTAACCAGGGTGCCGGCGCTGTATTCGACCCGCTTGCCTTCGGCTTCCTCGCGCTCGCGCGCGAAGACGCGGATATTCGAGCTGATGCCGAGACCGATGAAGGGCTCCCAGGAGCCTTTGCGAAAGAGGGCCTTCAGAATGACGTCGAGCGGTGAGTCGAATCGATCGGGACCAAACAAGAAGGGCTTGGCAATCGTCAACGCGAGATGACGGAGTATCAAGACGCGGTCGTAGGCGATGACGAAGCCGGCGAGGTGCTCGCTGTCAGGAACTGGCTCATCGGTTTCGCTTTCGCGCTCTCTCAGCGCGTGAAACTTGTAGCCGGCGCCGAACCCAAAGGCGTTGCGCCGCTCGGGCGCTTCTCCCGGTTCTTCGCCCCCTTTTTCGGCCTGTTTGTCCGTCGCGACGCTGCCTTTTGACTCCTGGATGGCCTCTGGGCTTTGAGCGTGCGCGGCACCAGCGATCGACAGGATGCCCGCGGCCACTGTGGCTGCAAAGCCTGTGCGAATCGCTCGCCAATCCAACCCGAGGAGCCTTCCCATGCGATCCGGACGAGCCGTTGCCGGCGCTGTTGTAATCGTACTCACGGCGATGCTCGGAGGCTACCTCATTGGAGTTAGGGCGCACACGCCCAAAGTCGTCGCACCGCCTTGACAATCACAAAGCCAATTGCGAAGTCAGAACCCGTGGACCCCGCGACCAAACATCGGCGGATGGCGCTCATCGCGTCGATTGTTGTGTTTGCTGCCCTGTTCGCCTTGATGAGTTACCTGCGACCGGGGGTGCCCCACTCGGTGACGATACTTTCCGGCCCGGAGGGAACCCGGTCGCACACCTGGGCAAAGGGCTATGCCGAATATGTGAAACAGCATGGCATCGACGCGAAGGTCGTCGCGACCGCTGGATCTGTAGAGGTC
>CAJHXN010000357.1_pt1 | contig 13079 bp, 12 predicted proteins | sample 9198401 | NCBI WGS metagenome assembly CAJHXN01 (sample SAMEA7708334, study PRJEB35096) | sediment metagenome | biome: marine neritic benthic zone biome [ENVO:01000025]; feature: sediment [ENVO:00002007]; material: shallow marine sediment [ENVO:03000034] sea grass bed [ENVO_01000059] ... | reverse complement strand
TCACCGTGCCGGCGCGGGTTGGCGCCGCCGTCCGGGTTGGCGCCGCCGTGCGAGTTGGCGCCGTTCGCGGGCGGGTGGCCGCGTTGGACCGAGTGGTCCCCGCGCGGGTTACCGAGGACGTGGGCGCGGTGCGCGGCGGCTTGCGAATGACCGACCCGGTTCGCGTCGTGCCCGGCAGCGTCCTGGTCACAGTTGGGGCCCTCGTTGTGCTCGGCCGGGTTCGATCGACGCTTCCGATCCGAGTGGATGGAGTTCGGCCCACAGCACTGGTCCGCGCAGGACGGGCTGTGGCGCGGTCCACGGTGCCTGTGCGAGACGGAAGCGTTGAACCGCGGTCCACGGTGCGTGTCCGAGACGGAAGGGCTGAACCGCGACCCACGGTGCGTGTCCGAGACGGCAGCGTTGAACCGCGACCCACCGCGGGCGCTCTCCCGTGGGGTCGCGCGCGACCAGGGTGCGAGACACTACGACCTGTCGTCTCACGCGCGGTGGTACGGCGAGCCGGGTAGCCTCGCCCCTGCGGGTAAGAGGAGTAGTGGCCCCTTCTGCCGCGATGACCATAGTACCGCGGATAGTAATACGGCGCGCGGGAGTAGTAGCTACGGTAGTACGGCGGATAGTAAAAGAAGGGGCGATAGTATCCAAAGCCGACCCATACGCTGCACGGCCGGTAGTAGCCCGGGACGAAATACCAAACGGAGCTGTAGTAGTCCCAGCGCGGGTGGACGAACACATAGTTAGGACGCGGGGCCACGTAGTGTCCGTCGACCCAGACGTACTCGCCCGAGCCGTAGTACCAGTAACCGTCCACCCAGATCGCTCCGTCGTAGGGAGCAGCTGGCTGCTCGATAACCACCGTCGTGGGTGGAGGGGGAGCCTCTTCGGTGGCGGCGGTCGGCTGAGGCTCCTCGACGACGATCACCGTCTCGCCTTCGATCTCTTGACTGGTGCCCTGCTCTTCTTCGATGACGATGTAGTGGGTCGGCTCTTCCTCGACCCGGACGTCATCTCGGCGATAGCCATCGCGGCCGACGACGACCTCGGTGTCCTGGGCCTCCCGTCCGTAGCCGTCCGACCCCTCATACGATTGCGCGCTCACCGGCGCGGCGATCGCACCGGCGACCAAAGAGGCTGCAAGCGCGACCAGCGGTGCTGCAAATGCCATGGAAACCCTTCCTTTACGTGTACGTCCACAGAGACCCCCCGTCACCCCCCCTTTTGTGGGCGGGAGCGGCCCGCTCGACAGGTTCGTCAGAAAGTGCTTGGGTTTGGGCGATTTAGATGGACTCACAGGACATAGACGACGCGACGCGCCAGCTTCTTCAAAGGTATGGATTTGACCACATTCCGTTGGAATCCTTACAAAAGCGGCTGGCCGAAGGGACGGCGGGTGCTGCCCAGAACCGGATCCGAGGCAAAGTGGAACCCCCAGAGGAGGGAGATCTCAAGGCACTGCCCCCGATGGGCGGAGACCTTCGACGGGAGCTGACCGAGCTCGGGTCGAACGCGATGCACCAGGGTCAAGTTGGAGTGGTGATCTTGGCAGGCGGGATGGCCACGCGATTTGGCGGGGTCGTCAAAGCCGCGGTCGAAGCCCTCGATGGCGCTTCGTTCTTGGAGCTCAAGATTCGCGACATCGCGGCGGTCGCGGAACGGTGTGATGCGCGGATCCCCGTGTACTTGATGACGAGCTTCGCGACCGACGACACGCTACGACAGATGGCGGAGTCGCTTACGACCGATCGCTGTCCGATCAAAACCTTTCCGCAGTTCATCTCGCTTCGTCTGACGCCGGAGGGTGAGCTCTTCCGCGATAAGACTGGCGCGCTTTCGCCTTACGCTCCCGGGCACGGTGACCTCACCTTTGCGCTTCGGCGCGCGGGCATCCTCGAGGCCTTCCAGAGCAGCGGTGGTACGACCTTGATGATGTCCAATGTCGACAACCTCACTGCGACGCTCGACCCCGCCGTCATCGGCGCGCACATGGAAGCAGGTGCCGCGCTGACGGCCGAGATGGCCCCAAAGGAGCCCGGCGACAAAGGCGGCGCGCCGGCACGCGTCGAGGGCAGAGCCCAAATTGTCGAGGCGTTCCGGTTTCCGGAGAGCTTCGACCAGGAGCGGATCCCAGTGTTCAACACGAATACATTCGTTCTCGATGCCAAATCGATCGATGCGGAGTTCCCGCTAACCTGGTTCGCGGTGAACAAAACGGTTGACGGCAAGCCCGCCGTGCAATTTGAGCGTCTCGTTGGCGAGCTGACGGCGTTCCTGGATCCGGCGTTCCTCCGAGTCGAACGCCATGGCCCCGACGCGCGGTTTCAACCGATCAAGACGCCGGAAGACTTCGACAAAGAGCGCGACGACATCGTCAAAGCCCTCGAAGCGCGGGGCAGCCTCTAGAGCAGATCTCATAACCCCCTCTAAGCCCTTCGAAGTGACCGAGCTTCGGTTTGTTTTCCAGGGTGAAACGCGAGCTGCCCGCAGGCGGCTGCGACGTCGTCCCCGCGAGTTTTGCGGACGAACACCGACAAGCCACGCGCGGTGAGGCGCTGTTGAAAACGCATCACGTGCGAAGAATCGGGGGCCTGCAAATCGGAAGCACTGATCGGGTTCATCGGGATCAGGTTCACCTTGACTGGAACGCCGCGCAGCAGATCGACCATCGCGTTGGCGTCCGCAATCGAGTCGTTCACGCCTTTGATCAGAGTGTACTCGATGGTAATCCGCTGACGCTTCGAAAGCGGGTAGCGCCGAAGGCAGGCCATCAACTCGTCGAGGCCATGCCGACGGTTGATCGGCATAATCGCACTTCGATCTTCGTCGCGAACCGCGTGAAGCGAAACCGCCAACTGCACCTGCCCGCCGAAATCTCGTCCTAGGCGATCGATCTGACGAACCAGGCCGCTGGTTGATACGGTGACCCGACGCTTGGAAAGATCGATACCGTCAGGGTGGGTCAGCAGGACGAGGGCGCGCGCGAGAGCGTCGTAGTTGTGAAGTGGCTCGCCCATACCCATGAAGACGACATTGCGGATGCGCTGATCAGGTTCGAGCTCGTGCCGGCCGAGCAGGACCTGGGCCACGATCTCACCGGCACTCATCTGGCGCTTCAATCCGGCAACACCCGAGGCACAAAACACGCAACCCATGGCGCAGCCGACTTGGCTCGAAATGCATTGCGTAACGACCGTCGGATCTTGAAGCTGTGGAATCAGGACGGTCTCGACTCGCTCCCCATCCGGCATCCCAACGAGCAGTTTGTTGGTGCGGTCATCCGAGAGGTGCGACGAAATCATCGCGAGCGGCCAACGCACACCCTCTTCTACGAGACGCGCCCGCAACGCCTTTGGGAGGTTACTCATCTCCGCGGGATCGAGAACGCCGTGGCGATGGATCCACTCGAAGACCTGCCGTCCGCGGTAAGCGGGCTCGCCCCAAGAGGTGACCTTTTGCTCCCATTCGTGCGGTAGCCGGGCAATCACATCCTGGGAGTCGGTTGATGCGTTCGGAGGAAGCTCCACGACCCTGTTGGGTGTCAGAGTTTTGGACACGGTGCAATCGAGCGAGGTTGACAATTTCGCGGGCCGACCCAACTTCGTTTTATGGATCGTCCTGGAACCGCCGCTGTTTTGTCTTTTGTCCTTCCTGGGGCAGGCCAGATCTACAACGGCAAGTTCCTGCGCGGGGTGGTTTGGTTGATCATCACACGGGGCTTTTGGCTGGGCACCGGAGGTTTCTTCGGTTGGGTCTGCCACTTGGTTTCGTCCTACATGGCCTACCAATGGGCCAAGGATAACCCCCCGTCCCTCGCACTAAGCTCCAACGAGTAGTGTGCGAGCGAAAAGATCCGCACACTAGACGGAGACGCCGAAGTCTCGCAATGCGTCGTTAAGCGACACCTTTTTGTCGGTGCTCGGCTTTCGCTTGCCGATGATCAACGCGACCGGGATCTGGTATTCCCCCGCCGGGAACTCTTTGGTACGGGTCCCCGGAATCACTACCGAGCGCGGGGGGACGTAGCCCTGCATCTCGACAGGATCGCTCCCCGTGACGTCGATGATCTTCGTGCTCGCGGTGATCACGACATTGGCACCGAGTACCGCCTCTTCCCCGATGCGCGAACCCTCCACGACGATGGCCCGAGAACCAATGAACGCGCCATCTTCGATGATGACCGGAGTCGCGCCGAGAGGCTCAAGCACGCCACCGAGGCCAACCCCGCCCGAAAGGTGGACTCCCTTGCCAACCTGAGCGCACGAGCCGACGGTGGCCCAGGTGTCGACCATCGATCCAGTCCCTACGTACGCACCGATGTTCACGTAGCCGGGCATGAGAATCGAACCGGGCTCCATGTGTGCGCCGTAGCGGATCGTGCCTGGGGGAACGACGCGAATGCCTTGCTGGTCGAGGTTCTTTTTGAGCGGGATCTTGTCGTGGTACTCGTACGCACCGACTTCGACGCGCTCCATCCCGCGAACGCCAAAGTAGAGAAGAATGGCCTGCTTGGCCCAGGCGTGCACAGTCCATTCGCCGTCGTCGCCTCGGGTCGCGACTCGGATCTTGCCCCTGTCGAGAAGCGCGATCGTTTCTTCGACGGCTTCTCGGTATCGCGTGTCTTCGAGCTTCGATCGGTCTTCGAAGGCCTGCTCGACCAAGGAGCGAAGCTGATTTTCGGTCTCGCCTGTCATCGGCTACCTGAGGAGATACTCGGGAAAGAAGTACGCGACTTCGATCTTGCCGTTTTCGACGCTGTCCGAGCCATGACATGCATTTTCGCCGATGTCGGTTCCGTAGGCCTTGCGAATCGTGCCCTTGTCGGCCTCGGCCGGATTGGTGGCACCCATCAAGTTGCGGTAACGTGCCACCGCGTCGTCACCCTGCAGAGCGGACACCACGACGGGGCCCCGGGTCATGAACTCGACGAGCTCGCCGAAGAACGGGCGGTCTTTGTGGACCTCGTAAAAGCCCTCGGCCTGGGCCCGACTCAGATGCAGCATCCGCATTCCGATCACCTCGAGGCCTGCGTCCTGGATCATCGCGAGGATGTTGCCGATGTTGTTCTGCTCCACAGCATCGGGTTTGATGATGCTGAGCGTGCGTTCGACGGCCATTGTGGCTCCTCTTTCCGGCTGATTTCTGAAGTCAACTCGGCGCGTTTGTAGCGCGTTTTGGCTGGTCGGCAACGCCCTTGGCAAATGACGTGATATGCGCCGCGACGACCTCGGGCTGCTCCTCTTGGAGGAAGTGCCTGGCCTCGACCATGTGCTCGGCGCGAAGCGGAAACGCTTGGCAAATGTAGTCGAGCTGCGTTTTCGGGATGGCGACTTCTTGCTCGCCCCAGATCAGCTGCATCGGCTTGTCGATCGCGAGCAAGCCGTCTCGCAGCCAGTCGCGATGTTGTTCGCTCAGATCAAAGCCCGCCATGATATCGAGAAAGCTATGATGGCCCCCACCCGACTTGAGGAGATAGAGGTAGCTGGCGACCTTGTCTTCGTCGATCGCGTCGGGGTTCTTGACGCCGGTTTGACGGAATAGCTGCAGCATCGCTGGAGTGTTCATCGCCGCAAATACCAGGTGTCGCATCACTGGGACTCGAAACGTCCACATGGGAAACGCTGGAGAGTAGTGCGCGACGTCGAGGGGCGTGTTGGTAATCGTGATCGACCGCACTTTGACGGAATTGTGGATAGCCCACTCGACCCCAATTGGCCCCGCGATGTCGTGCACAACGAGATGAACGGGGGGGAGCTCGAGCGCGTCCACCACGCGCCCTACCCACTTCGCAAGCGCATGCCAGTCGTACGCAAGGTTCTTCGGCTTGTCGCTCAATCCGACCCCGGGGAAATCGAAGCTGATGGCGTGAAAACCCGCGTCGGCGATCGGCGTGAGCATCTTACGGAACAGGAAGGAGCTCGAAGGAACGCCATGCAGTAACAAGACCGGTTCGCCCTGCCCCTCGTCTCGCACGAAGATCTGCTGCCCGTCGACGACGATTCGTCGACCCGCTGCTTCGTGCTCTTCGACCAATCGTGGCTTTCGCATGGTGGACCCCAGCGGTGGTTTCCCGAATCCTAGAGCAAATGCGCGACGGCAGCAGCTTCCTCTTGAAGCTCTGCGGCAGTGGCGTCCATTTTGGCGCGACTGAAGTCGTCGATCTGCAGGCCCTGGACGATCGACCAGCGCCCGTCCTTGCAGGTGCACGGAAAGCCGTAGATGATCCCTTCGGGAATCCCGTAGCTGCCGTCCGAGGGGACAGCCATCGAGACCCAGTCGCCCACCGGGGTACCGAGCACCCAGTCATGAATGTGGTCGATCGCGGCATTGGCTGCCGAAGCGGCACTCGAAAGGCCGCGTGCATCGATGATCGCCTTTCCGCGCTGCTGCACGGTCGGAATGAAATTGTCCTCGATCCAGCTTGGGTCGCTGATGATGGCCGCGACGCTTTTGCCGTCGATCTCGGCATGAAAAAGATCCGGGTATTGGGTGGCCGAATGATTGCCCCAAATGGTGACCTTTTTGACGTCGTTCACAGGGCGCCCGGTCTTGGTGGCCACCTGTGACATCGCGCGGTTCTGGTCGAGCCGTACCATGGCCGTGAAGCACGAGCGGTCGAGGTCAGGCGCGTTCTTCATTGCGATGTAGCTGTTGGTGTTTGCGGGATTGCCGACCACGAGCACTTTGACGTCGCGGTTGGCCACTGAGTTGAGCGCCTTACCCTGCCCTGTGAAGATCCCGCCGTTCGCTTCAAGCAAGTCTTTGCGGAGCATACCCTTGCTCCGCGGCCTTGCGCCGACCAGTAGAGCCACGTTCGCGTCTTTGAAGCCGACTGTGGGGTCGTCGCTCGACTCCATCCCGGCGAGCAAAGGAAACGCGCAGTCGTCGAGCTCCATCATGACGCCTTCGACCGCCTTCATCGCCGGCGGGATGTCCACGAGTTGCAGGATGACCGGCTGGTCGCTCCCCAGCATGTCACCGCTCGCAATACGGAAGAGCAAGCTGTAGCCAATCTGACCCGCGGCACCGGTGACCGCGACACGCATCGGTTTCTTTGACATCGTTCTATCCCTCCTTAGAGAAGGCTCTGCAGGGTGGTGCCCATGTCGGACGGGGTCGGCGCAACCTTCACGCCAGCGTCCTCAAGGGCTGTGATCTTCGCATCCGCTGTACCCTTGCCCCCGCTGATGATGGCGCCTGCATGGCCCATGCGCTTGCCTGGTGGCGCGGTCCGGCCCGCAATGAAGCCGGCAACGGGCTTGCGGAAGTTTGCTTTGATCCAGGCTGCGGCCTGCTCCTCGGCATTGCCGCCGATCTCCCCGATCAAGATGACCCCATCGGTGCCTGGGTCGTCGTTGAAGAGCTCGAGGATTTCGATGAAGTCGGTGCCATTGATCGGGTCGCCGCCAATGCCTACTGCGGTGCTCTGGCCAATGCCGAGCGCGGTGAGTTGGCCCACCGCCTCATAGGTCAACGTACCACTCTTCGAGACGACCCCGATGCGCCCAGCCTTGTGGACGTGGCCCGGCATGATTCCGATTTTGCATTGATCAGGGGTGATGACGCCTGGGCAATTAGGCCCGATTAGTCTGGTCTTAGTCTGTGAATCTAGGACGCGTCGAGCTTTGATCATGTCCATGATCGGGATGCCCTCGGTGATCGCGATCACCAGAGGGACCTCGGCGTCGGCGGCCTCGAGGATGGCGTCGGCGGCAAAGGGCGGCGGCACGAATATGCAGGACGCGTTGGCACCGGTTTGCTTCACGGCTTCCCGCATTGTGTTGAACACGGGGACATCCATGAGGGACTCGCCGCCCCGACCCGGGGTGACCCCGGCGACGACCTTGGTCCCGTACGCGAGCATTTGCTCCGTGTGGAACTGACCGACACTCCCCGTCATTCCCTGAACGACGAGCTTGGTGTTCTTGTCTACGAGAATGGACATTCCGGCTATCCCTTCGCAAGCTCTACGATCTTCTGAGCGCCCTCGGCCATCGTCCCGGCCGAAGTGATCGCGAGCCCCGACCCCTCGAGGATCTTCCGGCCTTCAACGACCTTGGTCCCTTCGAGGCGAACGACCAAGGGCACTTTGAGACCCAGCTCTTTGGTTGCAGCGACGACACCATTGGCGATCGTGTCGCAGCGCATGATGCCACCAAAAATGTTCACGAAAATACCCTTCACCGCTTTGGACTGAAGAATGATCTTGAACGCCTTGGTGACCGCCTCTTGGCTGGCGCCGCCGCCAACGTCGAGGAAGTTGGCTGGCTCGCCTCCGTAGTATTTGATCGTGTCCATCGTGCTCATCGCAAGGCCGGCGCCATTGACGAGGCAGCCAATGTTGCCGTCGAGCTGGATATACGTGAGCCCTGCTTCTTTGGCCTCGGTTTCGGTTGGAGCCTCTTCGGTGAGGTCGCGGACCGAGTCCCAGTACGCCTCGTGACGGAAGTCAGCGTTGGAATCGAAGTTCACCTTGGCGTCGAGAGCGATGACCTCTTCGTCTTCGGTCAAAATGAGCGGGTTGATCTCGGCGATCGAGCAGTCTTCGTCGACAAAGAGCTTCGAGAGACCTCCGAGAAGCCTGCTGAAGCCCTTCTGCTCTTGCTTCGAAAGGCCAAGCGCAAAGGCCAACTGTCGAACCTGGAACCCCTGGAGGCCGACAGCCGGATCGATGTGCACCGTGTGGATCCTCTCGGGGGTACTTGCGGCCACCTCTTCGATGTCTACCCCGCCCTCGGTCGAGGCCATGATCGCGACGCGACGGGTCTCCCGATCGACTACTAGCGCCAAGTAGAGCTCGCTCTTGATGGCGAGACCCTGCTCGACGAGGAGCCGTTGGACGACCTTACCCTCGGGTCCGGTCTGATGCGTCACCAAAGTCTTGCCGAGAATTTCAGCCGCTGCCTCGGTTGCCAGTTTGACACCCTTGACGACCTTCACGCCGCCGGCCTTCCCACGACCGCCCGCGTGAATCTGCGCCTTGACGACGACGACCTCGTTGCCCGTCTGTTCGACGACCTTTTTCGCCGCTCTGGTCGCTTCCTCGACCGACATGCATGCAATGCCCTGCGGCACAGGGATCCCGTACTTTCGGTAGAGTTCTTTGGCTTGATACTCGTGAATGTTCACAGTGCTGTTCTCCTGAGTCGGAGTCCGTCCTCAACGGGCAACGCCTCAGTCCATGTGCGCGATGATATTGTCCCCGAACTCAGAGCATTTGATCGTTGTCGCGCCGTCCATCAGGCGGGCGAAGTCGTAGGTCACGCGCTTGGAGGCGATCGCGCCTTCGACCCCCTTGATCACCTGGTCGGCAGCCTCGTTCCAACCGAGATGACGAAACATCATCTCGCCACTGAGGATGACCGACGATGGATTCACCTTGTCCTGGTTGGCGTACTTCGGAGCGGTCCCGTGGGTAGCTTCGAAAATCGCGCGGCCGTTGACGTAGTTCGCGTTGCCGCCCGGTGCGATTCCTATACCCCCAACCTGCGCTGCCAAGGCATCGGAAAGGTAGTCGCCATTGAGGTTGAGGGTCGCGATAACGTCGAACTCTTTGGGCCGCGTGAGCACTTGCTGAAGCGCAATGTCGGCAATCGCATCTTTGACGATCACCGCGCCGCGTTTCTGCGCGGCCGACTGCTCGGCGTTGGCCGCTTCTTCGCCCTTCGCCGTCTTGGTGCGGTCCCATTGACCCCACGTGTACACCTTGTCGCCAAACTCGCGCTCGGCCATGGCGAAGCCCCAATTACGGAAAGCTCCCTCGGTGTACTTCATGATGTTCCCTTTGTGGACCAAGGTGACGCTCTTGCGTTTTTGCGCGAGCGCGTACTCGACCGCGGCGCGGACCAGGCGTTCGGTGCCCTCCCTCGAGACAGGCTTGAGGCCCAAGCCCGTGGTGTCGGGAAATCGGATCTTCGAGAAGCGATCTGGGAACTCTCTCTTCAGAATCGCGAGCATCTTTTTCGCGTCGTCGGTGCCCTCTTCCCACTCGATGCCGGCGTAGATGTCTTCCGTATTCTCGCGGAAGATGACCATGTGAACGTCTTGTGGCGTCTTGACAGGGGAAGGCACGCCCTCGAACCACCGAACGGGCCGCAGGCAAACATAGAGGTCCAGCATCTGGCGAAGCGCAACGTTGAGCGAACGAATGCCGCCACCGATCGGCGTTGTGAGCGGGCCCTTGATCCCGACGAGGTATTCGCGAAACCCGTCGACGGTCTGCTCGGGTAGCCACTCTCCGAACTTGTCGTACGCTTTTTGGCCAGCGTAGACCTCCCACCAGGCGATCTTCTTCTCACCCCCGTATGCCTTGTTCACGGCGGCGTCGAAGACGCGTTGCGATGCACGCCAGATGTCCGGGCCGGTGCCGTCGCCCTCGATGAAGGGGATGATCGGATCGTTTGGGACTTGAAGATGCTGGTCGGCCCCCATGCGTAGCGGGGTGCCGGAAGTCGGCTGCGGAAAGTCTGCCATTGCGCGAGTGCCTCCGTGTAGTGCGCGTTTGGGACCGTGGCCTGGCGCCGCGGCCACCCGCCTATAGCACAACGTCGTGGAGGCGCCCGAACCGCGGACTACCGCGCTTCTGCCGGTAAATCGACCAGCACGCGGGTCTCGCCGACCAGAGTCGAGCCGCGCACGATCTCTTCGACTTCCGCTGAGCCCACGCCGCGATAAACGACCGCATCACGCCGTACGAAACTTTGAGCATCGGCAATGACTCTCTCTTGTCCGCGCGGATCTTCGGGTAGTGTCACGAGCAGGTAGTGAGCAAACCGGAAGCCCAGCGCATCCGAATCGCACACCTCAACGTCCTGCGCACCACCGTCATAGAGCTTACGGACGAACGTCTCGACGTAGTCCGGGCGACGAACGTATTGGCGAGCCGATGAAGACAGATAGGTCTTAGCCTCGTGAAGCTCGCAACTACTCTCTCGAAGCGAACGATCGATCCAAACTTCGGCAGCGTCGCGATTGCCTCCTCGGGCGGCCGCCAACCCCTGCGCGACGGCTTGTTGTCGCCACGTGTTGATGCCCCATGCGATCGCAAACGCGGCGATCAACCAAAGCAACTTTGGAAGTGTGATCCGCATCGCCCTAACTCCTCAGCGTGGTGAACAGGTCCCACGCCCCGACGCCAAGGAAGTAGATCCCCACGCCGTCAAACGCGATTCCGACCCATCCGGCCTCGCCACGGAGAATCGAGCTCCCCATGAACCAGCCTATCGCGATGATCGCAACGCCCGCGACAATCGTGCCCAAAGCCTGCCTCAAAAAGACCCTGCGTTGCTGCTGACGAGACTTCGCTCGGATCGAGTCATGGACAGGGCTCGGGGGCTTGGAAGCTGGAGCGCGCAACACACCGGACGCATTCGACCCTCCAGGTGCTCGCGGTAGTGCAGCAACGGGGTCGTCGACTGAAATTCGTGGAACCCCTGCTCCGGCGGCTGGCGCGAGTGGATCGATCGCCGACATGCGGCCCGGCAAGAGGTCTTCGGCAGGTCGTCCGAAGACGGCCCGCCCTTGTCCGGCAGATGGCTTGACGCCTCGGGCCGGTCTGCACTCGACCACCGCGCCAATCGACTCGAGAACCTTTCGCATTTCCCCCGCCTCTTTGGCGGTCACGCTATGCTTGACGACGCGGGGAAGGTTCTCTTCAAGCGATTGAGCGCTGGCGTCATCTATGCCAAACGCGTTTTTCAACCGCTCCGAGGGGGGAGAACCTCCTGGCGAAAAGCGAATCACCCATACGTCGAAAGCCGACATCCATTAAAGGATACCGACTGATCTAGCCTCAGGCGATTGTTTGGCGTACGGACCTGAACCGGTGATCATCCCTATCCGCGCGGATGATACCGCTCGTGCATTTTGCGAAGGTGATCGCCCGTCACATGCGTGTAGATCTGAGTCGTTGAAATGTCGGCATGCCCAAGCATGGTCTGAACCGACCGGAGGTCAGCCCCCCCCGCCAAGATGTGGGTGGCGAAGGAATGCCGCAGCTTATGAGGTGAGATCTGTTTGGTGATCCCCGCCGCGCGGGCGTACTTCTTTACGATGCTCCAGAACCCCTGACGCGTCATCGCTTTGCCGCGGGCGGTGACAAAGCAAGCGCGACTTGCCGGACGTGCCCACTTGGGCCGCACCTCGGTCAGATACTGCGCCGTCGCGGCCCTCGCGTGCTCACCAATCGGAACGATGCGTCGCTTGTTGCCCTTCCCCAGTGCGGAGACGAAGCCCTCGGCCAAATTCAGATCGCCAAGATCGAGCTCCACGAGCTCGCTGACCCGTAGCCCGGCGGCGTACATCGTGTGCAGCATCGCGCGATCACGAACTCGATTCGGTTTGTCGCCAGCGGGAGCTTGTAGCAGCCGCAGGATCTCGTCGCGGTTCAGCACGTCCGGAAGCGTGCGGAGGAGCCGCGGCCCTTCCAGTAGCTCTGTAGGATCACGGCCATGCCGACCCTCTTGGACGAGAAACCTGAAAAAACCTCGAATCGCGCTTAGGGTTCGCGCCTGGGTGCGTGCACTCAGCCCGTCGTGCGACAATGTGACCAAGTAACCGGCCACCGTCGCCTCATCGACCTTGGCGAGAGGCGTTTCGTCGTCCTCTAGCCGAGCGCCGAAGCGTCCGAGATCGCGAGCATAGCCCTCTACAGTGTGCTGCGAAAGCCCACGCTCCACGCGCAGATGCTGAATGTAGTCATCGAGCGCACCGTCGAATGCGACGGACATACTACTCGCTACCACAAACCTGTGCGGGAGCCCATTTTGTGAACGCGTGTAAGTGGCCGTCTGACACCGGTTTCATTGATGAGGATCCCGTAGCATGTTATTTTATCCATATCGTTCGATGATGTTTCACACCACTTACCTTCCGATGGTGAATCAATGAGTAGGCTCATCGGATATGTGGCGAACCGGGCGGATCGAATGCGCGACGCGCTCCACCAAGAGCGCGCGGTATTGAACCAAGAAACGGCGCCCCCTACGGCGAGTGGTTGGGGGATCGGCTTCTATCACGGCGACGAAGTGCTTCACAAAAAACGCCCGACGCGCACCGCGGAACGAGTCGATTGGGAGCACATCGCC
>CAJHXN010000677.1_pt1 | contig 13083 bp, 11 predicted proteins | sample 9198401 | NCBI WGS metagenome assembly CAJHXN01 (sample SAMEA7708334, study PRJEB35096) | sediment metagenome | biome: marine neritic benthic zone biome [ENVO:01000025]; feature: sediment [ENVO:00002007]; material: shallow marine sediment [ENVO:03000034] sea grass bed [ENVO_01000059] ... | reverse complement strand
GCCGCCATCGTTGGCGCCGTCGTCGCAGACCTCGGTGCCCTCGGTGACCCCGTCACCGCAGTCCGGGAGGGGGAGGCAGTGGACGCCTTCGCGGTTGCCACCGCCGTAGATACCGTCGTCACAGATTTCGGGAACCTCCACGGTTCCATTGCCGCAGGTCGCGGGAGAGAGACAACCGGGCAGACACCCGAGCGGACCATTGCCGTTGTTGACGCCGTCGTCGCACTCTTCGGTGCCCTGGGTCAGGACGTCGCCGCACACCTGGAAGCCGACGCAATTGGCCAGGCACTCACCCTCGCCGCCGTCGTTGAAGCCGTCGTCGCAGAACTCGGTGCCCTCACTGACACCGTCGCCGCAGGTTTGGACGCTGATGCAAGCCAGACACTCGAGCTCGCCGCCGTTATTGATCCCGTCATCGCAGACCTCGGGCGGCTCGGTGACGCCGTCGCCGCAAGTCGCTGGGAACAAACAACCCGGAAGACAACCGAGCGAACCGACGCCGTTGTTCTGCCCGTCGTCGCACTCTTCGGTGCCATCGGTGACCCCGTCACCACAGTTCTGGACCTTGAGGCACCCTTCAAGACACTCGCCCGCGCCACCGTCGTTCTGCCCGTCGTCGCAGACCTCGGTGCCATCCGTGATGGCGTCGCCGCAGGCCTGAATCTTGAGACACCCGGGTAGGCATTCGCCTTCGCCACCGTCGTTGGTGCCGTCGTCGCAGATTTCCTGGCGCTCGGCAACGCCGTCGCCGCACAAGGGGCTCGGAAGACAGTTGATCGCGAACTGCCTGTCCTGGTCACACGCGACGTCGGTGTCGCTGACGTTGAGCGAAATCACGTCGGTGCCTACCGACGTGCAGGTATAGGTCGTGACCGCCGCGTTTGGGTCGGCGATTGGGCCGAGGGGGGCGCCCCACATGATCTGAAGTGGTGCCGTTCCATCGGGATCGGTTGCCGCCACGCTGAGCGCGATCTGGTCGCCAAGGAAGGTGCTGGTTTCGATGACGTCGACGTCATCGATCACGGGGCAGTAATTGAGTTGGAAGGTGACGTCGACACCTACCATCCCTTCCGGATTTGTGATGCTGGTCGAGCATGTGAGAATCATGCTGAGGATGGTCGTCTCGCCGTCGAGGATGTCGAAGTTGGCGGACCCATCGCAGAAGCGCTCCCCGGTGTCGCTGTAGACCCCCAACGACAATGTGTAGTTGTTGGCGACCGGAAGCGACGTAACACTGAACGTTGTCGTGTCGCCCGTGACCTCGATGTTGCCAACGATGAACTCGGGCAACGCGGTTGGATGCGAGATGATGTACTCGATCCGGTCGGCGCCGATTTCTTCGGCGGAAAGCTCCACGGTGACACGGACGGAGGTTTGCTGTTCGGCCCCCTCCCCGGCACACGCGCTAAGCACGAAAGATAAAGCGACCAAAGCTACAAAGCGTGGACCCATAGATCAACCGACACAGTGAGTAGACAACACCAGAGCGGGTACTCCGGACAAACGGGAACCCTGTTTATCGCAGCAACCAGCGGGGTTTGCCAAGCACAAAGTCCACGCTTGTCGCCTTGGTCACTTCAAGGGCGTGCGATCTTTGTACGTATACGGCCAACCACGTTCACTTACACGCGGGTGGCTGCAAACCCGGCCGACTGCTGTCGGATTGTGACCCACATCACATCAGGCCGAGATCCACTTGCTGACTGGCTTTGTTTCGGCGGCTTGACCAAGGTGGGCATCGCCGACCAAGGTTCGGTGGTTTCGGTCATACACCGACTAGTCACTTCTGGACATCCTGCGGAGATACCCGATCATGAAGTGCAGTGAGCTTTGTTTGGTGGCTGCTTTCGGCGCCATTGCTGCTTGTGGAGGGGCAAATGCCGGGCCGCTCGGCCCGGCTGAAGATGGCGGCATGGGCGGTGCCGGGGGCGCGGCGGGCACCGGGGGCGCGCCCCCAGTCGAACAAGCCGTATTCCGTTTGGATTGCGAGTACGCCACCCTCGAACTCACCCTTCCAATCGAGCTCGTCGTTGAGCTCACGGGATCGTTCACCCACCAGAGCTCGACCGAGGCCACGTTTAGAGCGACTGTGATCTTGGACGAGGCGTCCGTCGCGTCGCTGGTCGGGGAGGGCATCACCGTAATCGATATCGCGTCCGTTTCGGTGACCACCAATGTAGACGGCGCGACCCCTGCGACTATGACCGCGTCCTTGCCGGGCGTCCCGATCGACAACTTCGACCTCCAAACCGACCCCGATGACAACGGGATGTTCGGCCCACATCGACTCGAGCTCGACCCCGTGACAGCCACCGCCAGTGCCGCGCCGGGCGCAACGGAGGTGGTCTTCGGTCTCGGCTTTGGCGGGATCTCGCTCGCCCTCGGGGACTTCAGTATTCCGTCGAACTGCATGGACCCGTCACTGAGGGGGTCCTCCATCAACTTCCCCGTCAGCCGCTGACGGAGGGTCTGATCGACGCTCTAAGCGCGCCCGAACGCACAGCTCGAGATTGTGCACGTTGTCTTCGTCATAAGGATCGAGCGCAGCAGCCCTTTCGAAGGCGCTACACGCGGTTGCGACATCCCCAAGTTCGTAGGTCACGACTCCGAGCACCCGTTGATTGTGGGAGGTCTCCGATTGGAGCCGAACGGCTTCTTCAGCCACGCGCAGCGCTTCTTCTCGATCGCCACGCTTGAGATAGAGTAACGCCAAGTTGGCGTAGGCCTTGTGTGCCTCGGGCACGATCGCTGCGCGTTGCATCGTCGTGATCGCCGCGTCGAGTTTCCCTTCCGCCGCGAGCAACAGCCCTTGACGGTGCAGGAGGCGCCAATGACCGGGGGAGTGCTCCAAGCCGCGACGCGTGTAAGTCCACGCCAACCCGTAGTCCTCGCGGGTGGCAGCCGAGGAAGCGAGCATGTCCCATGCTGCAACGTTGGTTGGCTCGACGTGCGCGGCATTCTCGAACAGCCGATCGGTGCTTGACCAGAGAGGCGTTTGCAGGATCGTCCAGCCGCATCCCACGACAATGGCGGCAGCACCGACGGGCCAGGAAACCGCTCGCGGAAGTTTCATCAAGACCACGGCGAATGCCAAGAGAAAACCAAAACTCGGTAGGAAAAGGTATCGGTCTGCTGCGTAGTTCTGAAGCGGAACGACGAGGTGACTTACCGACGCCACAAAGACGAACCACCACCCAAGGCCGAATGTCAACGCATTGCGCCACGACCGGTTGAGCAACGCCCAAACGACAGCGCCCATGCCAAGGGCAGCGGCCAGTGCTCCGGGTAACCAGCGACCGACCTCAGAAGGGCCGGGCCGTACTGCGTACTCGATCGCGTAGGGCCCACCGTACATCATGAGTTTGAGATACTGCGTTTGCGCTTGAAAAAAGAGCTGAAGCGTATCGGAGAAGCCCTCTCCGTGGTACGGGACGATGACGCCTATCGCGCGTGAGACCAAGACATTAGGCACGAAAACGAGCAGCCCAGAGGCCGCATAGGCTGTCACGAACCCCAGTTGTCGTCGACGTCCAACCGGGGAGTTGAACCACAGCACGATGAGCACGAGCGCGCCGGCGCCAGCGATGGTCAACGCCTTGGCGGCGACCGCCAATAGGAAAACAAAGCAGGCCGCAAACGCTCGTCTCCAGCCACCTTGGCGAAGGTATGAAGTTGCGATCAGCAAAGACGACGACACCAGAAACGACCCGAGAGCTCCCTTGCGCTCGGAAAGCCAAGCGACGACCTCCACATGCACGGGATGCGTGGCAAACAAGAGGCCCGTAAGCCACGCGAGCGAGCGGTTCTGAAACAAGACCAGCACTAACGAGGCGAGCACCGCACACGTGGCCGCGTACAACAACACTTGCGTCAGGTGATGGCCGCCAATCCAGTCTCCGTAGATCGTATAGTCGAGCATCACCGAGAGATCGCGGACCGGCAGATACTCAGCACCAAGACGGTAGCGCTGCTCCGAAGAGAAATCGCTCACGACACGTGTGACCGATTCGGCACTCAGCTCATGCAGTAAGAAACTGTCGCGGATGAGCCAGGGGTCGTCATGCTGCACGAAACCGTAGGCAACGGTGCGCGCGTAGAGCGCCACGCTGACGAGCGCAACCCAGGCCGGGTGCCACCGTTCCACAAACGTCCGAATCCTCGAATCCCACGATTCGCCCCACGTCCCCACGGCTATCCATGTACCTCAGCGCGCACAGATTCTCTATTACTTGGGGCTGTCGCTTGGCCCTCGCGTCGGAGTCATTGTAGGGTCGCGCGAGGGGAGGGGTTCCAATGGGGGACAAACGTCGTGCAACGTGGGCTTTGCTCACAGCGGTGTTGGCCACGGCGAATGCAGTGGCACAGGACTACTCGTACCCGACCCCTCCTCCGCAGAATCAGCCGTACACCGCAGAGCCTGCGTATGTCCCCCCGCCAACCGAGAAAGCGAGCGGGCACCGTGGCTTTCAAGGGGGCTTCAACATCGGCGTGCCAATCTGGCTCGACGTCGATAGAGATGTCGTTCGCCCAGGCGCCGACCTTCACTTCTTCGGTGGATACGACATCGGTTACGCGATGTTCGGATTGGATCTCGGCGCTATGTGGACGCCGATCAATTTGAACAATGCCGCCGGCATACCTGTGGGGACTGACGCGGGCCGGAGTCCGGTCACGCGCCTCTACTTTTCACCTGAAGTGCGGGTCCAGGTCCCCAACAAGAGCCCAATCCTTCCGTATGTCGGCGTGACGTTCGACGCCAATTGGTGGCGCTTTCGTGAAACCGCGATCGGATGCAATTTTTGGTACTGCACCCAGGTCAAGGTGTTTCGGTTCACGCCCGGCTTCACGGCGAAGGCAGGGGTTGCGTTTCGCATGAAACAGGGCATCCACATCGACCTCGGCCTCAAGTACTCTTTGTCTGGGCCCGGCGATTTCTTCCTCCGAAGAGAACAGTGGGTGACCCCGTATCTCGGCATTTTGATCCGTTGAGCGTTCAGGAGACGATGCGATGAAAAGACCGACTGAGATTGCGCTGTTGACCGCCCTCGCGCTGGTACTCGGACTGGCCGCCTGCAAGAAGGGGAAGGAAGTCGAAACCGCTGCCGACGCCAAACCGACGCGTCCCCTGTCTCCTTCGGGCACGATGAGCTTGATGGGCAACTACTCCCACGTGGGCACGATCGGGACATTCCAAGATTGCACGACCGGAGAGCGCTGGCGCGTCGCGCACGAAGGCGATAACGGGGCGCTCGAGAAAGCGTACCTCGAGTCCGAGGTGTCTCTCGGATCCCCGCTATTGGTGACCGTCGAAGGCGGGATCGATCTGCGACCGAGTCTCGACGGCCCTGGCCAGGAGACGATGCTAATCGTCGCGCGATTCGTCGAGACGCGGCCCGGCGAGGGTTGCCCCAATGCCGGTGACGCGTCGCTCGACGACTCTCCCTCTCGAAGGCAGTAGTCGATCGCGTGCTGCGGGAATCGCTAGTCCTGCTTCTTTCGTGTGAAGCGCTCTTCTTGTGCCGCTGCGACGATGTCGCCATCGCGGACCAGGGCGGCCGCGCTATCGTGATAGTATGCGGAGATTCCGAGGATGTTCATTTGTTCGTTCTCAGCAGGCTCATCGGCTCGGGGAGGGGTTAGCGTCTCGAGGGGAGACGAGCAGGCCGCTGAGTGCAAAAACCACTCCGGCCGATTCCATGACGAGAAGTGTCGACATCAGCGCCAACTGTGGACCATCGACGGCCATCCCAATGGCGCGGTAGCCGGCCAAAGCCGCAAAAGCTAGGAAACTGAGGAGCAAACCGAGCTCGCAGGCGGCAGGGCCCCGGAAGGCGCAAACGCCGAGAAATACGCCGATCGCCAAGTGCACACCCCCGTAAACGGCCCGAAGCTCGGTCAAGGGTGATCCGTCGGTCACCGCGAGCCCGACGTCGGCAAACATCGCGCTCGGCCGCACTGTGAACAGGATGCTAACGACGAGGAAGGCAATCGCACAACCCCACAAAACGACGCCGGGATATCGTTGGCGCATGGGTCGGAGCGTAGTCGTCGAACGACCCTATGCAACCATCCTGCGAACCACGCGGGCGTAGCCTCTCTCGATGCAAGCGCCATCGAGCATGCCGCGCTCTTCGAGCATATGATGGAAGCGTCGAAGCTTGTAATGCGGGATCGTGATGACCAGATGGTGCTCGAGGTGAAACCCAACATCGTGCGGTGCTACGAAGATCCGCTCCCACCAGCGGGTCAGAGTCGTGCGGGTGTTTCCAAACGGATCACTCGGATCCGGCGTCGGCACTAGCGCGTGCTCGGCCATCGAACGCAGTCGCACCACCAACTTGTTGGTCGTCATCCAGGCGCCGAACCAGAGCAGGTACAACATGGGGTGGCCCAGTGCCCAGAGCAAACCAAAGAGGACACCATTGGTGACTAGAGTCCCGATCACCATTTTGATCATCCGTTTGCGCTCGAGGCGAAGCGGAAGAGTCCCCTGGTTGACCTGCTCACGCCGAATCACTTTGTATGCGACATAGCTCGTCCCGATGAGCTGCTTCAGGCCGGTCACGCCGGATAGGTCTCGGAACACCTTTCGAGCCATACTCATTTTTGAGACCGGAAAACCTTCTGCGAGGATGCGGTCGGGATCGGGATCGCCCCATGTCTTTCCATGATGGTCGAGGTGGTGCGAGCGGTACATGTCGGCACAGAGGTAAGTCGGGTAAGCGGCAAGCCAGTTGCCCGCCCAATCATTGAGCTTTCGGTTGTTGAAGAGGGTCCTGTGCGCGGCCTCGTGCATGACGATCGCCAAGCCGAGCTGGCGGCCACCGATCACCACGAGCGCGAAAACGATCGTGAATACGTTCGGGTAGAACGCGACCAAGGCCATGACGGCGGCGATTGCGCCGAAATCGGTGATCAACATCCGCCAGCCGTGCCAGTCGCTGTGGGCACGTAGCTCGGCGATTTCTTGTTTGGTGAACGCCTGCCGCCAGTCTGTCGTCGAGCTACTCACGCTGCTACCTCGCTTCCCATTATCATACCATCCGTTCTCGGGAGAGCGGATCGAGCTGCAAAAAAACCTCGGGGCGCTGACTCAAAGCCGCCTCGTGGCCCCTGGCTATGCCTTCTTGGCAAGCTTGGCCCACGAGTCTTTCAGCTGAATGGTCCGGTTGTAGATTGGCCGGTCCGACGTACTGTCGGGGTCGACGACGAAATAACCGAGCCGCTCGAACTGCACGCGCTCCCCGGGAGTCCGCGCTGCAAGGCTTGGCTCGAGCTTCGCGTTGTCGATGACTTCTAGAGACGCTGGGTTGATGCGGTCGGTGAAATCGCCTCCGTGCGAATCGTCGAGCGGATTTTCTTGGTCGAAAAGCCGGTCATAGAGGCGCACCTCTGCGTCAACGGAATCGTCGGCGCTCACCCAGTGGATCGTTCCGCGCACCTTTCGCCCATCGGCTGCGTTTCCACCTTTCGAGTCGGGGTCCCACGTGCATCTGAGCTCGACGACGTCTCCTGCATCGTTTTTGATGACTTCGCTGCAAGTCACAAGCGCGGCATACCGCAAGCGGACTTCCCTGCCCGGGGCGAGCCGAAACCATTTCTTCATCGGCTCTTGCATGAAATCGTCGCGTTCGATGTAAAGCTCCCGGGTCAGATGAAGCTTCCTGGAGCCAAAGCTCGGATCGCTCGGGTTGTAGGGCGCGTCGACCTCGAGCTTCTCGCCTTCAGGAAAGTTCTCGATCACGAGCTTGAGTGGCCGCAACACCGCCATGGTTCGCGGGCTGGTTGCGTTTAAGTCCTCTCGAAGGGCATGCTCGAGAAGCCCGACGTCGACGATGCCGTCCCGACGCGAAACCCCAATCCTCTCGGCAAAACGCCGAAGCGCGGCCGGTGTGTAGCCTCGCCGGCGCATCCCAGCAATGGTGGGCATGCGAGGATCGTCCCAACCATCGACGCGCCCCTCCTCGACGAGCCGTTTGAGCAATCGCTTGCTCATCACGGTGTAGGTCAGGTTCAAACGGGCGAATTCAATCTGTCGTGGGACGGGATCGAAGTCGAAATGCGACACAAACCATTGGTAGAGGGGGTTGTGGTGGGCAAACTCGAGCGTGCAGAGCGAATGGGTAATCCCTTCAAATGCATCGGACATTGGATGCGCGTAGTCATACATGGGGTAGATGCACCAGTCGTCACCGGTGCGGTGATGGGTCGCCTTGCGAATGCGATACATCAGCGGATCGCGGAGGTTTACATCTTTGGACGCCATGTCGATCTTCGCACGAAGGACGTGCGCGCCTTCATCAAAATCGCCGGCACGCATGCGTGAAAACAAATCGAGATTCTGCTCGACGGTCCGCTCGCGAAACGGGCTGTTGACCCCAGGCTTGTAGAAATCGCCACGGCCGGCGCGAATCTCATCGAGGCTCTGACTGTCGACATACGCCAGCCCTCGCCGAATGAGATCTTGGGCCGAGTCGTAGAGGCGTTCGAAATAATCCGACGCGAAATACTCGTGGCTGCCCCAATCAAAACCGAGCCAACGCACATCGTCGCGAATCGACTCGACGTACTCGGTGTCTTCCGCCTCCGGGTTGGTGTCGTCGAAGCGTAGATGACAGCGTCCCCGGTCCGAGATCTGAGCAGTCGTGAAGTTCAGGCAGATCGACTTGGCATGACCGATATGAAGATAGCCGTTAGGCTCGGGAGGGAAACGCGTGACGACAATGCCCCCGTGCTCCCCCTCTTGAACTTCTTTCTGAACCAACTCGTGGATGAAGTTGGGAGCGTTCTCTTGGTTCTCACCCTTGCCCTTCGGGACATTCATGGCGGTGGTGTAGCGCGTTGATGACGGGTATGCTCGCCCGCTATGTCGGGGGACCACTACTGCGCCTACTGCGAACACGAGTTCGTCGTCGAGGGTGGGGTTGACCGCCCAGCGTGCCCAAGATGCGGCCAAGCCGAAGCCGTACGGTCGGCGGACCCGTTTGGCTTGGTTCGGGATATCTGGCGTCAATGGCTCGTGGTCTTGGTAATTCTCCTTTTGTCGGGTATCGGCTTTGTCCTCTATCAGTGGACCGGCGGCGATTGATCGCGCGCGTTCTAGGAAGCCCTCTCGGGGCCCCGGCCGACGTCGTCAACTCACTGCTCAAGCTCGATCGAGTTTCGCGTCAATGCGCTCATGCCATTTGGAGAGTGCGGCCTCAAACCGTGCCAAACGGTAGTGCTCGTTCGCGCCCGTCGTCGCGCCACGTTGGATCTGCTCGGCGATTTCGAAGTCTTCGTTGAGCGTCGTGACGGTCAGGGCATGGTTGGACTGCCAATGCCTCGTCGCTCGCTCGGAGCTGTTCGCGGACGCGGGCACGAGAGAGATGACTTCGATTCGTGTCATATCCACCGTGAGGGGCGCCATCAAAACCAAGACGACGTGGTCCTCTTGAATCAGAACGGAGGCGTTAGGGAACAGGCTGTAGAGCACATTCGTGTGCTTCCGAATGTCCCAAGTTGAATGCGGCTCCTCGGCCAGACCCAACAAAGACGTGCGCGGAAGCACCGAACGAATGTGATCGCCGATCAGCTCGAAGGTAGACGAATTGTCGAGGAAGGCCGCGGCAATCGTGTTTCGGTGAACGACCTTGAAATGGTAGGATTCGAGCCCTCCATCGACGATCAGCTTCCAGTTCGCGTTCCAAATCCGGACCGCGGAGTCGAAGACCTCGAGGCTCTCGCAGCCAAGCCCGCCAAGCTCGTCGAGTAGAACGGATGGCAGCGCGGCTTCGAATTCAGGCTCGACCGAAGCGTCGGGCACCACCCAGATGAATCCGGCAGCTTCGAAAACTGGCAATCGAACGAGCGACGTCGCTGCGATGTCGAGGGTGGGAAAGCCGTCTTGATGCCGAACCCTGTCGAGCTGGCCGTTGAGCCCGTATGTCCAGGCGTGGTACGGACAGACAAAACGTGTGCAGTGCCCTTGGCGACGAGGCTCGACGGTCGCGCCGCGATGGCGGCATACATTCACGAAGGCGTTGACGCGTCCATCGGAGGCACGAACGACGATTGCAGGCATCGCAGCGATCTCCCGCGTGATGAAGTCGCCCGGTTGTGAAACCTGGCTCGAATGCGCCACGAGGTTCGGTAAGGTGCGAAACAACACCTGCTGCTCCCGCTCGAAACGGTCGTCGTCGATGTACCTCGACACAGGAACGAGGGTCTCATCACCTTCTGCGAAGCGCCTCTTGGCCTGCGCAAGCGCGATGCACTCCGAAAGAAGCTCGAGCTCTTTGGCGCGTTCCATCCCGTAGGGTGTGCAATCAACGAGACGCTCACGTCAAGTGGTCCCCACTAAGCTGCATGGGCATCGGAGACCTCAGTGGCGTCTTTCCCGTCACCAAAGCGCACCGGGGATCCCCTACGAAAGCGCACCGTCATCGGCATGCCCCGCTCCCCAGGATTCAGTGAGATCTCGGGGAGCATGTCGGGCACAAAACCATCGAGTATGTTGAACTCGACGTTTTGAAGCAGAGTCCCGAGGATGATCCGCATCTCCATCATGGCGAACTGCTTGCCGAGGCAAACGCGAGGGCCCGCGGCAAACGGCACGTAAGCGCCCCGCGGGAGCGCGCGCTCGAACTCGCGGGTCCAACGCTCGGGTCGGAACTTCTCTGGGTCGTCGAAGTACTTCGCATTGCGGCCCGTCGCCAAAGGACTGATCGCGAGGATCGAGCCCTTGGGGAAAAAATAGCCTCCCAGGCGGAGGTCTTCTCGGGCCTCGCGTCCGTAGATCCACACAGCCGGCATCCGCCGAAGTGATTCTTTGACGCACATCTCGAGGTACGGGAGTTTGTTGAGATCGTCGACGCCAATCGGCTTTCGGTCGAGGACTTGGTCGATCTCCTGCTGCGCTTTGCGGACTTTGTCGAGGTTGGTGGCCATGAGGTACCAGGCCCAGGTCAGCGTGTGTGCGGTGGTCTCGTGACCGGCAAAGATCAATGTCATCAACTCGTCGCGGAGCTGTTTGTCGGACATCCCGCCTTGCTCGTCACTGGCGAATACCATGTGCGACATGAGGTCACCGCGATCTCTCGAGTCGCGGCGGCGCGCCGCGATTAGACGAGAGATGACGCCATCCATCGCATCGAGTGCCTTGACCATGCGTCGGTTGCGCTTCGAGGGCCACCATCGCGGTGCGGGGATCGGGGTTTGCGCGTGATCGATCAGTGCTTCGACGATGTGTTCCATCGCGTCATGGACGGTCGTCGAGTCATGCGCGAGGTCCGTATCAAAGAGGGTTTTCGCCACAACGCGCAGAGTCAGCCCGACCATTTCCTTACGGAAGTCTCGTTGCTCACCTTCGACCCAGCCGCGCACCATGTCGCGCGTGTAGGCGGCCATCGTCGGGGCGTAGGCGTCGATCCGAAGCTTGTGAAAGCCCGGCACGATCAACTTGTGCTGTCGCCTCCATGACTCACCGTCGTTGGGGACCAATCCGTTGCCGAGAAACGGTTTCCACATTTGCTTCACGACCTTGGGCTTGGCGATCAACTTGGCGTGTGTGACGTTGATCGCGTTGATCACCTCGGGATCGCGGATGAAATAAGACTGCCCGGTCAACACTCGGGTGACGAACACGTCGCCGTATCTGTCGTGGGCATCGAGCAGGAACTCGGCCGGATTCCGCTGGAAGTCGAAGGTTCCGCCCCAGAGCCAATGCCCTCGGTGCCTTGGAATTGGCCGCGGAGCCCTCGAATCGCTCATGACTTGGTTACTCTTCGCCACTGCTTAACGAAGTGTAAACTTAGCTCCAGGGGCTGGGCAAGCGATAAGTTAACTATTTGTAATCTTCGCTCAGCGGCCTGCGCGGACCAGGCGACCCGGCCGGGCCCCGCTGAGCCTTCCATTGTTTACAATGACGTCGCCCTTGACCAGGGTCGCAATGTATCCGTCGGCGTGCTGCATCAAACGCTGACCCCCGGCGGGCAGGTCTTTGAGCATGACCGGCGCCCGCAGTTTCAGGCGATCGAAGTCGATGATGTTGATGTCGGCGCGCTGCCCGGGCACCAGTGTTCCGCGGTCGGTGAGCCCGATGAAGCGCGACGTGTCGTGCGCCTGCATTTGAATTACGCGTTCCAGTGATATCCGACCGCGGCCCCGATCACGAGCCCAATGGGTCATGAGAAATGTCGGAAAGCTCGCGTCACAAATCGTACCGACGTGTGCGCCCCCATCGCTCAGCCCAGGAAGCGCACGGGGATGGGTGAGCATCTCGTGCACGGCGTCGAGGTTCATACCCGTGTAGTTGTAGACGGGGAAGTAAAGCAGCGCTTCCCCGTCATGCTCCAGCATGGCGTCGTAGATCACACTCAGCACGGGTTCCTGTCTGCTCATGGCCTGCATCCCGAAGCTGTCTTGCGCGGGAGGCTCGTAGTCAGGTTCGGTGCCAAGCCGGAAGAGGCGCATGGAGACCATCTCGAGGTTGGACAAGAAGAAGTCGGCGAGCGGCGGAAGCATGCTCCCGTCACCAGCTACTGGCTCGCTCTTTTCTTGAATCATCCGCGCTTTGAGATCGGGGTCACGCATCGCCTTGACCTGTTCGGGAAGCGGCAAGTGACTGATCGTCTTGTAGCTCGGAAACCCCATGAAGGGATGGAACGTCGCCTGAAGGCCAAGCATCACCCCGATGCCGCGCGACGCGACCTGGCATCGCACGTCATAGCCTTTTTCGGTACACTGCGTCGCGCGGTCCAGGATCCACTGCCACTGCTCGGGGCTATGATCGCGCTGCATGGTGGAAACGCTCATCGGTCGCCCACCGGCCGCCGCTAGCATCTGCTCGAGCACTGCCCACTCGACTTCGAAGTGATCGTCGCCGTGGAGGACGTTGAAATCGCTCACTGCTTGAAGGACCCCATGGTTGAGGCCCACGAACGCCTTCGCAATGCCAGCGAGCTCTTCGCCGCCAGCTTCCGAGGAGGGAGTCCAATCGCCAACGGCACTTCGGTGGTTGTCGCTCCGCCCCGTGCTAAAGCCGAGCGCGCCAGCGTCGAGTGCAACGCGGAGCAAGCGGCGCATTTCCGCGATGTCTCGTTC
>CAJHXN010000020.1_pt1 | contig 13388 bp, 14 predicted proteins | sample 9198401 | NCBI WGS metagenome assembly CAJHXN01 (sample SAMEA7708334, study PRJEB35096) | sediment metagenome | biome: marine neritic benthic zone biome [ENVO:01000025]; feature: sediment [ENVO:00002007]; material: shallow marine sediment [ENVO:03000034] sea grass bed [ENVO_01000059] ... | reverse complement strand
TTCGCCAGCCATCGAACGACGCCCGACATGCTAGCCTCGTGCCATGAATGTGAACGAGTTCGCCCAGCTGATGGCCAAGTACAACCAGTGGATGAACGAAAAGCTCTACACCGTGTGCACCAATGTTCCCAAAGTTGATCGCGAAAAGGATCTGGGCGCATTCTTTGGTTCAATCCACAACACGCTCGACCACATCGTATGGGCCGACGACGCGCTCTTGGTCCGATTGCTGAACACGGAGCGACGGATTGAAAGCTACAGGGCCCCGCTGATCAAAGATTTCAATCAACTTCAGCAGAGGCGCGCAGAGCTCGATCAGGAGATCATCGACTGGGCCGCGCAAGTCAGCGATGCGGATGTCGATCAGCCATACGAGTTCAAGAGCGTGTTGTACAACAAGACGCGGAGGCTTCCCCGCTACGCCCTGGTTGCGCACCTTTTCAACCACCAAACCCATCACCGTGGCCAGGTCACGGCCTTGCTCTCCCAGCTGGGCCACGATTTCGGCGTCACCGATCTACCCTGGGCGCCAGGTATGGATGTGACGTAGGGCCGAGTTGCACCGGACATTCCCTTTGTTTCAACGATCGGCACCACCAAGCGCGGGCCAAGAGTGAACAATTACGTATGTCCGAAAACATGACGCTCCCGCCATGTCTGGCATACAAGTGCGCGTGACGGCTCACTGAATCTCGCGTTGCCTGCTTGGCTAACGCGCTCAAAGCGATTGGAGTTCTTATGATGCGGAAGCTGAGGATTGTGTGCGTGTGTTTTTGCCTCGCCGTTTCGGCATGCGATGGCGACGGCGAGCCGACGCCGAAAACGCGCTGCAATGCGGACGCCATGGTGACGGAATTATGCGCACCTGACGGGGCGAACCAGTCGCTCGACGTAGACTTCGACGTGACCTACCAGCGCTACGAAGACGTGATGAAGTTCAGCAAACCGGGCACGATGAACGATGGCTCCGTTTGTTCCGACATCTACATGAAGCCCGAACCCGTCGACCTGCGAACCTACCGGGCGCGCTTGACCGGCGAGAATTGGAGTCCGGCGAGCTTTCCCGGTCCTACGCTACGCCTCAAGATCGGCGACACACTCAATCTCAACTTCACGAGCAGCCTCAGTGTCACGAGTAACGCGTCGGCAAGCTATGGCACGGGCCATCAATGTGCCGAGGGATCACCGGCCGACGATGTGTCGCCAAACTGCTTTCACGGAGTCAACGACACGAACATTCACTTTCACGGCTCGCACGTCTCGCCGGACACCAACGGTGAGCCGCAGTTCACCGCGGACGGCAGTTTGAACCCGGAGTTTCGTCTCGTCGACAACGTCTACGTGGTGATCACCCCGCCCGACGCCGGAACTGAATTTCCTCAGCCATCCTGTGAGGGCGCTGATTGCTGGCAGTTCCCCGGCGATCAGGTGCCGCCGTATCAACTGCATTTCACCGAAACGCAAATACCAGGGACTCACTGGTACCACGCCCACAAGCACGGTTCGACCGCGACGCAGATGCTCAACGGCCTCGCCGGGGCGCTGATCATCGAAGGCGACTTCGCCGGAATCGAGGAGATCGAGAACGCCAGGGAGCAAATTCTCATACTTCAACAGATCGACGATGGGCAGCATGCCCTGCTGGCGCCATCCGATTCGGAGGAACGCAAGCGCCGCACGACTCCCGAGCTCTCGATCAACGGTGTAGTCACCCCGACGCTGACGATGAAGTCGGGCGAGGTTCAACGCTGGCGCTTCATCAGCGCCACGCAACAGGCCAACGCGAGCTTTCAGGGGCTGACCCTACAGAACGTCGACGGGAGCCCCTATTTGCCTCCGGCGGGTACCGAATGCGTAAACGGCCTACCCGAGGAAGGCACCTACAAGCGACCAGGTGTGTATCAGGTGGCGCAAGACGGTATCGAGTTTCTCGACGAGCGCTGGCAGGATGTCCTGTGCAACAACGACAAATACCTGGAAATCGATTTCGACGCCGGCAACCGAGCCGATTTCCTGTTCGTCGCGCCGCAGACCGACGAGGAGATCGTTCTGCTTCTGCGCAAGTCTGACGTGGTGCTGCCGACAGGTTCCGGCGGCTCGAATGACGGCTCGGGAATGCCGACCTGCGATCAACTGCCGCCAGACCCGGGAACTTTCCTCGGTCAGAATCCGGACGTTCCTTTATTGCGGATCGTGATCGAGGCCGACGATCCGGCGAACCCACCGCCGGTGGAGTCTCTCCCTAGAAATCTCCGCACTTTCGAGCAGCTACCCGCAGCCATACAGACCGCACTGATGCCCATCAACGACGCCGAGCTCGTCGATCCACAGACGGTGGAGTTTCAGATGAACCCGGGGCCGGGTCAATCGCCCCAGTTCTACATCGGCTGTAAGAAGTTCTGCGAAACGCGACTCGACCAGTGCATGGCGCTCGACACCGCAGAGGAATGGACGATCACCAACTACACGACGGTCTCACATCCTTTCCATATTCACATCAACCCGTTCTTCATCACCCACTGGTTCGACGCCAAAGATTACTACACCGGCGACGACGACCACGGCGACCCGTGCTTCATGCAGTGCGATTCGCAGAGCCTGGCGTGCCAAGACGATTGCGCCGACGCGCCCGATCCAACCGCCTGTGAAACCGACTGCACGAATGCTCAATATGCGTGCAGGACCGATTGCCCGCTGCCGGACGACGTCGGCAGACTCGACCCGCTCGATCCCATGCGCCGATGGCAAGATACGATCGGCTTGCCCTCGGCCTTCATCCCGGCACTCGAGGACGGGGCCAACCCGGCGCCGATTCGCTATGGGTTCGTCAAGATCCGCCATCGATTTCTCGAATTCGACGGCGACTACGTGATCCACTGCCACATTTTGGGCCACGAGGATCGCGGCATGATGCAGCGGATCGGCGTACGCAGCACGATGGCGGCGTGCGATGCGGCCCAGGCCGGCGCCATGGGGGCTGGGTGCCAGCCGGAGAGCGTCTGCTGCAACGAGTGTCAGTCGATCAACGTCGACCTCTCGATGCCACTCCCCGACATTTGCCAAACCGCGAGTGGCAGCGACCCGACAACGTACTCACGACTTTGTATCGACGACCTCTGAGGTGATTGCGAAACGAAAGATCCGAAAAAAAAAAGATCCGACCGAGGTTGAGCAGGGAGTCGAAATAGTAGAGTCGCGCTCTACTCGAGATCCCCTGGTTCGATACTGAAGGCCGCGAGAGAAGACCATGTTCGAAATGACGACGATGCTCCCATCTTGCGCGCTCGCGCTCTTCGCGACGGCATGCGCGAGCTCGGAGCCCATCCCACCCAGAGCGCGGCCGTCCAACGCCGCCGAGCCGGCCGCCACGGTCGTGCTGGCATCGGAGGTGGAGTGGGAGCAGCTCAACCCCGCACGTGGAGACCAGAGCCCGAAGGCTGCCTCCCTCTGGGGTGATCGCAACGGCCCAGGCCCGACCGGCTTCCTGGTTCAGTTCGTGGACGGCTTCTCATCGCCGCCTCACATTCACAACGTCTCCTACCGGGGCGTGGTCATCGACGGGCTTATTCACAACGATGATCCGAACGCTGAGGCGATGTGGATGCCGACGGGTTCGTTCTGGACCCAGCCAATGGGAGCTGCGCACATCACCGCAGCCAGGGGGACCGTCACGCTGGCGTACATCGAGATCGAAGAAGGACCATACCTCGTACGTCCCGTCGAGGAGGCCTTTGAAGTCGAAGAGAGGCCGGTGAACGTGCACACATCCAATATTGTCTGGGTGAGTGCGTCCGAGATCACGGGGAGCGCCCCGCTCGACGCTCCGACTCCTGCCGATGGACCGAAGATCGCGTTTCTTTGGGGGAATCCTCAGGACGAAGGGCCGAGCGGGATCTTTGTCAAGCTGCCAGCGGGGTCGGCTGGCGTGATGCGAAGTCACGGCTCGATCTTCCGCGCCGTTGTGATCCAGGGTAGTCCTGCGCACCACGCGATGGGTGGGCTAGACCCTACGATCATGGGGCCGGGCAGCTACATCGGCTCGAATGGAGCGTCAGCGCGGCTCTCGTGCGAGTCCGGTCAAGACTGCATCTTCTACCTGCGCATGGAAGACCGAATCAATGTTATTCCCGCGGTGGCTGCCGAAGGTAAGTAGCGGCCCGATGCGGGGCTGACCGACCTGCCTCAGCGGTTCCTCCCAACTTGTCTGCGGGTTGCTTCCGCTGGGCGCCGCGCCAAGCTCCGCCCCGCGGAGGTATCATGTACGTTGGACGACGCTACCCGTTGACGCAGACCCTTCACTGGTCGCGGATGGACTGGGTCATCCCGCTCGGTTGGTCGGCGTTGGTCACGGTGCTCTACCAGGTCGGGCTGAACATCCTGGCCATCCCCTGGCTGCCCATCTCTGTTGTGGGCGTCGCGGTCGCCTTCTACCTGGGCTTCAAGAACAGCAAGTCCTACGAGCGCATGTGGGAGGCCCGCAAGATCTACGGCGCCATTGTGAACGCCAGCCGGCACTGGGCGTACTCCGTGCGGGACCTGCCGGGCGCAACCTCAGAGGGCGACCTGGTCGGGATCGCAGCACGTATGGTCCATCGCCACGTGGCTTGGATGGACGCCCTGCGGCACCAGCTTCGTGAGCTGAAGTCCTGGGAGCACCAGGATCAGCAAGCCAAGCGCGCGAGAACCTGGTCGGTCCCGCCGGAGTCGACAGAGGATCTGCGGGACGTCCTGGCTCCGAACCTCTCGGAGCAGGAGTTGGACTACGTCCTATCCAAAATCAACCCCGCGGCGCACCTGCTCGGGGAGCAGAGCCGAGACCTCGCCGAGCTCCGTCGCCACAGGGGCATCGATGGCTTCTCCCACGTCCACTTGCAGGAGCTGCTCCAAGAGCTGATGGCCCAGCAAGGCAAGGCCGAGCGCATCAAGAACTTCCCCTTCCCGCGTCAATACGCGACCGTGAACACCTATTTCGCCTGGCTCTTCGTCCTCCTCATTCCGATGGGCATGCTGACCACCTTCGGCGAGCTGAGCTCACAATACGCAGTGTGGCTCACCATCCCCTTCTCCACCGTGGTGAGCTGGGTGTTTCTGACCGCGGATCGCATCGGAGACTGGTCGGAGAACCCCTTCGAAGGCCTGGCGCACGACGTCCCCATCACGTCGATGTCCCGGGGCATCGAACGCGACATCCGGCAGATGATCGATGAGCAAGAGCTACCTGAACCTCGCCCCCTCCAGGGCAAGGTCTCCTTTTGACGACGGGCGAAAAGTCGAAACGTCACGCAACCCGCGGAGACTGCGACCGTGGGCGAGTCGAGCTGGTGGTCGACGGGCGCTACCGACACAAGAAGGCGACCGAAGTAGTGTGACGACAAGCGCACCGTGGTTGGCTAGAACTCGATCCCGCCGATGCGTAGGGCCGAGTACGCCAGAGCCAGCGCACCCCAATAGACGAAGAATCCCCAGAAGTACGTGAAATAGCGGAGCGGTCCGAGCGCGGGATAGACGTGCGCCTTCTCCACGGGCCACAGGATGATGTTGATGTAGAGCATGCACGCGCCTGCTGCCCCGAACAGAACGTACCCCCAGGCTTGACCAAGAAGCACACCGACACTTCCGGACACAAACAGCGGAATGAAAAACAAGAAGTCGGTCCAGGCGAAACCCAGATTGAGACGAAAATGTGTCTTGTCTCTCCAGTCCTTGCCCTCGCCGATCATCAGATCTCTCGACTTCGAGGCATGAGGATCATGCAGAAAGATCCCATAGATAACAATGAGCGGCGTCAGAGTGATCACACCGAATACGACGAGCAACCATGTAACGAGCGTCGGTTCCATTGTGTTCCACCTATCTCCCTCAAACTGATGTGATCGTCGGCATCGCAACAACCAGTCGCCAAGTGCACGCGCCCATGTTAGGCCCGTCGGTATGAAGGCAGTCTACATCCGACAGTTCGGCGACTCGACGACGCTAGAGGTCGGCGAGGTTCCGGACCCCGAGCCGGGCCCCGGCGAAATCCAAATCCGCATCGACCATACCTCGGTAAACCCGGTGGACTGGAAAATTCGCGAGGGCTACGTCCAGTCGATGATGCCGCACGAATTTCCGTTGATTCTGGGCTGGGATGCGGCGGGCACAGTCGCCAAAGTCGGTCCAGACGCAAAGTCGTTCGCATTGGGCGATGAGGTCTACAGCTACACCCGCAGGCCTACTGTCCAGTTTGGGACCTACGCCGAGTACACCGTCGCAGGCGAATCGGCAGTCGCAGCCAAACCAAAGACGTTGAGCTTCGCGGAGGCGGCAACCGTCCCACTGGTTTCGCTCACGGCGTGGCAAGCACTGGTCGATTTCGCCGAGGTTTCGTCTGGAGACAATGTGTTCATCACGGCCGGAGCCGGTGGCGTTGGAAGCTTCGGTATCCAGTTCGCGAAGCACCGCGGTGCCAACGTCATCACCACCGCAAGCGCCAAGAACCATGATTACGTTCGTTCTCTCGGAGCCGACCACGTCGTGGATTACACCAAGGGAGATACGGTTGCGGCCGTCCGCGCTTGGAACAACGACGTCGATGTGGTGTTTGATTGCGCAGGTGGCAAGTCGCTCGACGAGGCCTGGCAAGTGATCAAGAACGGAGGTCGCCTAGTGTCGATTGTGGACACCCCTTCGGAAGAGAGGGCAAAGGAGAAAGAGGTGCGCGCGGCCTTCGTGTTCGTCTCCCCAAGCGGCGAAGAGCTGGCGCAGATCGGAGCGCTGATTGACGCTGGCAAGGTCCAGATTCCCCACCTGCAGGTCAAGAGCGTCAAGGACGCAGCAGCTGCCCTTGATGAAAATCAAAACCGCCACGTCCGCGGCAAGGTTGCTTTGAAAATCGACTTCTAGCGGGGTTCTCCCGACGCAAACGCCCTAAGAGCGATTCCAGGCTGGCCTCAATCCTTCCAACGGGTCCTTGACCCCGCGCCGACCAGTCCGAGGTCCATCAGCACTGTCACGACGACCAGGACGAGATACATGTCGTCGACCGATCCGTTGCTGTTCATCGCGAACGCGTACGAGAGCGTGGTCAGGGGCATGAAGAAGAACCCGAGCAGCGGCCAAATCGTCGTCTCGTACGCGCGGCCGATGTAGTCGCTGAAGACGACTACGAGCACGATGGCGAAACGCGGAGTCGCGAGCGCGAGACAACCGACGACGAACGGCATCGGGCGACGATACCACGACTCGGGCACGGGCCAGACGATCTACAAACGCCCTGTCTCAAGTCGCAGAAAGTAGACAGAGAAGGTGTTGTGCGCGATTCAGGAGCTGAGTGAGACCATGGTCCAACCGAGGGGGTTGAGATGACCAAGTGGATGACGCCGCTTTTCGCCATGACCATCGCAGTGGGTTTTGCGATTCCAGGCTTCGCATTTGCCGAGGAGGAGGTCGGCGAAACTGCGCCGCCCTTGGTAGCCTACGAGGCACCGCCGCCTCCAGTCGAAGCGCCGAGCAAGGACGCTGCCGACAACTACGGGCTCGCCTACGCCGGGCGGGAGCTTACGATGCCTGGCGGTATGGTCCGAGGTACGCTTGACGTGAACACTTTGCACGTAGATATTTTCGGGGGCAGTGAGAACTTCGTCTCGCTCAACTTCGGAGCAGCCATCTCGCCGGTGGACAACTTCGAGATCGGTTTCTCACGCTACCGGATGGGCTCATTCCCAGGTATCAACTTCATCGATCTGGTCAATGTCGGCGCATCAGGCCTCATTTCCGCGATTGTTTCGCCTGAAGGCGATTTCGGTGACATTCCATTCTACCTACGATACCAGGCTGCGAGTGGGACGGCGGATGTCGCGCTCGAATTCCGTCTTCGGATCCCGACGCTATCCGAGTTCGGCTTTGCGTTCGGCGTCCCGGTCAGAATCCATGCGGGCGACTCCGTCGCCATCGACACCGGTGTCGATATCACGTTTGACGATCCGGGTGGCCTCGACATTCTCAGCGTAGGTGTGCCGTTGCAAGTTGTCGGCAACCTTTCGGACAATGTCTTTTTGGAACTACAGACCGGCGTTAGCCTTCCGGACATCACGACGGATCCAGTCGTCACCGTGCTACCCCTCGGCTTCGCAGTGGGTGGCTCTGTCGACGCTGGGCCGGTAATGCTCGACGCCTTTCTCAACTTCCGGCTTCCGCTCTTTGCCGCGTTTTCCAGCGGGGAATCGGAAATCACCACGGAAATCTGGACGATCACGGTCGGCATCAACGTCTACTCGCCCGTTCTTTTTTAACAACCCAACGACCCCACCCAGGTACATAGGTTGGCGCGGCGTTGCGACCGATATTCCGTTCTGATAGCATCCGACCCTCAAAGTGAGGAGCGGTCAGAGGCATGATCAACCCAAAGAAGACGATTCCAAAGCTGGCGGGTGCGTTTGTCGCGCTAACCGGAGCGCAGGCCTGCGGCGACGACGTTGGCACGGCGACGCGAGACCAAGTCGACGCTGTGATCAATTCGTTCTGCATGAAGGTCGCCAACTGCGACATCGGCTACACGATGCAGGAGTGCACGGATTTCTACACTGGGCTCGTAAATAGCTTGAATGCCACCCCGGAATGCTACGGGGCGATCGTCAGCTACGCGAGCTGCCTTTCACGGCTGAGTTGCGAGCAGCTCGAGGCCGATTCCACTGCTGCTTGCTACGACGTGTACGACGCTGTGTACGACAGGTGCTGATGAGACCCGCTGGCGGCAGGCATCTCCTAAGCTCCCTGGTAGCGGCCGCTTGATTATCGTCACGGGAACGAAGCGTTCGGGTACATCCATGTGGATGCAGCTCCTCAACGCTGCTGGTTTTCCGCCGATTGGCAGCGCATTTCCTCGCGATTGGGAACAAACCCTCAAGGACGCCAACCCCGCCGGTTTTTGGGAGTCTGAGCTCCGCAAAGGGATCTACTTCGCGACGAACCCAGACCCCAAGACCGGTGCCTATCTGTTTCCGGAGGACACGCGACGCCACGCCGTCAAAGTGTTTGTTCCCGGACTGATCAGGACCGATCGGGCCTTCATCGACGGGGTGATTGCGACCGTTCGGCCTTGGCGTCAATACGCGCGATCCGTGCACCGACTGTACACGATAGAGCGACAGGCCCGACATGAGGCGCAAGCGGAGCGGGGCGCGGACAACGACATACCGGACGCCACATTCCTGCCCCCTGTACTCGAGTGGTGGATGGAGAACTACTCTCTCATCAGCGACATCGTCACGCGCCGCTATCCCTTCTTCATGGTCTCTTACGAATCGGTGCTCGAAGAGCCTGACCAATTCGTGCGCGGTGTCTTCGAGTGGCTGAAGTACGGTGACGTCGAAGCAGCCATTTCCCAAGTGGAACCGTCGCTCCGAACCCAAGACGAGGCAGTCGATGACCTCGCGGTCGAGGAGGAAGGCCTCTTTGAGCCGGAGGCCATCGAGGTCTTCGACCAACTCTACCAGGTCGTCCGCACTCAGGAGCCGCTCACGCAGCCTTTCGTCGATCGGCTCAACGAAACGAACGAGCGGCTCAGGGAGAGAATCCAAACCGCGGTCAAAGAAACGACGCAAGCCCAGCTCGAACGAAGAAGACTGATCCAGGCCAAATTTCAGGAACGGCGTTCCGATTCCGAAGCCTCCGCCGGCTCGGACTCGGGTGGATAGTAACTTCAAACGCGCTTTCTGAGTTCGGCAGGAGGATCCCCGCACCAGCAGCCTGATACGATCAGCCGACTCGTGCCTGCCTTTGGGTAGAACTCGTTTCAACGCTAGCGGAGGCAGTTCTGACCCCCAGCCCTTCGCTTAACCAAGAGAGAGCGCGCACAACGGATGTCAAAAAGATCCGCTCTTCGCTTGGTCGATACTCCGGCAAATGATCACCACCACCGATCAACGCAGCTGGGGATGGCCAAACTCCATTATAATGGCCTCACCAACGCCCTTCTTATCGAGCTCCTGAGCAATGCGCTGCACCTTCTCCTGGGTTAAGAATAGGCGCGTTAGTCCGTGGGGAATGAACGCCCTCCGGTTTCGGAGACAGATTGAATACTCAACCGATGCGGGCAGAGAGTACGTGTAATGTCGCCTGACCACTAACCCGGCCCGTTCTCCAGCAAGGGCTAGGGTCTTTGCGGTGTACTGGATCAGGTTATACGGAAAGTCGAAACTGTGCCAGCGCCAGCCCAGCGAACGAGCCGACTCACAGTCGGCATTGGGTACGTAGACGCAGACGTAGCCGTCCGGGGCCAGCAACTGTCTCATGCAGTTTAGGGTCTCTACGGGCTGTGGAGTAGAACCCAAAACGTGAGAACACATAATCACATCGAAGGTTTGTTCGTTCCCTTTCTGCGCCACATACTCTTCTAGAGTCCCGGTAAAGATATCTGTACCGCAAGCACGGCCAGCCGCCGCCGCGGCTTCACTTGGTTCAACGCCCTTGGTGACAGCAACACCTAAACGCTTGAAAATTCGTAAAAAGGAACCACCACCACAGCCCACATCCAGCAGGGCCTTGCCAACAGGAATGGGAATATGGCGAAAGCTACCGCTCCGAAGGGCCTCTTCATAAAGGCTTTCCTCGTTTTCATCAATGGCGTTGTAGCACTGGAAATCTGGTTTGTGATAGTCGCTTAACTCTTCCCAGGTGGGCCTTGGATTGGCGAATATGAGTCCACAGTTTTCACAGCCATCCACCGACCATTTGGGGGAAACACGAGGATGGCGAGCTTCTCCGGCCTTAAACCGAAACCCAATCTTGTCAGAGTCGCATACGGGACAGGTTGTTAATCGCTGCATGACTCTTTCGATAGAGTTCTACGGATGATTCCTTAAACGCCGTATTACAAACGTCGAGAATATCAGTAGACACTAAATCTGTCCAGGTAGGCATGCACCCGTGCAAGACCCAGTCGAGCTCACGCCTGCGCGTACGGCCCCCGAGGTGGAAGACGCCTGGGCTTATTGCGCTTCTCTTCATCGCCGGCGTTGCGTATCTTGTGGTCGAATGACGATCGAGGTGTCGTATGTCTCGGACGTGCTGTGCGTTTGGGCGTATGTGGCAGAAGCGCGGTTGGACGAGCTGCGCGCGGAATACGGGTCGTCGATCGATCTCGACTATCGGTTCATTCCGATCTTCGGCGCAACGCGATATCGAATCGGTGACGGCTGGAAGGAAAAGGGCGGCTATGCCGGCTTCGGCAAGCACGTACTGAAGGTCGCCGAGGGATTTCCCCACGTTACCGTCAACCCGCGAGTTTGGAGCGAGGTAGTGCCTGCGACCTCGGCCACCGCGCATGAAATGCTGTGTGCAGCCCGGCTCTTAGTCGCCGAAGGCGTCATCGATCGTGCTCGCCACGACCATCTCTGCGGGCGGACTCTCTTCGAGGAAGCCACTTGGCAGATGCGCCTCGCGTTCTTCGAGCACGCGCGCGACATCTCGAGTCGCGACGTCCTTCTCGAGGTGCTCGACCAAGTGGGAATACCCACCGCGAAAATCGAAGCCAAGCTCGGCTCGGGCGAGGCGATGGCGGAAGTCTGCCGCGACGTCGAGCTACGCGACGAGCACAACATCGAAGGCAGCCCCACCTATTACCTCAACCAAGGCCGGCAGAAACTCTACGGAAACGTCGGCTACCGAGTGGTATCCGCCAACCTACGCGAGCTGCTCGAGAGACCAGGGCATCAAGCATCCTGGTGTTGATCGAGGTCAGGTCTCAACCTCCGTCCGTACGACTTGCGGGGAAGCGGGCTTCGCCTCGAGCCCGCCGAGCGCTACACTCGCCCTAGACATGCTCCACTCTGAAGCCAGACTTCCCCCGCTTCCCGGCCGCCAAGAGGTGGTCGAGCACGTGCGCTCACTCGGTCGCCAGCTGGTGGCGGTCATGCCGATCCATTACCCGCGCGCCATGCTGCGCGCCCATCGTTTACATCCGATCGAGATTTGGGGTCCTCCCCATGCCGCGCGCCACGAGGGTGGCCGGCACTTTCAAGCCTACACCTGTGACATCGTCGTCAAGGCCACGTCCTTCGTGATGCAGGGCGGTATCGATCCGACAGCCGCGATTCTGGTGCCCCACACCTGTGACGCGCTACAAGGGATGGCGTCCGTGCTCGGAGACTTCTTGCAACCGAGCCAACGGGTGCTGACGCTTTATCTCCCCCGTGGGCGGCGAGCTTCGGACCGCGCCTTCTTCCGTCAAGAGCTCGTGCGACTGGCGGCAACCCTCGTCGAGGTGAGCGGTCACGAGCCGACCAGCGCCGACTGGAAAGACGCGTTCGAAGCGGAAGATGCGGCCGATGCGGCATTGGCGGACCTCTACCAACGCCGCTCGCACCTCGCGGTGTCTGATCGCGAGTTCTACACGATCGTGCGGTCCCGCGAGTACCTGACGGCCGAGCAGTTCTGCGAACGCGCGGCGGCCCTGCCAGAAGGACAGCCGCCTCGGGCGGGCGTGGGCCTGATGCTCTCCGGCATCGTCGCGGAACCGTTCGAGCTTTTCGATCGGATCGAGGAAATGGGCGGCTTCATTGCCGGAGACGATCTCGCCTGCGGGTTTCGACGCGTCTATGCGCCCGCGAATGAAGCCGACCCATACGAACGCTCAGCCAGTCAATTGCTCGCCTCTCCTCCCGATCCAACATGCGGCACTCCGATCGATGTGCGCGTCGACACTCTGCAGACGCGCATGCGTGCCTTGGGCGCGCGCGGTCTCCTCGTGTACGATCCCAAGTTCTGCGAGCCAGAGCTTTTCGATGTGCCGCTATTGCGAAAACACCTCAACGACGCGGGTTTTCCGGTGCTACACGTCGAGTTTGAGATGGGTGAAAGCCTCCCACGCCAGACCTTGTCGCGTATCGAAGCCTTCGTGGAGACGTTGTCATGAGCACTTCCAAATCGCTCCCGCACTATGTCGAGTCGAACCGGCTCGAGCATTTGGTGAACTATGAGCTCGTCGGCAAATCTGCGCTTCGCGTCCAGCGCTGGCGCGATCAATGGAAGCTCGCGCATAGGAAGGCGCGTCCGGACAGCCCACTGAATCCTCCCCTTCGGTGCGTGGCCTACATGAAAGAGATCATGAGCCGGCATTATCTCGAGGGGCGATATGCAGCGGGCGTGCGCAAAGTTGCGTGGGTCACGAGTGGTGCGCCCACCGAACCGCTTCAGGCGCTCGGGTTCTTCTTGGTGTACCCGGAAAACCATGCGGCGCTCTGCGGCGTACGTCGAAAGGCGCAGAGCATCGCCGAGGAGGCCGAGAACGCGGGTTGGTCGCGCGACATCTGTTCTTATGCGCGCACCGACATCGGCTCAATGCTGTCGGGTAAGACTCCGGCCGGCCGCCTGCCGCGCCCCGACATGCTCGTCTGCTGCACCAACATCTG
>CAJHXN010000493.1_pt1 | contig 13726 bp, 12 predicted proteins | sample 9198401 | NCBI WGS metagenome assembly CAJHXN01 (sample SAMEA7708334, study PRJEB35096) | sediment metagenome | biome: marine neritic benthic zone biome [ENVO:01000025]; feature: sediment [ENVO:00002007]; material: shallow marine sediment [ENVO:03000034] sea grass bed [ENVO_01000059] ... | reverse complement strand
CCCTGACGCTGCGAGCACGCGGGCAACCAAGTACATCGCGACGATCGCCGACCCTTTGGCTAGCTCGAGACGAGTCCCGCCCGGATCCAGCGAAAGCGGCATCCAGGAGCGGGGCGGCCGATCGAATAGGGCGTCTACAGCCCGCCAAGCCTCCACCGACTCCGGCACGAAGAACGACACGATCGACGCCGGCAGCGGAAGAAGCTGCAACCCCGTCCAAGCCAGCGCCGCGATGATCAGCCAGTCCAGTAGTCTTGCGCAGCGGCGGGTCGTGCTCGGAATTCCCAAACCCCGTGCAGTGAGAAACCCCGTTGCTGCCGTCAGGGCGGCGATGATGGCGATCGCCCATGGAAAGACGCCACCTAGCAGCTCGGGCGAAACAATGAGCGTCGCGATCAATGCGACTTGGGCGGCTTGTGCCACACGATTCGGTGCGTCCGGCGGCGCAGGGATACTGCTTGATCGCTGAGTGGACATCAGAACAAGTGGCCCTTGGCCGGGCCGACCGGCGCTTGGGTGCGCCACATGATATAGCCGTCCGCGATGCAGAAGGTTCTAGACGATTCAGACTGGAGCGCCAAGGCTTGGATGAGCAAGACCGACGCGAATCTTTTCGATGCTCTCGTGCACATCAAGTCCGCGGACACCGAACGCCGGCTCGATGTCCTCGAATGGGGGGCGGGGCGTAGCACCAGCTACTTCACACGCGCGCTGCACTCGCTTCGCGGCGACAACTTCTGCTGGCATTCCATCGAATACGACCGCGGATACTTCGAACGCGAGATCAGGCCCACGCTCGCCGAGCTCCCAAGGTCGACGGTCGAGTTGGTCGACGGCAGTGCGGACCCAGGCTCGAAGTTTGGCGGGGTCACGCCCGTCGAGTTCGCCGTCTATGACTATGGTACGCTGAAACCCATGCTCGATGAGGGGGTCGCGGATCGCAAGGTCGACATGGATGCGTACGTCGAACATCCGAGCCGCCTCGGGCGGCGCTTCGACCTCATCCTAGTTGACGGCCGAAAGCGACGGCGGTGCCTAATCCAAGCAGCATCCTTGTTGAAAGAAGGCGGCATGGCTGTCCTCCACGATGCACAACGCACCTACTATCACTGCGCTTTCGAACACTTTCGAGCCAATTCGCGGCTCGGCGAGATCCTCTGGTTCGGCACCCAGATGAGCGAGGTTTTCTTCGAGGATATTCGCCTGCGTGCGGAGGCCGTCGCGCCTGCCATTACACACGGGGTTCCACTGTCACCGTTGGTGGCGCTTCCTCAGTAACGCTGATCGCGGATGGCCCAATCGGGGGAGGCCCTTTTTGTTGTGGGCGGGCTTCAGCCGATGATATCTTTCTTCCATGAAGTATTGGGGAGTGGGGACGATGCTCGTCGCGGCGATGGCCGTGTACGGTTGTAGTGATGCCAACGGTCCGATCGGTGGCTCGGGCGGGACGGCCGGCATGGCCGGTGAGGGCGGCTCCGGCGGCACCGGCGGCACCGGCGGCATCGGTGGCACCGGTGGCTCTGGCGGCATCGGTGGCACCGGCGGCATCGGTGGTACCGGCGGCATCGGTGGCACCGGCGGCGTGGGTGGCACCGGCGGTGCTCCGGATCCGTGCGAAGGTGGTCTCGGACCCTGCGACCCGACCGGCACGTCCGAGTGTGTCGACAACGCTGGCATGGCCGAGTGTGTTTGCAACACGGGCTACACCGGCATGCTTTGCGACGCATGCGATGCTGGCTACATCGACAACCCGATGAGCCCCGGTGAATGTATTCTTGATCCATGCGGAACCGATCCCTGCAACATCGGTACGGGAGCAGGAGCCACGTGTACGGCCGACGGGCCAGACGCCTACACATGCACCTGCAATGACCCCTTCCAGGGCATGGATTGTCAGTGCGATTCGAGCATGGGCGAGTTCCCCGACGGCATGGGTGGCTGCTGGATCTGCACTGGCACGCCGACATCCTTCAGCAGTGTCCGCCTCCCCACAATGGGGGCGCCGGCTCCGGTCTTCGAAGATGTCGCGAGCGGCTATCGCGTCACACCGCAGGCCGACAACATCACATTCAACCCCAACGGCCTTGGCACCGATGAAATCGCTCCGGACTACGACACGAGGGCCGGGGAATCGCTCACCTTTGCGTTCTTCGAATCAGACGGTGTCGCGCTCACGACGCCAAGAACCGTGAGCAACCTGGAGATCTATTTCATCCGCTTCATGACCGTCGAGATCGAGTTCACCGCGCTCGATCGCGAAGGCAATGCGCTCGGTCCGGTTAGCAGTACGATGGGCACCGACTGGGTGAACATCAACGACCTCTTCGGCGGCGTCGGAATCCAATCAGTCACGGCGGCACCGCTCAATGGTTCTACGGTCCCCCAGTTCATACGGTACGACCACGACTGTCTCTAAGAGACTCTGACTGACTCGGGTGGCCTGGCTCTCAGGCCGTGCGAACGACGATTTCGGTCGTCCTGTTGAGAGGGTAGCCAGCGGTCGTCAAGGGAGAGGCCTTGACGACGTTGGCGTCCTTTTCTTTCAGGTACCCGAGCAGGCCGTTGAGGTAGTCGGCGTTGTAGATCCGGAACCGACCGGCCAGCCCGAGTATCGTGTGAGGAAAGAGCTCGTGCACCGGCTCTAAGAAGACCACGCCTTGACTGGCGAGATCGAGCATGGCGTCCACCGCCAAACGAAACGTGCGCGGCAACTGCTCGAGCGCATGCACCGAGTACGCGACGTCGACGGTCCGGCCGATCTCGGGAGGAGAGGTCATGTCCCCAACGAGGAAGGTGATCTCCCAACCTTTGTCGCGCGCCACCGCTCGGGCGCGCTCGACCGTCTTTGGGGTGAGCTCGATTCCGATCAACGCGAGCCGGGGAAAGCGCTGCGCGAGATAGAAGAGGTTGCGACCGGTTCCGCATCCGAACTCGACTACCGTGCCGCGGCCGTCTGGGAGAAGCTCGGCGATGTGGGTGGCCAGACGCTCGAGCAAGTAGCGGCGGCCGTCTCGCGTGGTGCCGCGGTCCAACTTGGAATCCCGGAGGATCCATCTTTCAGACTGGTCGTCTCCGAGAATGAGGTCATCGACTTCGATGTCGGACTTCCAGTGCTCGGTGCGGGTTTCGTGGTCGTACTCCTCCATCACATGCGAGACATCGCGTTCTACTCGCCTGCCGAGCGCCGCCCGAAGGCCATAGTGCAGGAATGAGGTGATGGCGTAGAGAAGCGCGCCGCCGTCCTCGACACGGAGGTCCCGGTTCTTCCAGCGCTCCTTGAGGGTCGGTCCTGTCATGGGTCGTGGGTCAGCACCGACGTTACCGCGTCCGCGAGTCTGTCCAAGTTGTTCGGGTCCATCACCCCTGGAAAGGTCTGGGGATTGCCCTTGAAGCCCGGATAGAGCGACGCCTGCAGAGCCGCGATGTATCGGAGCACGAGCTCGCGGTTCGGAACGAAAGTCTCTAGCGCTTCTCGAATCACGCTCGCCCACGCGTCTTTCGGATGCGCCCCAAGCTGCGTCACCAGCGGAAAGCAGTTGTAAAACGTTTCGCCAAACGTGAACACGGGCTTTTCTGCCAGGACGCCCTCCCACCCCATTCGACTGGTGATCGCGATTACCGCGTCACAGTCCTGAATCAACCTCCACGTATTGGCATCCGGACCGAGAAGTCGGACCCCGTGCGTCGACCGGATTCGATTGTAGAACTCGGCCGGCCATCTTCCGCGATTGGCATAGTGCTCCTTGACGTACAAGCGCGTCCCGACCGGGAGGCTCTTGGCGATGTCGTCGACGACGGCCGGTTGGTCGATGTAGTAGAGGCCCCGGATCAAGGTGGAAGCTTCGGGTTGATAGTGAATCGGAAACAAGAAGTAACGCTCGCCAGGTTTCGGGGATTCGAACAAATGCTTGGTTGCCTGCTGGTTTATGAGCCGGCGCGCTCGGCGCTTGACGGCCCAGCTCGGTGGGTAGAGCGTCGGGTTGTGGCGCTCCTGTGAGTATCGCTTGGCTTGCCGTACCACCCTCTCGAAGTCGACCAGATTCGCCACGGGTAGCCTGTCGAACACCGAAGCACCGGACGGTCTACGGGGTCGCTCGTAGTATTCCTCGAGCCAGGTGTTCGCTTCGTGACGTTCTTCCGACGTCAGCTCTCGCTGCTGCAGTGCCGCAAATCGTTCTTCTACACTTCCGAGACGCTGCATGGGACTCGAGTGGATCGCGATCGTGTCTCGCAGGATGCCCTGCGCGATCGAATGAAAGGGAATGCCCCGGTGCCTTGCGATCACCCAATGGACATAGCTGGTCAAGCATGAGACGTCCTCGGTGAGAATGAAGTTCGGTTGGTGTCGGTCGTATGCCTCTTCGATCGTCGAGAATAGAACTTCGAGAAGCCGAAGGCGCTCTTCGAAGGTCCGCCCTTCGAGAAGGTGCCTGTCTGCGTGGAGCAGGCGATTGAACGAAATCCCGTACTCTCGCTCCTTCACGCGGAGGCGGTCGACGTCTGCCTCGCCTCGAAGTTTTGGATACACGTCCTTCGAGAAGATCAGGAGAGGGTCGTATCGCTCGGGTTTCACTAGAGGAAGCTGATCGACCCCCCACAGAAAACCGGCGAGTTGGCCCGCGACGCCCGCGTTTACGAGACGTTCCGCCACGGCATCGAACATCTGTTCGTGCACCGAAAAGAATATGTATCCTCTTCTTGGCTCCACGGGGCTAGCTTCGATCTGACAGTAGTCGATACGCCCGGTGCAGGCCGCCTCCGACCGTTCGCAACTGCGCGAGCTCGGACGGGGTCATGCTGCAGATGTGGCCCTTCTCGGTCGGCTTTCCCGCGAGCTTGTTCAAGGTGAAGTGCTTTTCGATGATTCGGGCGCCGCGGGCTATCGCAAGCAGACTCGCGTCGATCCCGAGCGTGTGATCGCTATATCCCGCCAACCCCTGGAGAACGAAGTCCGCGGGGAAGTCGGGGATGTTTTCGAGCAGGGCCGGGTACTCGGAACGACAGAACAGGTAGGACACACGCTTCGAGTCCGAGAACGGAAAGCTCGACTCAGACCACATCCCGAGTGACGCGATGACGGGCTTGCCGGTGGCGATGATCGCCTCGCAAAGCGGTGTATCCATCGCGACCGTCCGGCTGGCGATCTTGTAGCGAGAAACGCCAAGCTCCTCGCACCACCTGAGCCTTTCCACATCGAACACTGAAGCCATGAACTCGATCTCGTCCTGCTCGCACCAACGTTTGATCGTGGCTGTGTCTTCGTAACCTAGCTGTAGGTAGTTCCACTTGTCCGAACCGAGGAGCGGCTCCGCGTCGTAGAGCTGAAACTTCGCGACGTCGGCGCCGTAGTGTGCCGCCGCGCGGATGTACTCACGAATCGCCCCCATGTCGCCGCCGTGTTGTGGATGGAGCTCCGCGATGATCTCTAACGCCATGTCTTGCCTCTATCCACGATTTCGATCTTCCAGCCTCTTGGCTACAGTGTCGAGATCGCTTTCGTTGTGGATGTCGATGTAGGGAAGCCGAACGATGCCGCAGTTCACGCTGAGCCGCCCTTGGAAGAGCGTGTCGCGACGCAAGACGCGAACGGCGCTGGTGCAGTTGTCATCCGCGTCGACTGACAACACCTCGGACAGCCCGTCATCGAGCAATTTGCCGATCGCCCTGTCAATGTCGGCGCTTTGGACCTCCGGAATACTCGCGTTCATCCAGAGCGCGATCTCTACTGGCTGCGACCCGTCCTTCTCCACTTGCTGCACCCCGTGCTGAATGACCGGCTCGGTCCATACGTTGTCCTCGGCCAACGATGCCGGGCGCTCGATCACTGAAGCCCCACACTGAGCGGCGATCTGAGCGATCTCTGCGTCGTCTGTAGACACATACACATCCTGCAGGTCGAGGTACTTACTCCCCGACAGGGCCTCGATGACCCATGCGATGAGCGGCTTGCCCCTGAGCTCCCGGATGTTCTTCCGAGGCAGGCGTTTCGAACCGCCTCGCGCCGGCAGGATTGCGACGACACGCGGCGTTCGAGAACCGGTCGTCACGGGAATCCCATCACTTGGCAATGAATTCCCGCCGAACACTTTGGTATTCGGCGCTCGAGGTCTTGTTCTCGCCGTGAATCCGATAGCGATAGAGCGGCATGCGCATGTGGTAGATCTTGTAGTCGTCGCCCACTCTTCGCCGAAGCTCCTCTTCTTCGCAATGACGATAGTCGGAATTGTACAGACCCTGAGCTGCGAGAAGGTCACGCCGGTACATGATGCCGCACGACACGGGTCGTTCGGACGCCGCCTCGCGCTTGATGAAGTTCTCTTTCTCGTCCACGAGTTGGTAGTCGCAAGCCACGCCGAAAGCGTCATGGTTCGCCTCCAAGTACGACCGCAGGAAAAACACAAACCACTCGCTGATGTAGTCGTCTGCGTCGACCCGAACCACGTATTGGCCGACACTCGCACGAATGCCGATGTTGGCGGCCTCCGAGACGCCTTGGTTGGTTTCGTTGACGATCACGTGGACGTTTGGAAAGCGTTCGAACTTCTTGATGATGTCCAGCGTATTGTCCGTGCTGCAGTCGTCGACAACGATGATCTCGTTGGTGCCATCGACCATCTTTTGGTTCATGCAACTACGAAGGCATCGTTCGATGAACGGAGCGTAATTGTAAGAAGTGATGATTATCGAGGTCTTCACAGCTCAGCCTCCCCGGGTCATCGCGTGTCACCCGGGCGGATTATGCTGCGCACGTTTCATGCACGCAAGTTTGGCACCCGTCATGGATCGGCGAGGGTGAGCGCTGCCTTGTTGCGCCTCCTGACGGTCTCCGCAGAGGTCAGCACGGCCAGGCCGAGGGCGATCGCGAAGAGCAACCAAAAAGGACGAGCGCGCATTCCCTGATGGAACAAGCTGTAAGAGAAGGCAGGGATCCACAGCAGGGTTAGGCGAGTCCCGACAGCCATGACGAGGGTCCGAATAAAACCGAGAAACAGCAGCGCCCCAACTAGCCCATACGAGAACAACAGGTTGGCCGCACTCGAATGGATCTCCTGCTTCTTGAGGTGAAAGCGCAACATGTGGCCCTCGCCCGCGCCGAACAGCAAATACTCCGGATGGTCCACGATCCGATCGAGTCCCCTGTCCGTCAGATAGTCCCTCGTCGATGCGCCTTCTATGACTTGCAGCCGGTTCTGCAGCAGGTCGGTGTCGAGCGTCTGAAGGTCGAAGTAGAGCGCAACGCCGAAGATGGGCAGCACGACGATTGTGAGTAGGGTGGGTCGGTGAACGAACTGGAGTGCCGCGAGTAGCCCGATGCCGAGCATCCCAGCACGAGAATAGGTGCGCAGCTCGAGGTAGAACGCGCAAAGGAGCAGCCCATACACAACGACGCGAGGAATGCGATACCGGGGTGCCAGCATCAGCACGATGGTCGTGCTCAAGAGCACGTGGTACGCGAGCTGGTTCGTGTTGAAGAAGAAGAGCCTGAGCCGGCCGCTTTCCGCGCGGTCCGCGAACGGAATGGACAGGAGTGTCAGCATGATCAAAGTCGCCGCAAAGCCGTAGAGCGTCCATCGGAGCCAATCATCTCCGCGCTCACCGAGCATCACGAGGTACCCGAGGAATACCGCGAAGTTGAACAAGTAGAACGCGCTGGCCTTGAAGAAGTCCAACTCTCCGGTGATGGCTGCCCACGTGAAGTTGCAGGCGACGATGTACGCAACGAAAGCCGTCAAGGAGAACACCGGGATCGCAATGGCGGGCGGCATTCGAAAACGCACGATCAAGATCGGCATGCACAGCACGATCACCAGCATGAAATCACCAGGCTGCGGGTTGCCGGGGTCGTTGATGCTGAAAGGAAGAGCGAGAATGACGGCCGCCCACAACCATTCGGGCCAACTGCCTGTGCCTACGCGCGACGCTGCGCCCCCTGCCTTTGCGACCGTGGACCCCACCGCCCCATCTTTTATCCTTTCGACCCAGTCGTGCAAAGCAAGTCGCGATGCGAGACGCTTGCTACTTCTGGGTTTGGCGACTACTAGGCCTCTGAGCACGACATGCCCCGCGTTTTGACGGTTTCCTATGTGTTCCCGCCAATGCTTGCGGGCGGCGCCGTACGCCTCGGCCAGTTTGCTCGCTACCTTCCCGAGTTTGGGTGGTCCGTGGGCGCCATCACGGGAGAGGCCGACGGGCCGTCTGAAGCTGGGCTGGACGAAGTCGTCATTCGGCCTGCGCGGAGCTTCCAGCCCGCCGGGTTTCGCCGGGGAAGAGTTCAAGCCACGAGCGGCGCCCGCGCGGTCTCGGAAGGCTGGCTGAAGAAGGCTGCCCGATGGCTGGTTTACCCTGACCGACAGGTTCTCTGGGTGCCTGGTGCGATTCGCGCGGGGATCGCCGAAGCACGTCGCACCAAATATGACGTGGTCTTTGCGAGCTACCCGCCCGCCTCGTCTCTGATCGCGGCATATCGCATTGCACGAGTCGCGGGGCTGCCCCTCGTCGTCGAGTTCCGAGATTTGTGGGGGACGAGCCCGCTCCCGATCTTTGCCTCGAGCGCGCATCGTCGACTCAGCCTCAGCATCGAGAGGCGCATCCTGCGGAGTGCCGCAGCGGTCATCGGCGTGGCCCCGGGCATGGCGCATCATCTAGCGCAAGCGCACGGGCTTCCCCTGGAGCAAACGGTGTCGATCACGAACGGATTCGATCCAGAGACTGTGGCACTCGTGCACGACAGGCGCGATTCGAACGATCCCGTCTCTCGGTTGATGTACGCGGGGTCGGTACACCAGCACTACGATTTCGAACCGGTATGGGAGGCGATCGCGTCTCTTCACCAGCAGGGCGTCGTGAGTGAACGGAATTTCCGTCTGATTGTCCTAGGCAACCTCGACCCTGCGATCACCAAAAGACCCGGTCTCGAGGGCCTCGTCGAGATCCGTCCGATGGTCTCGCATAGGGAAGTCTTCGCCCATTTCGCGGAGGCGGACGCGTTGCTGATGATCGAGAGGGAGGGCTACTACAAGGACTACGGATACGCCGCCAAGGTCTTCGACTACGTCTTGACCGGCAAGCCCGTGTTGGCTCTGGTGGAAGCCGACAGCAATAGTGAGCGACTTCTCCTTTCGGCCGGGGTGGGCGTGATCGCCCGACCCAACGATGCGCCTAGCGTCGAGCGTCGGCTGCGGGAGCTTCTCGGGCGCCATCCGATTCCCGTCGAGCCAGTAGCGATCGACGAGGCACCGCTCGCTGCGTTTGACCGTCGCAATCTCACTGCCAAGCTTGCGGCAGTTCTCGAGCGAGCAGCGCGCGGCCAGGCTCCATGACCCACATCCCCTTCGTCGATCTCCAAGCCCAGTACGCCACGATCCGGAACGAGATCAGTGAGGCAATACAGGGGGTCCTCGATAGCGCGCATTTCATCAACGGACCTCAGGGAAAGGCGTTCGAACAGGCCTTTGCTGCGTTCTGTCAAGCGAGTCACGCCGTAGGCTGCGGAAACGGCACGGACGCCCTTTATCTGGCGTTGCGCGCGCTCGGAATCGGACCTGGCGACGAAATCATCACGACACCGAACACGTTCATCGCGACGGCAGAGGCGGTGTCGCTCGCAGGCGCAACCCCAGTGTTCATCGACGTCGACGAGATGGGGCTGATGAACACCGAGCTCTTGGAAGCCGCGTGTACCGAGCGAACCAGAGCGGTCGTCCCCGTTCATCTTCGAGGCGAGCCCGCAGAGATGGACGCTATCTCGGAGATTGCGAAGGCCCGTGGACTTCGGGTGATCGAAGACGCTGCGCAGGCCCACGGTGCCCAGTACCGCAATCGGGTGGTCGGGGGTCTCGGCGACATCGCTGCATTCAGCTTCTATCCTGGCAAGAACCTAGGAGCATTCGGTGATGCAGGGGCGGTAACGACGAATGACGAAGCGGTGGCAACCAAGGTCCGGATGCTCCGAGACCACGGCCGCACCGAGAAGTACATTCACGAAATCGAAGGTGTGAATAGCCGACTCGATGAGCTTCAGGCCGCCGTGCTCACGGTCAAGCTCCGTCATCTTGCGCGTTGGAACGACGCCCGACGCCGCGCGGCAGTTTGGTACACCGAGCGCCTTCGAGACCTGCCCAACCTCGTCGTCCCCGTCGCGCGCGACCACGTCGTGCCAGTGTATCACCTGTTCGCCGTGCGCACGGATCGTCGAGACGAGCTGATGACCCATCTCAAGGCGAGGGGGATCGCCTGCGGCGTCCACTATCCTGTACCCCTTCATCTTCAGCCTGCGTATCGTCATCTAGGCTATCGGGAGGGGTCTTTCCCGCACGCTGAGCGGATGGCTCGGACCTCACTATCCCTGCCGATCTACCCGGAGATCACCGAGGAAGCGGTCGACCGTGTCGCCTCGGTGATTTCGGATTTCATCAGAAGAGTGAAACAGTAAGCGCGCATGTGTGGGATTGCGGGGATCTGGAGGCATCAAGGGCGGGTGGAGACTCCAGAGCTGGAGCGCATGACCCGCTTGATGTTGCACCGCGGGCCTGACGATAGCGGTCACGTCTTCTTCGATTCGAGCGACGGGCGCGCGCGGCGTGGCGCCACGCCGGAATGTGACCTTGCGCTTGGTCACCGCCGCCTTTCTATCTTAGACCTGAGCGAGCGCGGTCAGCAGCCCATGGCGATCGCACGCGGCGACCTCTGGATCACGTACAACGGCGAAGTTTACAACTACGTCGAGCTTCGTCGTGAGCTCGAGGGCTTCGGTCATCGCTTCGAAACCGAGACCGATACCGAGGTGATCCTCCATGCCTACGACCGCTGGGGGGAGGACTGCGTCGGACGATTCAACGGAATGTGGGCGTTCGCAATCTGGGATCGGCGTCGCCGCAAGCTCTTTTGCGCGCGCGACCGTTTCGGGATCAAACCGTTCTTCTACACCGAACGGCGGGGTCTTTTTGCCTTTGCATCGGAGATCAAGGCACTCATATCGTTGAGCGACGTTCCGACGTCTCCCAACGCCGCGATCATCCACGACTACCTGACACTCAAGCTGAGTGACCACACGGACGAAACCTTCTACGAAGAAGTGCGACGGCTCCCCGCCGCGCACAGGATGTCGGTCGACGCGGAAGGTCGAGTGCGAGTTGAACGCTACTGGGACCTTGCACCGAACGAGGCGATCGAATGGTCGCAATCCGATGCCGAGGAGGGCGCGCGACGTTTCTACGACTTGCTGCGCGACTCGATTCGTCTCCGCCTCCGCAGTGACGTGAAGATCGGGACTTGTCTCAGCGGGGGGCTCGACTCATCGGCAATCGTCATGCTCGCTAACTCGCTCATGTTCGACGAGAAGGCCGTCCCACTCGAACTACGCGGCGAGACACAACAGACTTTCAGCGCATGCTTCGACGACGCACGCTTCGATGAGCGCCCTTTCATCGAGCGTGTCATCAAAGCGACCGGCGCGCAGAGTCATCGAGTGTTTCCCTCTGGCGGTGGCTTCTGGGACGACCTCGAGACTTTGCTGTGGCACATGGATGAGCCTTTCCAATCGACGAGTCAGTACGCCCAGTTCTGCGTCATGCGCCTGGCTGGCGAGCAGAGCGTCAAGGTGACGCTCGATGGTCAAGGGGCAGATGAGATGCTGGCAGGTTACCCCGGTTACTACAGCGTCTTTCTGAGCACCCTCATCGGGCGCGGGGAGTGGAAGAACGCCGTACGCCAGGCCGACGTGCTGGTTTCTCAAGGAGGCCGTGGCCGGGGCGTCACCGAGCTCATCCTCAAGGCAGGGTTTGGTGCCGCTCCCCCTGGGGTTGCCGCGTTCGTGCGTTCGATGACCAGTGGTTTCTTTCCCGGCCTAGCGCCCGAGGCGCGCGCACGCGAAGCCGTGGCGCCTGGGCTCTTGTCCGAGTACGCGGAGCGGCGTCGTGAGCTCACCCGGGATCGAAGTGCAGCGAGCGCGAACCTCGGTCGCCGTCTCTATGCGGACCTCTTCACCTACAGTTTGCCCGCGCTGCTCCGCTACGAGGACCGCAATTCGATGGCTCACTCAATCGAGTCGCGCACACCCATGCTCGACTACCGGCTCGTAGAGCACTGTTTCTCGATCCCCGCCTTAGGCAAGATACGCGACGGCGTGACCAAGTGGACCCTTCGGGAGGCCATGCGTGAAACGCTTCCTCCGGCGATTACGGGGCGCACCGACAAAATGGGCTTCGTGACCCCAGAGCTGGTTTGGCTTCGCGGCGAACGGGACCGCGTCATCGATGCCCTGGGCGGGGAGCTCCGGAGCGAGGCGTTCCTCAGGCCTTCGACCGTCCGAGAGACTGCCGAGCAGGTTCTTGATTCGACGCCTGGAAGTTCGTACTACACGGATGTCTTTCGATGGCTCGTGGTCGAGCTATGGATGCGACAGATGGACAAGGTCAAACATGCTCCCTGAGGTTCGGCAAGCCGGCATTCGCGACGTCACTTTCGGGATTGGCTGTGTCGTCATCGAGCCCGTGAATCTCTACGGGTGCACGCTCGGCGATGACGTTTTCGTCGGGCCCTTCGTCGAGATCCAAAGACAAGTCGAAATCGGGGCCAGCACGCGAATCCAGTCCCATGCGTTCATCTGCGAGCTCGTGACGATCGGGTCTCACTGCTTCGTCTCGCACGGGGTGAAGTTCACCAACTACTTGTTCTCTGATGGCGACCGCGCTGCGGGGCGGAACCACCTGCTCAAGCCGACTGTTCTCGGCGACCACGTGGTCGTAGGAACGAACTCCACGATACTGCCCGTGCGCATATGCGACCGCGTGGTCATCGCGGCGGGCTCGGTCGTCACGAAAGACATCACAACCTCCGGGGTATACGCGGGGAACCCTGCTCGATTCCTGCGACCATTGAAGAAGGGGGACGGCGCATGACGAAGTTGAATTTCGCGCTCTTGGGGTGCGGCCGAATCGCGCGAAAACACATCGACGCGATTGGGGACTTGGAGCATGGCGAAATCGTTGCGGTCTGCGACGTCCTTCCGGCTTTGGCCAAGAAGACCGGCGAGGGTCTCGGTGTTCCGTATTTCACCGACCTCGAAACGATGCTTCGCGAGGTGCCGAGTATCGACATCGTGAATGTCCTCACTCCCTCCGGCATGCATCCAGAGCACGCCATCCGCTGCGCCAAACGTGGAAAGCACATTGTGGTCGAGAAACCGATGGCCCTGCGGCTCGAAGACGCGGACGAGATGATTTTGGAATGCGACCGCGCAGGGGTACGCCTATTCGTGGTCAAGCAGAACCGCTACAATCCGCCAGTCCAACGCCTAAGGAGCGCGCTCGAAGATGGCCGCTTGGGTAGACCCGTCATGGGTACGGTGCGCGTCCGTTGGTGCCGCCGCCAAGAGTACTACGACCTCGCCGAGTGGCGTGGAACCTGGGCGCTTGACGGCGGCGTCTTAACCAATCAGGCGAGTCATCACATCGACTTACTATTGTGGATGATGGGACCCGTCGACAGTGTGTTCGCCCAAACTGCCACACGGTTGGTCGAGATCGAGGCGGAGGACACTGCGGTGGTAGTACTGAAGTTCGCCAGCGGAGCGCTCGGTATTATCGAGGCGACGACGGCGACCCGTCCCAAAGACCTCGAAGGATCGCTCAGCATCCTTGGCGAAAACGGCAGCGTCGTGATTGGCGGCTTTGCCGTGAACGAGGTCCTGATCTGGGACTTCGAGAACACGGTAGACGAAGACGAT
>CAJHXN010000208.1_pt1 | contig 13731 bp, 11 predicted proteins | sample 9198401 | NCBI WGS metagenome assembly CAJHXN01 (sample SAMEA7708334, study PRJEB35096) | sediment metagenome | biome: marine neritic benthic zone biome [ENVO:01000025]; feature: sediment [ENVO:00002007]; material: shallow marine sediment [ENVO:03000034] sea grass bed [ENVO_01000059] ... | reverse complement strand
CTCCGTAGGCGTGAGCGAAGTACAGAGGAACAAAGAGCAGCAGATTCTTGGCCCACTGATGGGGCCGAAGCTCTTTGAAAGCAGCCAACCACTTGTTGGGTCGCTCGGAGACCACTGTCACGTCTGAGACGGCCTGCTCAGCGCTTCGCCGTGTGCGGGTGCTGGGTGCCACGATGATCGCGTCGCCAGCCGCCTTCCAAACCGGCACATCGGCGATCGCGTCGCCTATGTATTGAAAGCCCCCAGCCCCAAAACGTGTCGCGAGAAACTCTGCCTTGCGCTGGGCCTTGAGGTTGTGTTGACCGTCACTTCCGACGGCTTCATCGAACACATCGACGTGCGCTGCGACCGCCGCCGCCGTGGCCTGATCCGAGGCCGTCACCAGAAGCACGCGACGCCCTGCCTGGCGCGCGTCCCTCGTTAGTTCAAGGACTTCTTCTCGATACGGAAGCGCCAGAGGATCGACCGGGGCATGGGTCGACAGGTAGCGCTTGAGCTTGGGGCGGCCGCCAAGCAGCGCAAAGACGAGCCCAAGCACCCGGTGTGGCGCTGTCTTGAGGAGGATCAGAAACGACTCCCAAAGCGTGTCCGTCGCCACCAGCGTGCCGTCCAAGTCCACGCACAAGGCGCGGGTGGCGTCGGCAGGTTGGGTGGGCGGCTCGTTCACTTGATTTGTATTGCCATCAGAGGCGGGCTAGCGCCACTTCCAGTTGCTCACGCTTTTGCCGAAGGTCGGAGGCGTCTTGTTTGGATTTCGCCACCACCTCGGCAGGCGCACGTTCGACGAAACTCGGGTTGCCGAGCTTCTTTTCGACGGCGCCAAGCTCTTTGTCGATCTTCTTCAAGTCCCTTTGGAGGCGTTCGCGCTCCTTTTCGGTATCGATCACGTCGGGTACGGCTGCCCGAACTCCTGGGTTCACGAACACAGCGGCGTTCCCAAAGTGCTTGCCCGCATCGTCGAGCATGCTGGCATCGGGCTCGAAATACATCACACACCCCGCCAGTGCCTCGATCGTTCTGCGCTCTTGCTGGAGCACTGTTCGCTTGGCATCGTCGTCGGTGTGCCAGTGGATCGCGACCTGCTGGCTCCTCGGTATGTCGTGCTCGGCGCGAATCGTTCGCGCACCTCCGACGAAGGCCTGTAGGGTTTCGAAATCGCGTTCAGCCTCTCGATCCACGCGCGCATCGACGAGCGCCGTCGGGAACCGTGAGATCATGATACTAGCCGGGGCTCTATCCCACTTTGGGACACGCTGCCAAATCTCTTCGGTGATGTGCGGCATCATTGGATGCAGGGCACGAAGGACGGCCTCGAGGGTGTGTACGAGGGTCGCCTCGGTTTCGCGGACCAGCTCCTTCTCGCCGCTGTCGAGCGCAGGCTTGCTGACTTCTAGATACCAATCGCAAAACTCATCCCACAAGAAACGATAGAGCGCCCCGGAGGCGTCATCGAGACGATATCCGCCGAGCCCGGTCGAAACCGTATCGAGCGCATGGTAGAGCCGTGACAACACCCAGCGGTTCGCGAGCGCGTGCGGTTGAGGGCATTCTTGAGACGCTACTGCCTGCGAATCGTTCAGTCGCATCAAGGCGTAACGGGACGCGTTCCACAGCTTGTTGGCGAAGTTTCGGTAGCCCTCGATCCGCTTGATCGAAAGTGCGATGCGGCGTGATTGCGGCGAGTAACTGAGCAACGTCATTCGCAGTGCGTCAGCTCCGTACGCCGCAAAACCATCAGGATACGTCTTCTTGAGGTACTTCACGCCGCTCGGGGAAGCCCCGGACTTCTCGGCTTTCTCGACGAGCTGGGCGAGGGTGGCGCCGTGAATCACATCGAGCGGGTCGATGACGTTGCCCTTCACCTTGCTCATCTTTTCGCCGCGCTCGTCGGTGACCAGACCTGCCAAAAGCACCCGGGTGAACGGGACCTCCCCCATGAAGTGAAGCCCCATCATGATCATCCGAGCGACCCAAAAGAAAATGATGTCGTAGCCGGTTTCCATGTCCTGCGTCGGGTAGAACCGACGAAGAGTAAGTGTGTCTTCGGGCCAACCGAGCGTTGAAAACGGCCAAAGCGCAGAGCTGAACCAGGTGTCGAGGACGTCATCGTCCTGCCGAAGCGAGGCGTGATTGCACGCGCTACAAGCCAAAGGGTCTTCCCGCGACACGGTCACTTCGCCGCACGACTCACAATACCAAGCCGGGATGGGGTGCCCCCACCAAAGTTGGCGCGAGATGCACCAATCTTGGATGTTCCGAAGCCAGTGGAAGTACGTCTTGGTCCATTCCGCCGGCAGGATTTGAATCGTTCCATCCTCGACGGCTTGGATCGCTGGCTCGGCGAGAGGTTTCGTCTTCACGAACCATTGCGTCGAGATGATCGGCTCTACAATCGTGCCCGACCTCTGGGAGCGCGGCAGCGTCATCTGGTGCTTTTTGCTCCCGCGAGTCAGGCCGAGCTCGTCGAGCTTGGCCTTCACCGCCTTGCGGGCCGCGAACCTGTCGAGCCCTTGGAAAGGTCCCGCGTTTTCGTTGAGGGTTCCATCGAGGTTCAGGATGTTGATCTCCTCCAGCCCATGGCGTTTCCCGGTGGCGAAGTCGTTTGGGTCGTGTGCAGGCGTCACCTTGACGACGCCGGTCCCGAACTCCGGGTCGACGAGCTCCCCGTCGAGGATCACGGGGATCAGTCGATCGACAAAAGGGTGTCGCACGTACTTGCCGTGAAGATGCCGGTATCGGTCGTCTTCGGGATGAACCGCAACCGCGGTGTCGCCAAGCATGGTCTCGGGTCGTGTCGTCGACACCACGACCTCCCTATCTCCGTCCGCCAATGGGTAGGCGAAATCGAACATCTCGCCCTCGACGTCCTCTTCTTGATCGACCTCGAGGTCTGACAACACGGTCTGCGCCTCGACATCCCAGTTCACGAGGCGCGTGTCCCTATAGATTAGCCCCTCTTCGTAGAGTCGCACGAACGATTCCCGGACTGCGCGAACCATGTCCGGGTCCATGGTGAATTTCGTCCGCGGCCAATCGCAAGACGCACCCATCTTGCGGAGCTGCTGAAGGATTCGGCCGCCGGATTGCTCTTTCCACTCCCATACGCGCTCGATGAATGCCTTGCGGCCGAGATCGTGGCGGGTCAGGCCTTCCTGTTTGAGCTGCCGTTCGACGACGACTTGGGTCGCGATACCCGCATGATCGATACCCGGCACCCAAAGCGTGTTGTAGCCCTGCATGCGTTTGTGCCGACAGAGCACGTCTTCGAATGTCGTACGACACGCGTGGCCCATGTGAAGCGAGCCGGTCACATTTGGCGGCGGAATCGCAAGCGTGTAGGTTTCGCGGGTGTCGTCAGGGTCTTCCGAGGCGGCGAAATACCCGGATTTTTCCCAGAAATCGTACCAACGGGTCTCGGCCTCGGTGGGCGAGTACGTCTTGGGTATCTCGTCCGATTTGTCGCTCATCCGACCGACGCAATGCGGTGAAATCCCGAGGCAGTCAAGCCTCAGTCACCGATGAGACGGTGCAATTCCTCGCGGATCATCGCTTCGGCGAGCTCGGGGACGACTTCCCACACGACGCGTTCGACGACCTCGGCGGAAAGCTTGAGCACCCCTTCGACTTGGTCGGGGGTGAGGCCGAGGGCTTCGAGCCTTTGGACGACCGAATGGGACAGCGCTTCGGATGGGGCGGCTGACTGAGAGGGGACAGCACGCTGAGACTTCAACTTGGCGAACGGGACCGACGACGTGGAGGACGTGGTCGGAGGCATGACCGACACCTGGGCTCCGGAGATCGGTGTTCGCGACAACGGCCCGGTGGGCTTGACCGAGGGACCATTGCTCGGGAGCGGCGGAGGCGTCGGCCGATACGCGGGCGTTGAAATCGGCGTCGGTTGCAGTGTCGCCGGACGCGCGACCGGAATGGAGGGGGCTTCGGCGAGCGCATCGACGCGTCCAGCCAAACCCATCGCCTTTTCGATGACTTCTTGTGTATCGAACGGCTTGAGGATGTGCTCATCGGCCCCGACCTCGGTCGCACGTGCTTGGTCGAGCGGTCGATGTTGGCTCGCCATCAAGATGACGGCGGTGCCTTGGAGCTGAGGGTCAGCCTTGATCGCGCGGGTCACCTCGTACCCGTCGATGCCCGGAAGTGAGGCGTCGATGAACGCGACGTCCGGCCGGAAGTCTCGGCCTTGTTGCAGTGCGAGCTCGCCGCTCTCGACCGTCAGCAGCTCTGCGTCCTCCCCGGCGAAAGTCATCTCCATGACCTGCCGCATCGTGACGCTATCTTCGACAACTAGAATCCTCATCAACCCCAAGCCCCGTTCGCTCTGTTGTACCGGTGACATACGCGATCGGCACCTGGCCGGTCAAGAAGCGGCGTCAGCGAGTTGACCGCGCGAACACCCACCGGTAGGGAGCCCAGGTGTCGGATTCGCACCTACGCCGACTGTACGTCGAGCACGCCCCAAGGGCTCCCGAAGGGCGTTTCTCGCTAGACGCCCTAGTTGGGGGAAACGGCCCTCTCGAGCTCGATATTGGGTTCGGACGGGGGCAGTCTCTCCTCGAGCGCGCACAGACCGCGCCAGGCAGCCGAATTGTCGGCATCGAGCTCAAGACAAAGTGGGCCTACAAGGTCCAGCAACGGCTGGCGAAGCATGGGGTGTCGAACGTTCAGGTGTTGTGCGGGGACGCACGCGAGATCCTGAAGCGGGCCAGCTCCGAAGGAGTCGTCGACAAGGTCGCGCTCCATTTTCCAGACCCGTGGTGGAAGAAGCGACACCAAAAAAGGCAGGTCATCGGTGAGCCTTTGTTGGTCGAGCTCCGTCGACTCATGCGCAGAGGGGGCGAGCTCTTCATTCAAACCGACGTCGAGGACCGCGCCAACCTCTACGTCCAACAGCTTCGGGCAATCGACGGATTCACGCTCACAAGCGACAGCGGCTTCGTCGACGAGAATCCTTTTGCTGCGCGATCAAACCGCGAGCGACGTGCGATCGAGGCTGGGCTGCCCGTCTGGCGTATTTTGGCGATCCGTGATGCGGGTTAGCGGAGGGCGAGTGCCGCGCAGTCACGTCGTGCCCGCGCCTGTAGCGTTGCCTGCCGCTCATCGAGAGAGGTGGGCTCGTGTCCGGGGATGAAGTACCCGATATCGTCGACGATGTCGTAGAGCTCCTCGTCTCGTTCGAGGAGCTCACAGTTGCGCCGCTCGATGGCGTCGACCAGGCGTGGAACCGCTTCAAGACTGTGGGGTTGGGTGTCGTGAAGCAGCACGATGCCTCCCCGGTCTCCGGTTTCGCGCTCGCGACGCTTGAGCACCCGAAAGAAGGTTCTCACCACGTCATCCGCTGTATCGACCTCGAGGTCACCCGTGTAAACGCTCCAAAGTACGCTCGTATACCCACGTGTTGCGAGCAGCTCCTGAACGCGAGTGGAGAGGGCACCCCCTGGGGGTCGAATCAACCGGGGCCGAAGACCGATGGCGTTTTCGATCTTCGCCTCGCTCAGCGCGAGCTCGGCGGCGATCTCGGCGTTGCGCAAGAGCGGGAGCTGGCGGTGGGTTTCGGTATGGTTCCCGATCACGTGGCCGCGGCTGGCGATCTCCTGGACGATCTCTTGGTGTTCACGTTCCCAGGGATTGCCTCGTCCAAAACTCTCGGTCTTGACGAAAAACAACGCTCGGATGTCGAGTTGGTCGAGGAGATCGAGAAGCTCGGGCGTCGTACGCCGTGAAGGACCGTCATCAAAACTGAAAAGGATCGTGCGGCGTTTGGTCGAGCCTTCGATCGTCAAGCCGCTTGGATACCGGGCGCCGGTCACATCGTGAGGCGGGGGGCCAGGCTCGTCACCATGCCTCACTTCGCGCGCGAACGGTTCCTCAACCGGGGAGGGCTCCACCGTCCGCGCCATGTGCGCGACGGCCGCTCTCGGCGCAACGGTGGGCGTCGTCGACTTCGAGGCACCTGCAAGAGAGCCACCGGCAATCAGCACCAAGGCGAAGCAACTCAGCCTCACCCTCCATGGAACCATCAGCATGACCGGGCGATCGTACGGAAGCCGATAGGGCGTATGCGAAAAAGCGGCAGGACCTGTACATGCCTGCAGTTGCTTCCTCCGATCCTATCGACTACCCCGGTCGCCCAACGAGCGTTGCAGTGATCGAAGTCCAGGCCCTCAGCAAACGTTACGGAAGCCAACTCGCGGTCAACGACGTGTCCTTCCGCGTGGAACAGGGCGAGATCGTTGGTTTCTTGGGCCCGAATGGCGCCGGGAAAACCACGACCCTCCGAATGCTCACCGGCTATCTCGCCCCGACCGCCGGCAAAATCCAGATCGACGGCATCGACGCGGTCCAAAACTCGATTCTGGCGCGCACCCGCCTCGGCTACATGCCCGAAGGGGTGCCTCTCTATCGAGAGATGCGCGTTCACGAATATCTGCGTCATCGCGCCGCCCTCAAACAAGTCTCCAAAGTACGGGATGCCGTCGACCGCGCGCTCGGCCTTGCCGGGGTGACCGAGGTCAAGAATCGAATCATCGGGCAGCTGTCCAAGGGATACCGACAACGCGTGGGTCTTGCCGAAGCTCTGATCGCCGATCCTCGGCTTCTCATCCTCGACGAACCGACATCCGGCCTCGACCCAAACCAGGTGCGTCAGTTTCGGGAGCTCGTGCGCGGGTTCGGCGGAAGCAAGACGATATTCGTGTCGACCCACGTTCTTTCGGAAGTCCAGGCCGTGTGTGATCGTGTGATCATCATTCGCGAGGGCGCAAAGGTGGCGGACCTGGTGCTCGACCAAGCCACAGAGCTCGAAGACATGTTTGCAGAGCTCACGACGAGCGGAGGCGCGGAGGAAGGCTCATGAGAAGCGCCTGGGTCGTGATGAAACGTGAGCTCGCCTCCTTCTTCGTCTCGCCGCTGGCTTACGTCGTGCTCACCTCATGGTTGATTTTCACCGGGATCACGTTCTGGATTCTCAGCGAGTTCTACGCGAGAAACGCGGTCGCCTCTGGCTCCGACACGCCGCTGTCGGGGTTTTTTGGTGGAAGCGCGCTCTTCTTCATCCCGCTTCTGGTGTTCGTCCCCGTCCTCACGATGCGATTGGTCGCTGCCGAGCGGCAATCCGGGACACTCGAGGGCTTGATGACGGCTCCGATCTCCGAGGCGTCGATCGTCTGGGGCATGTACGGCGCCGCTCTCGTGATGTGGGCGACGCTTTGGATCCCGACGGTCATCTACGCCTGGATCATGAGTCAACATGGCAGCGTCGATTGGGGCGCGGTCGGGGCGAGCTACTTTGGTGTGTTTTGCCTCGGCACCTATTTCATGGCGGTCGGCCTGTTGATGAGCGCTCTCGCACCGACTCAGATCATCGCCGCGGTGCTCTCGTTCGTGGCGCTTGGAGCACTCTTCGTGGTGGGCGTGGGTGAGTTCGTCCTCGACGGGACGCTTCGCGAGGTGTGTGCCTACCTGAGCATGTGGGGCCACATGCACAGCTTCTCGAAGGGCGTCGTCGACTCGCGCTATCTCGTGTTCGACTTTTCGGTCGCGCTCTTGGCGGTGGGCTTGAGCATAGCCGTGCTCAAAGCGCGGAGGCATGCGTGAGCGACCGCTCTAGGACGCGATTCAACCTCGTCGCCACCGTGATCTTGGCGCTCGGCGTGGTCGCGCTTTTGAACTACGTGTCTTCGCGGAACTACAAACGTTGGGATTGGACGACCGACCGGCTCTTCACCCTGTCGGATCGAAGCCAGCAAGTGCTTCGAGAGCTCGACCAAGATGTTCAGATCTACGTGTTCTTAGCGAGGGGTGAGCAGGACTTCGCCGATGTCGAAACACTCCTCGAAGAATACAGGGCGGTCACCCGAAGACTCGAGATTGAATGGATCGACCCGGATCGCGATCGCGCCCGGTATCAGGTATTGGCCGACAAGTTTGGAATCGACAGTTGGCTCGCAGGGGAGATGACCCTTTCGCAGGTGCCGGTCGTGGTGACGAGCGGCGACCGCAAGTGGAAGGTCGAGCGCCATCAGCTGATCGTCGAAGACTTCGATAGCTTCGAGGACGCCGATGGCCACAAGCTCGACTTGCAGTCTGAGCGTGCGCTTACGGGCGCAATCCTAGAAGTGACAACCGGTCAGTCGACGAAGATTTGCCTGGCCCAGGGCCATGGGGAGTGGGAGCTCGGAGCCACCGGAGACCGAAGCTTTGACGCCGTTGCCCGCGAGCTCGAATGGGAGAAGATCGACATCGAGCCATTCGACTTCCGTGGCGGCGAAGACGTCCCGGCCTCGTGCACCGCGCTCTTCGTCGTGAGCCCGCAACGCATCTACTCCAAAGAAGAGGTCGCTACAGTCGATCGCTTCATTGCCTCAGGCGGCAACGTTCTGCTCGCATTTGACCCGTTGCTGAAAAAGGAGGCGCTTCAGCCAACGGGGTTCGAAGAAAGCCTAGGACATCGGGGCATCGTGGTCGGCAATGACCTCGTGATTGAGAACGAAGAAAGCCGGCAGCTTCCTGGGAACCCAGGAGACCTGTTCATCTCGATCGACCTGGGTACCCACCGGCTCACCGACACCATTCGAAAGCGGGGAGGCGGGATCCTACTGGCGGTGGTTCGTTCGGTGGATGCAGCCGACGGTGGCAATGCGGAGGTCATCATGCGGACCAGTTCGAGTGCGATCGCCGAGTTCGACCTCAAGCGCGCCCTAGCAAAAGACCTCGAAGCCGCGGGCGTCAAGCCAAGGGTGGTGCCGATCGCCGCGGCATGGGAGTACGTGCCGCCTCTCGGCGACGACCTCAAACCCGTCAAGAGCGACGACCCCGAGCCGGGGCGGCTTCTGGTCATCGGTGACAGCGACTGGATGAGCGGAGAGCTTCTCGACAACCCTCAGCTCTCGAACATCGACCTTCTTTCTTCAACTTCAGGTTGGCTCGCGGAGCGCGAGGCCCTGATCAATATCGCACCGCGAAAGACCAAAGCGCGCGCCGTGATCATGAGCGATGCCGATCTCGAGAATCTCCTGTTCCGGGTCGTCTTTTTGCTGCCCCTTGCCGCATTGATCGCGGGCTTCGGTGTGTGGTGGTCGAGGCGCTCATGACAGCTCGGGCGCCGATCGTGCTTGCGGTGCTTGTCGTGTTGTTGGCCGGCTACGTGTTCTTCTTCGAGCGTGACCGACCCGGACGCAAGGAGATCGACGCAAGGGCGGGCTTTTTGGTCGAGGCTCTGGTGCGCGACCGGATCTCCAAGATCCAAATCTCATCGGGCGGCGACCCCATGGCGATTTCTCGCCACGGGGAAGACTTCGACGAGACATGGACGATCGATCAACCCGTCGAAGCGGCGGCGGATCCCGGGCTCGTCGAAGACTATCTTCGGAACTGGGAGTTCGCGATCGCCACCCGGACACTCGAAGACCCGAGCCTAGAAGACATTCGGAACTTTGGGCTCGATCCGCCCACGGCTTCGGAGCGATTCGAGATGGGCCGCGCGGACGTCACCGTGTCGCTCGGGTCAAGTGAACCAATCGACGGCGGCGGCTACCTCCGAATCGATGATCGCAACCAAGTCATCGTTGCCCCAGAGTCCGTGGTTGAGCTTTTCGATCTCGGCCTCGAGCATTTCCGAATCAAGAACGACGCAGGCGCACCGGACCTCGCGGACCTGCTCGATGCCGAGGTCCGTGACGACGCGGCCGCCCCTTGATCACTTCTGAGCGAGCGCTTTTTCGATTGTTTCGTGCGAGGCGTACTCGAGCAAACCGTTACTCGTGTTGAAGCCGCCCGACGAAATGAGCCTGAAATTGCCGTGGGCGATGATTTTGTTGCCGACCTTTAGGTTGGTGGGCACGACGACCGTCCCGTCGATTGTGGTGGTCTTGCGACCGCGTCGCGCACGGGCAAGCTGCTCCTGGTTGTCGGCGTAGCCCACGATGATCAGCTGGTCTGCGCGCTCGGTCTTATCCGGCGCATCGGCGATGAACATGTGCGGCGCATCGACGCGCGGGCAGTCTTCCTTCTTGCGCTCCTTGCAGGGCGGCGGCTCGTAAATCTCCATGATGTAGCCGGTGACAGCCACGTCGGTATCGAGCGTTTGACGCAGTTTCTGGCGCAAGCCGTAGACGCTGTACGATTCATTTTCGTAAGTCGTCGGGAACGGCGGCGGCGGTAGCGTGGGAACCTCTGGAAGGTTCGGCACGATCTCCGGAAGCTCCTCGACCGGGGCCTCCGCAGAGGACAGTTGATCGCAGCCAATGCTCAACAGCGCGGCAGCCAAAACCAGGCCAATAAGACGAGTTGTCATGTTCCCCCCAAACATCCCAGATAAAGTAGCACGGCCGATTCCGGAGCGACAATCTAGGGAGCGACGGGGATGCACCTTCGGCGCCCAGGAACAGGCTCTTCTAGCGCCATTTTCAGGGTGGGGGACGCTTTTGCCGAGCCGCTAAGCCGGCCGACCGCCTCTTTCGCCTCGGGGGTGTCGAGGACCCTGAGCGCGACGATGGCTTGGGCCGCGTTGTTGATATCGTCGGTCAGCGCACTCGGAGCTCCTGCCCGCAGAGCAACCCCAAACAGCGCATCGACGGCATCGATGCGACAATGCGCCGTGGCGTACGCGATCGCGGCCGCGGTCACCTCCGGCCACTCGTCGCGGTTTCGAAGGTGCGCGTGAATCCTCGGCCAACCCGTGTCGTGCGTGGTGCCGGTGAGCACTTCGATCGCGGCTGCCCGCACCGCCGACATGGGGTCGTCGACCGCGGCCACGATAACCGGCACCGCTACAGGCTCACTTCGCAAGCTCATCAAGGCCTCAGCGCGGACCATCGGCCATGGATCTCTTCGCGCCAACGTAGCGCGCGCCGTCATCGAGTCGGGGTCTTTCGAAAGCACCCGAGCAGCGCGGGCGCGAACCCGGGGATACGGATCTTCAAGCGCCGCCCTTGCGTCGATGCGCCGGCCGCGCGAGGCAATCGCATCGACCGCTGCCTGCCTCAGCATCCATTCTTTTGGAGCTTGCAAGTGATCGACGACAAAGCGATCTACCGACTCGCTAGGTCCCGCCGAGGTCGCACTCTTGAGCAAGCGCCAGGTCGTCGGGAAGTCGCTCGCGCGCGGCGCGGCGTACTCGATGAGTGACGCGGCGACGGGCTTGTAGCGGTCGATCGAGGCGAGAGCGAGTGAGGCGTTTGCTGCCGCCGAAGGCTTGGGCTCGGTTGCAAGCCACGCACGAAGCGTGGGCTCGGCGCTGCTTCCCGCACGCTGCAAGGCGGTGGCGAGGGCTCTTCGGAGCGCTCCCCGCACGTCGCCGCCTTCGGCCGTGAGCGCATCCAAGATCGGAGCGATTGCCTCGTCGGGTTCGATGCGAGCCAACAAAACCGCCGCGCGGTCACCTACATCGGGATCGGTCAGCGACGCGACCAGTCCCTCCCGGCCGGCTGGCCCCGCGCGCGCCAATGCTGCAAAGGCGGCGTTGCGGATCTCTTCATCCGGCGAGTGTGCCGCCACGAAGAGACACTGGACGGCGGGCGGGTGGTTCTGGGCCAGGGCGGCGAGCGGTACCAGTGCACGACGTTGGGCGCGCCGCGATAAGGACGCCCATCCATCGCGCAACGCGACCGCCGCGGATTCCCCGCCGGCCTTCAGCTCAACCATCGCGGCGATCGAACGATCGTGGTCGCCATCGAGCTCTTGCATGGCGCCAGCGAAGGCCGCCGGCTCTTCGGCCGTCGCAGTGGTCGGAAAACCCCCGACCGCGAGCGAGAAGAGCCCGATCAGTGCAGCAAGCGATTTGTGGCTGGTTCGTCCCACTCGGTCACCGTGGCATTGTGGAGCTTTAGCACGCGGTCTGCATGTCGCAGGAAATCATCACGATGTGTCGCCACGATCACGATACGCCCAAGGTCTGTGAGCTCGCGGCAGATCCTAAGCACGTTGATCTCTTGCTCCGCATCAAGCGCGGATGTCGGTTCATCGAGCAACACGATTGGCGCATCTCGGTAGAGGGCGCGGGCAAGCGTGATTCGCTGCCGCTCCCCGGCCGAAAGATCACCGCCGCCTTCGAATAAGACTGCATCGTAGCCATTGGGGCGGGCCATCACGAACGACTCCAGGCCGGCCCGCCTCGCCGCCCCGAGTGCTCGATCACGATGGGGATCGGCGTCTCCAAGTGTGATGTTCGCGAGGATGCTATCGTGAAAAAGAGTCGGGGTTTGTGGCATCCAGGCGGTCATCGCGGTTCTTTCGTCTGTCGACACCGCCGCGTCGTCAATGCTCACGGTGCCTTCGGCAGGGTCGAGGACACCGGCGAGAATCGCGAACAAAGTCGACTTGCCTGCTCCGCTTGGCCCGGTGATCGCGACGAACTCACCCGCGCGAAACCGCGCCTCCGCGTCCTTGAACACCGGCTGATCCCCGTAGTCGAACGACAATCCCTGGAGCGCCAAGGTTTGGACCGGCGTTGCATCCACCGAACCGTCGCAGACGCGATCGGTTTGAATGAGAAGGAGCTCGTCGAGTCGGTCGAGTGAGGCGAGACCTGACGCCCACCCGAAGATCGATTGCGCCAAGCCGTGCAGCGGCCGATACATCAAAATGAGGGCAACGAGGACCGTCCCGGCCGATGCGAGGTCGAGGTTCGCCCGGGTGGCCCAAGCAAACGCGAACACCGCGGCGATCGCCAGGGCGCCAGCCATCTCAACCATGGGCGAAGCCACCATCGCCCATGTCTCGGCCCTGATCCCTTGTCTTTCGGACTGTGCGGCCGCACGGTCGATCCGCTCCGCTCGCGCGTGGGTCGCACCGTAGGCGCGGAGTACGGCGGCACCCTCGATCGCCTCCGCTGAGTCCGCCACAACCGTAGACTCGGCGCCGAGAAGCTCGCGTTGGAGCCTTCGTGCGGGCCTCGCCCCGACGGCGATGGCAGCCACCGCCAAAGGAAGGACGATCAGCCCGGGGATGGCTAGCGCAGTATCCACCCTGAGGGCGACTATGGCTAGGGCAGTAGCCACTAGTACGCTACGGATGCCCTGCGCGAAGCCTAGATGGAGCAGCGTTCGAACCCCATGGATCTCCACCTGGACCCGTGACGCGAGCTCCCCAGGCGGCCAACGAAGGAGCGTGAGCGGCTGCAGACGAAGCACATGCGCGAGGACTTTCCCTCTGATCTCGCGCACAACGCTCAGTTGGAGCCGAGAGGAAAGGTGCGCACGAGCGGCCTCGGAGAGGGCCCGAAAAATTCCGAGAAAGACGAGCGCAACGGCGATCTCAGTCCACGTCAGGTTCGGCGAAATCTTGGTTTGTTCGATAGCCCGTTGAGATGCAGACGAAAGTTGGCTCCCTTCCAGACTTCGTAAGAGCGGTCCTGCGAGCCACGCGTACCCTGCGGTCAACGCTGCGGAGCAAGCCATAAAGGTGAGAGAGCCCACGGCTAGGGATAGTCGTTTCCTGATGGATTCCAGTAGCTCGCGACGAGCAGGACTATCACTGGAATTTGGGTACCGCCACACGCCGAATTGCCCTTCTCAAGGCGTCCAAAGGACCCATATACTCAAAGTTGCCCCCACTAGGAAGCGACAGGCTTGAGGGCAAGGTTTACGTTCCGTGTGATTTCCGGCACGGCGCGTGCATCTGGTTTCGGCCGAGATGAGAATCTCGCGCCCGAGGAACACTCGGGTGTGTTTTGGTGTTCAGCCAACACACGGGGTGCCACTGCTCACAATCACGAGG
>CAJHXN010000044.1_pt1 | contig 14077 bp, 9 predicted proteins | sample 9198401 | NCBI WGS metagenome assembly CAJHXN01 (sample SAMEA7708334, study PRJEB35096) | sediment metagenome | biome: marine neritic benthic zone biome [ENVO:01000025]; feature: sediment [ENVO:00002007]; material: shallow marine sediment [ENVO:03000034] sea grass bed [ENVO_01000059] ... | reverse complement strand
AGCCGAAAGCGAGAAGACCATGCAGCGTTTTCGGAAGTCCTCGACCAAGTGGATGCAGGCCTACATGGCCTGCATCCTCGCCACCCAAGTCAGCCTCCTTCCAATCGCCGAGGCGGCGAGCGGCCCGAGCGATGGTTCCACCATCTCCAGCGCGCGCGGCAGTGCGCCACGGAACGCGCCGAGCGTGGGCGATGTCGGAGCTGGTGGATTCAACGGTGCAGCGTCATATTCCGTACCGATTCGCGTGGCGCCCGGCACCGGTGGTGTGCAGCCAGGTCTAGCACTGAGCTACTCGAGTCATTCGGTTCGACAGGGTTCCTGGGTCGGTTCGGGCTGGAGCCTAAGCCTTGGATCGGTATCGCGGTCTTTGCAGGACGGCATTCCGGAATACAACAATGTCGAGGACACCTTCATTTACAAAGGTCAGAACCTCGACAACACGTTCAGCAATTTGGGTGGCCGTTGGTATACGCAGCTCGAGTCGTTCCTCGACATCCAGACGGTCCCCGCAGGGAGCGCCGCGGCGACCAACATCGATGCGTGGGAGATACGGAGCAAGAACGGCGCCATTTCGCGTTACGGCCGACGTGGCGGCGCGATCGCCGAGGACTGCGTCATCCGTAATCCAAATCAGAGCAACAAGATCTTTCGATGGTTGCTGTGCGAAATCGAAGACGTTCACGGGAATGTCATGCGCGTCACCTATGACCGTACCGATACGGGAAGGGCCTATCCGCAAAGGGTCGAGTACGGCACGAGCGGCGCGCTCAATCGTCGTGTGGACTTCCAACTGGAAGATCGTCCGGACGAGTTCGACCGCTACAAGGCCGGCTTTTTGCAACGAGTTACCAAGCGCCTGAACAAGATTAACGTCGAAGCCCTGAAGCCCGGGACGAGCACGTGGGAGCTTATCCGTCGCTACGAGCTGGTCTATGGGGATCCCAGCTTCGACAGCGGGCGCTCGCTGCTGCGAGAGGTGCTCGAGTATGGCACCGACGGCGTGAGCAGCCCACTCAAGACTGCCTTCAACTATCAGTCAAACTACAATTCCACGGGGACCGCCGTAACCACGGGTTGGACAGTGGACAACTCATGGAGCTGGGGACCATCATTCTCGCTCGTCGACACCAATGACGGCGACCAAGGCGTCCGGCTGGGCGACGTGGATGGGGACGGTCTGCGTGACCTGGTCAAGGTGTTCGCCGATCCGGCGGTATTCAACTTCGCAAACCCCGCTGCCTCGACCGCGACGATCACTACCGACAGCGGCGTCTACCTCAACACCGGTTCCGGATTTTCCGCGAGCGCCAGCTCGGCTTGGCCCATTCCCGCAAACACTCCGCTCTATCGGCCCTTCTTTGCGATGAGCGTCGACGGGGAAGTGTGGAGCACGGGCCGTAGCCTGGTCGACATCACTGGAGACGGCCGCGTGGACTTCGTTGGGGGCTCCTTCTACCTCAACAACACCGCAAGACTTCCCTGGTCGGGTGGCGATTGGATCGGCGGCGAGTGGTACGATTTGATCAGTTATCCCTGGTACACCAGCTCGGAGACCGGATGGAACTACTCCGAGCCGTACGGCTCCTCCGATGGCACCAACTGGGCGCTTCTTCCTCAGATTGATCAAGGAGTGTCCAACACCGCCAAGACCGCCGTCAGCTTGGAGGGCGAGCCCAAGGTGATCACTGTCAGCGGCAACACGCGCTTCGCGGATCTTCAGGGCGACGGCCTGCCCGACATGATCGTACGGGGTGCGCGGGCGAGGTACGCGGTGGACTGCCTGCCGATTCAAGGCTTTGGGTGCATCCCCACTTCGTATATTTGCTTCAACGAAGAGACATCGCCCGACCGCTTCGCGTTTGGGGCGAGCTACGTGATCTACAACTCGGGCAAAGACACTTCGGGGAACGTCTATTTCAAGTATCCGCCGCTCACTACGTCGTTCGTTCCGATCCAGAACTTCGACGCGAGTCTGCCTGGGGGCGACTGCCAGTTCCTCTTCTTTCGCTCTACGGACTACGAACCGTGTGACGCCACGGACCAAGCTTGTCATCCGTACTTATTTCACAATGTGAGCTATCTCATGTCGGCTCAGCCCGACTGCGACAACAACAAAGATGACGATGCCGACACGAATATCGACTTCGGCCAGGACTCAGGATGTCAGTTCTCCGGGGGCCAGCCCGGCAACCCATTCGACACCTCCGAGGCCCCCGGTTACCAGGGGCTTCAGTTCGGCGACTGGCGCATCGATGGTCACGACGAGTTCGGCAATATGCCCATCGACGTCAACTCGGACGGTCTCTCCGACATCGTAACAGCCTTCGACCAAGAAGGTACCGACCGCCGGCGAACCGTGTTGAATAACGGCAACAAGGGTTACACAGGTGAGATCTCTGGATGGAACCTGCCCTCGGCAGTTGATCTGTACGATGTTCCCGACCAACAAGGCTCGGATGTTTACTCGACCGATCTCGGTATTCGGTTTGCAGACGTCAACGGAGATGGTCGTGTCGATATCGTGGGGGGGATCAAGAATCAGGGGGCCTCGCGCAAGACCTACATCAATGACGGAGATGTCGGTGCAGGGGATGGCGACGACGGGCTTGCGTGGCACGAGGAAACCGACTGGCGTCTTCCAAGTGGCCGCGAGTTTGTTGATAGCAATGGCCAGGACCAAGGCGTTCGGCTGCTCGACGTGGACGGCGACGGGATGGTTGACATCCTTCAGTCCAAAAACGGCACCGACAAGGTCTACTTGAACGATGGCGTGGTCCCCGACCTCCTGAAGACGGTCACCAGTCGGCACGGTGGCGTGACAACGCTCGAGTATTCCCCCTCCACGGCCTTCGATAATACGGGTGGCGATGCGGTGCCCGACCTCCCGCAGGTCATGCAGGTGGTCACCAAGCTCACGACGCACGAGCCACGAACCGGCAACGACATGATCACCACCTTCGACTACGAGGGAGGATTCTTCGACAACACCGATGCGGTATTTCACACCAACGGTCGTTTCTACGACACGAATGGGTTTGCCGGTTTTCGGCAGGTGACGGCACGTAGCTTCGACTTCGATGGCACCACGGTCCTACGCGAGTCGTATACAACCTATCACCAAGACGGCCCACGCCGTGGCTTGCCAGAGTCCACGCTCACGACTGGGCCGAATGCCGGCGGAACGATGGTCTGCTGGGTGGCACGCGAGAACACCTACACCCCCGCGAGCCTCAGGCCCCCATGGGTTTCGCTGCCCGACACCGCGACCCAGACCGAGTACGATGGACTCTCAACCTACAATGCGGGCACCGGTCAGTGCACTGGCGGAGATCCCCGGTTCACAAAGGCCGTCTCTCGTTACGACGGCGACCTCGAGGGCGATGGCCCGTTCATCTACGGGAACCGAACGGCCCAGATCGAGTACGGAGAGGTCACCGCGGCGGGCGCCGATGTCGACTCGTCCGACAACCGCGTCTCGCAGTTGGTGTACTCCCCACCCAACACGACCGACTACGTGGTCAACCGCGTCGCCATACAACGGACACGCGCTGGTGCCAGCCCTGTGAGCGGCGCGGTGTTACGCGAGACCCATCTCTTCTACGACAACGACCCAAGCGCGACACCGGGCACGGTCGCCCCGACGAACGGCAACCTCACCAAGCAGGTAGCGATCCTGAATGAGGCAGGCAAGGCCGACCCGACGACTACGTTTGGCTACGACACCTACGGGAACCGAACCACGGTGACCGTGCCTCGCGCCAACGACACCACCGACACGGCAGTGTCGGTGAGCACTGGCACCGCAACCACCACGTTCGACAGCACATTCCACGCGTTTGTCGTATCCGTCCAGAATGGGCTCGGCCACGTCATCCAGAGTATCTACGATACGCACACCGACTGCAGTGCAGTCGCCGGAGCTGTCATCGACTATCCCGTTGGCGCCGGACTTGTGCAGCAGCAACAAGGGCCAAACGATACGGCGGGCAGTCGGGCGTATACCTGCGTCGACGTGCACGGCCGGCCGGTTCTGAACGTCGGCTCCGACGGGCTGTCCAAGACCGAATGGCAGTACGACGATAGTTGGACGGCCTCGCCGTTCGACCCGGTTACCGTTACGACTCGAGACATGGTGAGCGTTGGGGGCGCTCCCGAACTGTCGAGCCTACAGCGGTTTGATGGCTTGGGGCGCGCGTACCAGATCGATACCGATGGACCGCAAACACAGACCGTGCGGAAGAGCACCAACTACGATGCTCTTGGGCGCATCGCTCAAAGTAGCGCTCCCTACTTCGTCGGCGCGACGGCGCAATATACGAGTTTCACTTACAATGTGCTGGGCCGACACACGCAGATCCAACTTCCCGGAGCGGGCCGTATTGCGACCTCCACCTACGAGCACCAAAACGTTGCTGGATCCGTGCACGTTTTTGCTGTTTCAACCGATGCGAACGACCAAACCGTCAAACGGAGGGTGAATTCGTTTGGCAACGTCGTGGCTGTGATCGAAGAGGGTGAGTCCGGGGTCCCGCTACCGGGTGGCCCGTATTCTACGACGTACACCTACGATCGCCTTGGCCAGCTCACCAATGTCGAGGACCATCACGGCAACACGACGACTGTCACGCACGATCTGCTGGGGCGAAAGAAGACGACGGACGACCCCGACACCGGGGAGACTTCGTACGACTACGACGCGAATGGCAACCTGATCGAACACGTTACGGCACTTGGGACAAGGACCCATACTTACGATGCGCTGGATCGACCGAAGACGTTGCAGGCAGGTGCGGGCGGCGGGAACAGAGTCACCTGGAACTACGACACCGCGCCCAACGGCAAAGGATTGCTTCGGAACCGTGTGGACAATCTCGGAGGGATTGTGTACACCGCGTTTCAGTACGACCGCCTCGGCAGAGCGACCAGTGAAGAGTACAATGCCGTCGGCGCAAAGCATCTGATCACCACGACTTACAATGGCTTAGGTCAGACGCTCACTCGGACCTTTCCGCGAGAGGAGACGTGTGGCTCGCCCTCGCCTAGAACCATCGAGCGCGTCTATGACGCCGATGGCTATCTCACGACAATTCAAAGCGAAGGCCAAGCGTTCGCGAGCGCCATCCAATGGGATGCGCAAGGCCGCATGACGGAGTGGACCGCTGGCAACGGTATCAAGACGGAGGTCGATTTTGATGCAGCCACGACCCGATACGATGAGTTCCGCGTGCGGCTCCCTGGTGGCTCACTTGTCACACATCTCAACTACGCATTCGACCTTGGGGATCGCGTCATAGCGATCGATAACGATCTCAACTTGTCGATGGGCGACCCGTACGATCGGCTCTTCGACTACGATGGCCTCAATCGCCTGATCGAGGCGGACGGCCCTTATGCTGCGAATCAAAGCTTCGTCACGCACTACTATCACTACGATCCAATCGGCAATCTCACTTGCCGCGCGTCAACGAGTCCCTCCGCGTGCACGGGTTCTGACTCGACATCGCTCGTGTATCCGGCGCCCCAAGCGCCGCCCGGCGCCACTCGACCGCACGCGCCGACTTCCGTCAACGGGCAAGGCGTCACGTACGATAGTGCGGGCAACCTCACGGCAATGGGCGGGAGGACTTACACCTACGACCTTCGCGGCAAGCTCAAGAGCGGTCTCGAGGGAGGAAGCGTCGTAAGGAACATCAATCCGGGGGTCGACGGGCTTACCTCTCGCGTGTGGACACCCGCAGGCTATGTCGGTAACGCCGAGGATCTCCTGATCCTGACGGACGATTTCGAGTGGAACCGCCTCGACAACAAAGCCAAAGTTCACCTCTCGCTGGGATCGACCAAGATCGCAACGCTCGAAGACGGATACGATCCCAAACGTTGGAAAAAGCAGGGCTGCGGTGGAAGCTACCAGTGCGCGTTTCTTCCGATGTGGATGTTCTGGTGGCTACGACGCCGCGCGCGGCGCCGAGAACGAGGCGGAGCCGGAGATGAACGACCATGGCTTCCGACGGTCACGTTCTTCGCGGCGCTGTTGTTCTCATTGCCGAGCACGTGGAGCGGAATCCTCGTTTCGGATGCGCACGCTACCCCACCGCAAAGCGTAACGTACTACCACTCCGACCACCTGGGCAGCACGTTGGTTACTAGCGATGCGGGGGGCGTCGTCTCTCAGCAAATCTACCGACCCTTTGGCGAGATCGTGCCCGCCGGTGCGGGTGGTTCTACCGATGCGCCGGAGTTTGGTTTTACCGGACAACGGTTCCAGGCGGGACTAGGCATCTACGATTACGGCTCACGATGGTACGATCCTGCTCTGGGTCGATTCATTCAGCCTGACACGTTGGTGCCCAGCATCTTCGATCCGCAGAGTCTCAATCGGTACAGTTACGTCCGCAATGATCCGGTTGGTCGCGTCGATCCGTCCGGCAATATAGATTGGGGTGTCCCTGACTGGGTGTCGAACACCTGGAACAGCGTAACATCTGGGGTGAGTAACGCGTGGAATGGTGCGGTCAATTTTGTCAACAACAATATTATCCAACCTGTAGGCAATTTCCTCGGCTTCGGTGGAGGAGGTGGCGCGCCCCAGCAACAGCAGATCCGGACGCTTGAGCTTCATGCCGAGCGTCCCCCCCCACCGGTACCAGTACTTGGGGACGACGCCTCAATATACGCCGCCAACCCGGCCGAGATCGTGAGCCTGTCCGAAGATCCGATCCTTGCTCATCCCAGTTCTATTGGTGGCGGCGCGAACACGCCCATTCACAATGGCGTCGCGAACACGCCCCTTGGGCCGGTGCGACGAGGCGGACCGCCCGACTTCGACGTGCGGACAGGTCAGGTATTGCGCAGGCAATCGACCAGCCCGCCCTTTACCCTGCCTGCGCCACGGCTCTCACGCGGACGCGGTGCGGGAGCGCTCGACTTGCTGATTTCGACGGGCAACTTTGTTGGGTACTCGATCATGCAACCGAGAAGGGCACAAAGGGACCGCTACGAGGCCTACGGATCGTTCATCCATGAGTTCAATCGGAGCAGCGATTTCCTCGGCCTCGATCCCACGCGTGACGTCTACTTGGATCTGTCGTCGTCCTACAAGATCGATGGGCCGTTCCGGTGGTATCAGAACACGATCGCCAGACCGTTCCAGTTGGATGCGCAGGGAAATCCCCCTTCATCCATCTTTGACCAGCTGAGCGCTGAGCACGAAGTGTTTCATCACATCGAGCTCATTCGGAGAGGACGCCCCGAATGAGCGTCCGCGACTAGCGAACCTTGATCCCCTCGAGGAACAAGCTTGCAAACTGACTGGCGGCCTTGCGTAACGACGCAGGGTCGCCGTCGTGTAACGCCCAGGTGAGCGTGAGGCCGTCGAGCGCGCCGTAGAGGGCGCGTGCGGCGACCTTGGGGTTCAGGTCCTTGCGGAACACGCCTTCCTTTTGGCCTTGCGCGATCACGCCCCCGATCAGCTCGAGGTATTCCATGAACAATGGCGCTGCGTATTGCTTGAGCAGGCGCGAGGACTGGCGAAGGTTCACCGTGATCACCTCGGCGAGGTCGCGTTGCGCCTCGAGCTGGCCGAGCTGCAGCTCGATGATGCGCTTGATCTGCTCCTCGACCGACTCGTGCCGCTCGATGACCTCCTTCAGGAAATCGAGCAGCTGACCGATGCCGTCTTGGAAGATCGACACCAGCACGTCGTCTTTGTTCTTGAAGTAGAGGTAGATGGTGCCGTCGGCGACACCGGCGGCCTTGGCGATCTCACTGACGCGGGTCGCGTAGAAGCCCTTACGCGCGAAGACCTTGATCGCCGCCTGCTGGATGCGCTCCCGTTTGTCGGTGGCCGGGGCCCGTTTTTTGGCCGCGACTGAACGGCGATTCATTTTTCTGGCCTAACACGGGCCAAGCCGGAGCGTCAAACCTACCAGTCGAGGATCGGCCAGCCCCGCTTTGTCGCGACGCGTCGCAAGCGCGGGTCAGGACTGACGACGCGCGCGTGTCCCACTCGCTCCAACATCGGCAGGTCCGTGAGCGAGTCGGAGTAGAAGAAGGATTCGCTCAGGTTGACATCGTGCTCCTGAGCCCACCGGGTCGCGTGGGTCACTTTGCCGGGACCGTAACAGAGTGGAAGCTCGACCGTCCCGTCGAGATTGCCATGAGCGTCTGTCGGGAACCGATTGGCCAACCAGTCGTCGAGACCCCACGTGCTCGTTGCGACGTCGGCTTCGAAAGACGACGCACTCGTCAGGATCACGAGGCGATGTCCCTGGTCCCGATGGTCGTCGAGCGCTCTGCGGGCGCCCGGTCGCAGTCGGTGCGCAACCTCCCGGTGAAACCACGAGCGCGTCCGGGCATCGAGCCCTCGATGGGACTCGCCGCGGTAATGCCCCACCGCCTCGGCATACGCCCGGTCGATATCGATGATCGCCAAGTGATACAGGACGTTCCAAAACGTCGCCCGTGCGAACTGCGACGCTGTGATGTTGCGGCTCAGGAGCTCGTGCTTGGCCCATAGATTGGCGCTGTTGGTGTCGATCAGGGTGCGATCGAGGTCGAAGAAGGCAGCGATGTTGCGCTTCACCGATTTCGTCGTATCGGTCTTTTCAACCGAGGTCAAACCATGAAGTCAGTGATGATCAGCGAGCTCTCGGACGCCGCCGGCGCCGTCGAGGTGCGTGAGATCGAGCCGCGCGCGCCGGGTCCGGGCCAGGTTCTGGTGCGCATGCGGATGGCGCCGATCAACCCGTCGGATTTCAACTACGTCGACGGCACCTATCATCAGGCCTTGGCGCGGATGATATGGAATCAAGGGGCCAACCACGTCGCCGCACAGCCGGGCGCCGAGGCTTTCCCGTTGCCGCCCTATGCATTGGGAGTCGAGGGAGTCGGCGTTGTCGAGGCCGCGGGGAAAGGATGGCTCGGCAAGCGTTTGATCGGTCGTCGCGTTGCGGTGGCGGGCGGTCCGCCGAACGGCACGTGGCAAGAGCTCGCGATCATCGACGCGCGCCGCGCCTTTCCGGTGCCCAAGTCACTGAAAGATGAAGAGGCGTGCTCCTTCTTCGTGAACCCGCTCACCGCGCTCGTCCTGGTTCGGCACGTGCTCCAGGTGCCGAAAGGCGCGTGGTTGCTTCAAACCGCGGCAGGCTCAGCGCTCGGCGGCATGGTGCGCAATCTCGCCCGTCGCGATGAGTTTCGCGTGATCGATGTCGTGCGGAGCGAGCAGGGCGCCCGACGCCTCCGCGACGCAGGCGCCAAACACGTGGTCGCCACCGAGTCGGGAGAGCTCGCCGATGCGGTACGCGCGATCGCACCAGACGGTGTCGGTTACGCGCTCGACTGCGTTGGCGGCCCGCTTGGTAGTGACGTGCTGCGCTGTCTCGGCGTGGGCGCCCAGATGGTCTGTTACGGCACGCTCAGTCGCCAACCGATCACGCTTCCGCCCCGGGACATCATGATGCCGATGGCGACGGTGAGCGGCTTCTATCTCCCGGGTTGGTTACAACACCGGTCGCTCCCGCAGCGTCTTCGCTTGGTCCGGCAAACCGCCAAGCTCATCGCGTCCGGCGTGCTCGCCACCCCGGTGCAGGACATCTTCGATCTCGATGAAACCCACGCGGCTTTGGCTGCGGCCCGCCGCCCAGGCCGCACCGGCAAGGTCGTCTTGCGTATCGGCGCCGGTCACTAAAGGGGGGTCGGTGGTTCTTCGCCGCGCAGAAGGCGGCCGATGTTGTCGTAGTGCCGAAGCACGACGATGAACCACAGCCCCGTGGCCAAGAGGAAAGGCCAGCTTTGCCCGTAAAGCGCAAGCGCGCCAAACGCGCCGACGGTTGCGGCCGACAGGGAAGCGACACTCGCACGGTGACTGATCTTTCGCGCGGCCAGGAACGCGACGAGCGACAACAACCCGACTTCGGGCAACGCCCCGAGGAGGACTCCGCCCGCGGTCGCGGCGCCCTTGCCGCCCCGAAACCCGTGCCAGATCGGGAACACGTGCCCAAGGGTCGCCGCCCAACCGGTCGCCGTGATCCACGGCCAGTCGAGATCGAGCACCCAGCGCGCGATCGCGACGGGTATCAGTCCCTTCAGCATGTCGAGCACCAACACGAGTCGGCCGGTTTTCTTTCCGAGCGCGCGGCTGACGTTGGTCGCGCCGATGTTCCCGCTGCCGATCGCGCGTAGGTCCACCCCTTGGCGTTTGGCCATGACCAGGCCGAACGAGACCGACCCGAGCAGATACGCGATCACGGTCAGTGCTGGGCCAACGATGGACTCCGCGGGCATGGGCGTCGATGATAGTCCTGACGGCGGGCCCTGGGGAGCACCTCCTGCCGGTTTTTTGCGCCCCCACGGGCCATCTCCGTACAGTGGCCGCTATGGGTGGCGACCGTCGAGGGCCTCGCATCCCCGTCTCGATGTACGCGGATCTCGTCTTTGATGACAACGATCCCCGTCGCTGCTTCGTGACCAGCCTCAGCGAGCGAGGGCTGTGTCTCGACGCGCTCACGGTGTGGGCGCTCGAGGAGAACGAACGCGTCCAGGTCGAGCTGGAGCTTCCCGGGGAAGCGGAGCGTTTGTGGATTGTCGGCGAAGTCGTGCGCGACATCGCCGGCGCGCTCTTCCAAGAGACCGCGATTCGCTTCGTGTCGATGGCAGAAGGCCACCGACGAATTCTTCGTCGCTGGGTGCGGGTCAAGGCACTCGCGATTGCGCTTGACGAGAGTCGGTTCTTCAGAGCGGCCTAGGCGGCCTTTGGCTCGGTTGCTATCCTAACGCGGTGCGATTGGTCTGGCTCCTTGTAGCTCTCCTGCTTACGGGTTGTGCTTCGCGAGCAGCCCAGCGTACGACTCCTGACCTCGGAAGACCTCTGGTGGAACTCGACGAGTTGCACATCCGAGCGCGGTCGACGGTAGAAGGCTACGAGTTCGACTTCTATGACGCGGAGTCCGTCTTCAAGAAGGCGCTTGCTTTGATGAAGGCCGATCGGTGTGCCGAGGCCCTTCCGTTGTTCGATCGAGTGGCCAACGAATTCCCAACAAACCGCTACGTCTCCCATGCTCTTTACAATGCAGGTCTCTGCTTTCAGCTCCAGCAACGGTGGGCTTCCGCCGCGCAGCGCTACGAGAGGCTCCTTTCCGAAGTGCCAGGCTCTCCCAACGTCAAGCATTCGTATTTCCAGCTGGCGTTTCTTTATCTCGAGCTCGAGCGTTGGGAGGACGCCCTATCGATGGCGAATCGGATTCTCGCGCGAGACGATCTCGACAGCGATGAACGAGCAGAAGCCATGTCGCGGCGCGCGGAAGCATGGCTTGGTAAGCGCGACCTTGACGAGGCTGCGCAAGCAGCTCGTGCGACGCTTCGGTTCTACCGCACACGTCGGGAGGAGCCCATTTCGGATCCGTTCTTCGTCGCGTCCGCGAACTTCGTGCTCGCCGAGACCATTCGGCTGCGATCGGAGGCGATCATCGTTCCCGAAGCGGCTGCATTGGAGCAACACGAGGCGCTGGAACGCCGAGCGCGGCTTCTGTTGGAGGCGCAAAGGGCCTATTTCGACACGATCAAACTGGCGGATGCGTATTGGACCTCTGCGGCCGGCTATCACATCGGCGCGATGTATGACCGGTTCTGGTCGGCGATCATGACGGCGCCCGTGCCTCCGCCGAGCACTCGGATGAACGACGACGAGCTTGCGCTCTACAGGCAGGAGTTTCGCACCAAGATCGCGTCGATGGTGCGGCCGTTGATCTGGCACGCGGTCCGCTACTGGGAGCTCACGTTGCGGCTCGTCGGCCGAACTGGTCTGCAGACAGAGTGGACCTCGAAGATCTCCGCCGACCTCGAACTGGCCCGCGAGCGCCTCCGGAATCAACCGATCGAGGGCTAAGCCTTGGGGAACACGCCGGAGCGCCTACCCCGCCGCGTGATCAACCAGGCGAGCAAGACGTTGCGGTCTTGCGGCGGTATCCATTCGAAGCGCACCGCCGCCTCCTCGAACAACTGGCCGGTCTTGGTGGCGATCACGTGTCCGGAGAAGCTGAGCAGCTTTTCCGTCCCTGGCAGCTTGAGCCTCACCCAACATCGGGAGTTGATCACGCCGTGAAAGCCGCCCGGCGAATCGAGGTAGATCCCTCGACCGCTGATGCTCGTGACGAAGCAGGGGTACGAGTCGCCGTCGGGCCCCTCGACGCTGGCATAGAGGCTTACCGGGGTCCGAAATGCGCGTCGTTCGGCACGGTCATCTGTCTTGGCAGCACCCATCTCGGTAAGGGTAGCAGAGGGAAGTAAAGGTGGGTAGATGTAGGCAAAAATTGTTTGGCGCAAAGCGCAGTTTGGTGATCTGACTCACCTCACTAGGGCTCCGGCCGCGTAAACCAGGTGTCGGCGAGCCTCACCCCCCGGTACTCCGAGGCCGGTAGCGGGAGGGTGAGGGCGACTCTAGCGGCTCCGTCTGCCGCACCGGGAGGGCGAACCGACTGCTCGTGGAGCGAATCCGGCCAGGCCCAGCGATCGTGATGCAGGGCGTCTTCGAGCAGGGCTGCAAGGGTTGCGGGCCTGTCGCGCACCCCCTCGAGCTCCCGACGAATCTGGGGGTCGGTGCAGGCATCGGCGAGCGCCCGAGCCGCGGACCGGTCGACCTCACTCACCTGAGGTGAGGGCGGATCCCCGCTGAGCGCCTCGGCAGGTTCGGGCGCGTTCCTGTGCATCCAGCAACCCGCCCGCGGCGCTTCATCTCCGTGGAGGAACGGGTCGACCGGACGACCCGCGATCCACACCATGAAGTGAATGTGAGGCGCGACCCACGGGAAGAACGTCGTCATGTCCATCCCGGACACTCCAGAAAGCGCGATCGAGTCACCGCGCGAGACGCGCTCGCCGACCGGCCGAAGCGTTTTGGTGCAGTGGGTGTACTGCGTGACCACGCCGTGCCCGTGATCCACCGCCACCGTCAGCCCACCCCTCAGCCACCGGTCACGGATCATGACGACGGTTCCTGGTGCGGCTGCGCAAAGCGGCGTCCCTACCGGACAGACGATGTCGGTACCATCGTGCTCATCGTAGGTGAGTCGCCCGCCACGGAAGTCGCGCGATGTGCGACGTGTGACCCGTTGGGAGAAGTTGTGACCCCCGCCCACTCGATCGAAGAGATTCATGACCGGGGCAAGCCCATCGTCGGGTACCAGGCCCGCGTAGGCGGGCAGGGCGATGTCGGGTCTCAGGTGGCCTGCAGACGTCAGATCGAGCTGAAAGCCCGACCCGCGGAGCGCTCCAGCGGCGGCGTGTCGCAGATCGGCCGCGAGTTGAGCGCCCGATCGGATCCCGAAACGCTGGGCGAGCCGTGGGAGGGGTCGCTCGACGGCGCGCGACCGATGCATCGAGAACATGGCTCGAAGATAGCCCCTACCTTGACACCTAGGGGCCTTAAACGTAGTTAATCCGCCCTTGTCGCGTCGGAGGGAGATAGGGTGAGCTGTACCCACCAGCCGATGCGAGAAAGGTGGTGTTATTTCATCATCATGCTGGCGTAGCTCAATTGGTAGAGCACCGGTTTTGTAAACCGGCGGTTGCGGGTTCAAGTCCCATCGCCAGCTCTAGTGCGAGCACACCAGATGAACGAAACCATGGAGGGTTGCCCGAGTGGTCAAAGGGAGCAGACTGTAAATCTGCCGGCTTATGCCTACGGTGGTTCGAACCCACCACCCTCCACTGAAAGGGAAGACAACTGCGGGTGTAACTCAACTGGTAGAGTGCGAGCTTTCCAAGCTCGACGTTGAGGGTTCGAGTCCCTTCACCCGCTCAGGATTTGAAAAGATCAGAAATTTCGCCCAGGTAGCTCAGTGGTAGAGCACCTCCTTGGTAAGGAGGAGGTCGTGAGTTCAAGTCTCATCCTGGGCTCCCCGCAAAACACAAGGAAAAAAAACCAAGAATAGGTAGGATCCGCAAATGGCCAAGGAAAAGTTCGTCAGAGACAAGCCCCACGTGAACGTCGGAACGATCGGACACATCGATCACGGCAAGACCACGCTGACCGCGGCGATCACCAAAGTGATGGGCGACAAGCACGGAGGCGAGGCGATTTCGT
>CAJHXN010000103.1_pt1 | contig 14323 bp, 15 predicted proteins | sample 9198401 | NCBI WGS metagenome assembly CAJHXN01 (sample SAMEA7708334, study PRJEB35096) | sediment metagenome | biome: marine neritic benthic zone biome [ENVO:01000025]; feature: sediment [ENVO:00002007]; material: shallow marine sediment [ENVO:03000034] sea grass bed [ENVO_01000059] ... | reverse complement strand
GAATCGTCGATGATGAATAGAACGTCGAGCGCCGTTTGCGGATTGACCGGCACGTTCTGGACGACGCCGTTAATCGTGCACGGCTGCAGGGGGCTGAGCGACCTCCTGGTACAACTCCCAACAGTCGCGACGAGCCCCACCATCACGAGCAACAAAGCAAAGCGAACCTTCATGTCTCCTCCCACGTACCCGACAGCGAAATCATAGCCAACGGGGCCGCATAAGGCCAATCAAGCGGGAACTTTACAGCAGGCCCCACCCGGGCTCCGAAGTCGGATGGGAGTAACGTAAATTCTTGAAATTGCTCGTATTTTATGGCTTTCGAGCATTCGAGGCCCGCCGTATGGCGCGGGAATCCTGCTACTTATTTCAGAGTTACAGGTCTGCTATGCAGAAAGTACAGGCACCTCGCCATGCGCCGCGTTCTGATCGTCGACGATGAAGAGAATATCCGGGTCGTGCTCCGCACGCTCTTGAAGAAGCACGACTACCAGGTCGAGGCCGCCGACTCCGCGGAGTCCGCTCTCGAGCAACTCGAGCGCTTCGATCCCGACTTCGTGCTCGCGGACGTTCGAATGAGCGGGATGACCGGCCTCGAGCTCTGCGCGGAGCTCAAAGCACGCTCGTCCTTGGCGACCGTGATTTTGATGAGCGCCTACGGTTCGGTCGACTTGGCGATCGATGCGATGAAGGCGGGCGCATACGACTACATCTCGAAGCCGTTCAAACAGGATGAAGTCTTACTCACGCTCACCAAAGCCGAAGAACGTGAGTCCCTGCGTCGCGAGAATCGTGCGCTCAAGGAAGCGATGCGCAAGGAACGGACTTTTCACGACATCCTCGGAAAGAGCGACGCCATTGAGAAAGTCTTTTCAACCATCGGCAAGGTTGCCGACTACAAAACCACCGTTCTGATCCAAGGCGAAAGCGGTACCGGTAAAGAGCTCGTTGCGCGCGCACTTCATCTTGGAAGCACGAGAAAAGACAAGGCCTTCGTTCCACTCAACTGTGGCGCGATTCCGGAAACACTGCTCGAAAGCGAGCTCTTCGGCCACAAAAAAGGGGCGTTTACCGACGCCCACGCCGACAAACGTGGGCTCTTCACCGAAGCGGATCAGGGCACTCTCTTCCTTGACGAGATTGGAGAGCTTCCCCTTGGGCTGCAGGTAAAACTGCTCCGAGTACTTCAAGAGAGCCGGGTGCGCCCGGTCGGTGCGTCCCGCGACCAGGCAGTTGACGTACGCGTGATAGCAGCCACGGTGCGCGACCTGCGACGTGAGGTTGCAGAAGGACGCTTTCGCGAAGACCTCTACTATCGACTCAACGTCTTGCAGCTCAATGTGCCGCCACTGCGAGACCGACGCGATGACATCATGTTGCTCGTCGACCACTTCATCGAACGCAACAACAGCCGCCTCGGAACCAAGATTCGTGACGTCGATCAGAAGGCGCGAAAGCTCTTGCTCAACTACCCCTGGCCTGGAAATGTCCGCGAGCTCGAGAACACGATCGAGCGCGCCGTCGTTCTTTCGGAAAGCGACGTGATCGGGGTGGGCGACCTACCCGAACGCATGAGAGAGCCCTCCGACCCCATCACCGCGAGCCTTGCCAACGGTGAGCTTTCGATCAAGAAGACCGCTCGATTCATGGAGGAAACCCTGATCCGACGCGCCCTCGAAAAGACCGGTGGAAACCGTACGGCAGCAGCGAAATTGCTGGAGATCAGCCACCGCGCCCTGCTTTACAAGATCAAAGATTATGGGATTCACTAGCGCAGACTGGATAATCGGGAATGGCAGAGTTAGAAGGAGCGTTGGTTTCGTGATGGGCTGTATGCGGCGTGGCTTGGCTTTTGCGGTGTTTTGTGCCGTCATCGGCTCGGTGTCGGGGGGTTGCAAGAAGAGCATCCCAAACACCACCGTCGAGGACACCCCCGTGAACCGGTCGATCATCACCTTCATGGAGAACTATCGCCGGGCGGTCGAGGAGCGCGATGTCGGGGCGTTGCTCGCGATGGCCCACGAGCAGTACTTGGACGACAATGGCACCCCTACGGGTGATGACGACATCGACTATCGAGCGCTCCGCATCAAGCTCGCAACCTGGCGCGAGCGGGTCACAGACGTCCGCTATGAGATCAAGTACCGCACCGTCGGAGGCGAAATGGACCGAATTATGGTGGATTATCGGTACAGTGCGAGCTTTCGAATCGCGTACGATGAAGAGGATGAGCGTTGGTCCCGTCGAATTGGAGAGAACCGCATGGTGCTTGTCTACGACGACATCCAGGATCGCTATTACGTGCTTTCGGGTATGTAATTTATTGCATTCCTATTGAATAAGTACACCAATTCGCGCTACGATCGAGTCGATGCCGAGCTGGGATCGGCGCGATTGAGTGGGCTCGCCCACAAATGACGGGACCGATGAGATTCGAGTGCGCTAGTTGTCAGACTAAGTACAAGGTTGCCGACGCGAAGGTCGCTGGGCGGGTCGTGAGGTTTCCCTGTCGCAGGTGCGACCACCGGATCGTGATCGACGGCCGGCTAGGGGAGGTGACCGTCCCCGCGAGCGCCGCGTACGGGTCTGAGGATGTGACCCGGCGATCGGAGCCTGCACCGCTTGCGCGCGAGGCGGCAACGGTGAGCCAGCGGCGGTCGGCATCACCGGTTCGCCGCCGGCACTCATCGGTGCCACCGCGGCGTCCTTCCTCGGTTGCACGACGCGTGTCCTCGTCGCCAGCGGCTGCGAGCAGCGCGCTCGTCGGTCAGCATCCTGCGCTAGCGCCGCCCGTCCCCGCGCTGTCGAACGTTGGTCCGGGTCCGGCTCCTGCCAACAAACACGACAAAGCCCAATGGCATGTTTCGGTCAACGATGTACCGATCGGTCCGATCAAGCTTGAAGAGATGGCACACAAGGTAGACGCGGGCGCTGTCAGTGAATACTCACTGGTGTGGTGTGAAGGGTTCACCGAATGGCGTCCCCTTGCGACGGTTCCAGAGCTCATGTCTTTGCTCTACGAGCGTCGTAGCTCCGGTCCTCCGATGCGGAGCCGGTTCTCCTCGGCCCCGCCGTTCGTCGAGGCACAAACCGCTATCAAAGAGACACCGGAATCTGCTCCGCCTCCCGGTCCGCCAAAGCCTCCAGTTCATGCGCTGCGTAAGCGGCCGAAAGAGGTTGCCGCCGAGTTCTTGCCGCTTGCGGATTCACTTCAGCCTGAGCCAGGCCTTCCGCCTTCCCTCGGCGGGACGTCGCAGCCGCCCGCTCCCCTCGGTCCACCACCCATCTTCGACTCCGGCGCTTTTTCCGGACTTCCACCGGCACTCGATGCGCCGGTCTCGGTGCCCGCCGCTCCGCCGCAACCTGCTGTCGTCGAGAAGGGTTCGTCACTGGTGGTCTGGGCCCTGTTGGTCGCCGTCGCCGTGTTCTCGGGGGTGATCGCGGTGTTGGTGTTCGACAAGTACGGCGATCCAATTCTCGAAAGATTCCTTGGGTCGCCTCGGGCTTCAGTTCAGCAACCGATGATACCCGTCGAAGAGGTTGCCGTTCCCGAAGAGGCCGAGGCCGCGGACCCCGAGGAACTCGAGCAAGTCGAGGAACTCGAGCCAGCCGAGGCGCTTGACGAAACGGCCGCCCCCACTGAAGCGGAGGCGGACGCAGACGAAACCACCGAGATCGAACCGGCCAAAGCGGTTCCAGTCGTCGAGCCGCCTCGGCCGACCGAGGATGGGGCCACCTTGGAGCCTGTGAAATCACGGCGCCGCCTCAGGGAGAAGCGCGCATCCGACACTGCGCCCGACGCGTCGACGGGGATCAAAAAGCTTGGTGAAGACTCACTCAGCGCCGAGGAGCAAAAGCTGCTGGCCGATTTTGGCTCGAGTGGCAGTGCCGGTGTCGCGAAAATCGATGTCGCAGAATCTGGGAGCTCCGCGAGCAAGCGTGACCCACTCGACAGTAAGGCGGTGAGCGCCACTGTGAACACCAATAAACCGCGACTTCAGCGCTGCTACGAACGTGCGATCCGCGGGCAGCAGGCGCCGACTGCGGTTCGCATGAACGTGTCGATCAAAGTGGCGCCCTCGGGGCGCGTGTCTAGCACGGATGTTGCCGGCACTGGGCCAGGAGGGCTCAAGGAGTGCATCGAAGCGTCGATTCGGCGCTGGCGGTTCCCGGCTTCGTCCGAAGGTGGCCCCGCGAAGTTCCCGATCGTATTCTCGGCCAACTGACGGCCGGCCATGGCGATCAAGCCCCTCATCGACGCGAGCACAATTGCAAAGCGTGTCATCGAGCTCGCTCACGAGATCACGCACGACTACCTCGGCAAAGAACTGGTGATCGTTCCCATACTGAAGGGAAGCTACGTCTTTGCAGCAGACCTCGCGCGTCACATCGACCTCGATCTGTCGATCGATTTCCTAGGAGTACGGAGTTACGGCGACGCCCGGAACAGTAGCGGCGTCGTTGAGATCACATCGGACCTCAGTCATTCGATCGAGGGCAAGCACGTCATCTTGATCGAGGACATCGTCGACACCGGCCTGACCGTATCGTACCTCTACAAGAACCTGGCCACGCGTCGGCCAGCGTCCGTGAAGCTCGCATCGTTGTTGCACAAGCCGACCAAGACGCGAGAGGCGGTCGAGATCGACTACCTTGGTTTCACTGTCGACGACGTTTTCGTCGTTGGGTATGGCCTCGACCACGCCCAGAAGTTCCGCAACCTGCCTTACCTTGCGGTCGTCACCGACGAGGATTCCTAGTACGCCGACCCGGACTTGCCGCGCTTCTCGGCGTCCACAGCCTCGGCGCCTGCCGCAGCCGATCCCGGGTCGTACGTGACCGTCATCCGAACCTGAAACGCTCGATCGATTTCGACTGGCTCGGTACCCTCCACAGTCCTGACCTTCAACATGCCGGTCGATTCGCCGCTTGCGGCGGCGTTTGCTTCGAGGGCGTTGAGATTCGCGATGATCTCGCCGTTTGCGTGCATGCTGAAGGAGTCGACCGTCAGCTCGATCCCCTCTTCGGCGAAGGTGACCGTCTGCGGAACCGCGGCCTGCTGAATCATGACCCTAATCCGAAGCTCGTCGCCGACCTTTTCGGTGAGGGTGTACGTGTCGACCTGGCTCACCTTGAAGCCGTAGAGAACCAACTCTTTGCGAGCTTCCCACCGTGCGCCCTTGCCGACCGGCTCAGCTGGGAGAAGCACGCGCGACAGCGAGGTGCGCGCGTTGATGATCATCACCAGCAACCGGATGGGGACGTCCGCGCGCTTGGCTCGCTCGTTCAGCTCGCTGGCCTGGATGATGCCCCTGTCGTCAATTTCGACCCAACCACCGACGTTGTTCAACACCGACGCGCTTTGATTGAGGTCCCGGGCGAGCTCCGGATCGGCGCCTTCGGGAATGAGCGCTTCCGCCTTGACGATACGGACGTCGAATCGTGTGCCCCGCCGCGATTGGATCGATGGCCCCGAGACAACATGCAAACGAACCCCCGGGACGACGTTGAGCTGCGCACCGGAAGACGACGTGGCGAGCGCGGCAAGACCGAAGTCCATGTTGGATGTCGTCGTCGTCCCTTGTGAGACCGTGTATCGGAGCAACTCGCGCGGCTCTTGACCGGCATCGAGCACTAGGACTGGATCCCCTCCCTTGGCATCTTTGGCTGTGTTGGACTTGCAGCCACTCAGCATGAGGAGCGCAGACACGACAATCAACCCACGCTTGATCACTTGTTTCGTCATCGATACTCCTTTACGGCGTGCACACCCGCCGTCCCAACGCCGCTCTAGTTCGAGGCCGTGTCGGGGTCAAGGATCGGCGTTCCTTGGCGCAGGCTTTTCAGCAACACCCTCTACACGACGGTAGCCCGACGGCAGGGTGAAGATCTCTCGCGACACCTTCGAGCGCTTGATGTTTTCGACCAAGAACTCCACTGGGGGACGGCCGGGTTGTCGCACCTGCATCTTCATGGAGAAGCCAGGCTCGACGCCGTACTTCTTCATCGCCTTCATACGTTCCTCGTCGGACATCTCGAGCCCCAGGTTCCGGCCGCGAAAGGCCTGGGTCCACAGGTCAGGTGGGTACTTCGGTGTCATCCAAAGGTCGATCGTGGCGTTGTTGTCTTTGTCGAGGACGCGAACGTGCTCCGTCTCCACTCCGCTGACCTTCTCGGTGCCGAGCTTCTTGATCTCTAGATTGGGGTCCCGTCCCGTGCCAGCAACATCCCCGCTCGACGCGCGCAGCGCTTCATAGGGTACGACGACGATGACCTTTCGGTTGTGCGAGATTGAGAAGTAGCTCTTGCCTGTGGCCGGCATGATGGTGGAGCCGCGCATGACTCGACCTTCGGGGTCCTTCCCCGTGGTGTCGATCCGAACGTCTCCCGCGTCGGTGTACCAGGCGTGCACGCGTAAGGAGGCCCCCGGTTGGCCAGATAGTTTTGCCTGGAGCTCGCCCTCGAAAGCGCGTGCCGGGGTTACGACAAAGGCTGCCGAAAAGGTCCACGCGAGAACGACAATAGCGACGTCGAGAAGCCGGGAGGGCGTATTGCGCATCCAAGCGGTGTTATATCGGATCGCTCACTTGGGTGCAGGCCCCCGATGGCGACATTTGACCGGGGCAGGTCTCCGGCTACACTCCGCGCCTTCCGGTCCTAGGGCGAGGAACACCATGCGAGACCTCATCAAGCTCAGCTGCGAAAACTGCGGCAAAGACAACTACGTGACGGACAAGAACCGCCGAACGATGCCGGAGAAGTTCCACATCAAGAAGTTCTGTCCCAAGTGCCGCAGCCACCAGTCCCACAAAGAAGGCAAAATCAGCAAGGGCTGATCAACGGTCGACGAGTCGCACTGTGAAGGCCCCCGTGCCGCCATGGCGACGAGGCGCCGTGTGAAAGGCCAGCACGTATTGCGCTGCCGCGCGTTTGCTGAGCGTGTCGACGATATGCTCCCGGAGCGTGCCCTTGCCATCGGGGCTGTGTAGCCCTTTGCCGACGACGATCAGCACCCACCGCTGCCCGCGGCGTTGGCGGTCGCGCACGAATCGCAGAACTGCGCGATCGGCTTCCTTCGCGGTCATCCCGTGCAAGTCGCATTCTGCCTCGATCTCGAGCCGCGGGTCCGCCAAGGCCAAAGTGATGCTCGGGTGTGTCTTCGTGCGTCTTCCGAGGACTGACCCGTCACTGTCGCGTTCCACCACGAGTGCTGCCGGGGGCTTTCCTGGCGCCGCAGAACGGGCACCGTGCATTGAGCGCTCATCGATTGACGGCATGACGCGCTCCTTCAACTTGCGGCCAAGCGGCTTCACATCCGAAAACGCTTCCCGCAGCGCTTCTCGGTCGCCCTCGCGACCGGCGCCTTCCGCAGAGCCGTCACTGGTCTTCGGGCCTTTTCGTTTCGACTTGCCCACTATCCGCGCATCATGAACCGCAAACCGGTTGCGGGGCAATTGAGGTGGTCTCAACCCGTCTTGGGGCCGTCCCGACGCGGACGACGATTGCATTCGAGAGCGGCCTTTCGAACACGCACGGCGTCCGGCGTGACTTCGACGAGCTCATCCTGGTCGATCCAGTCGAGCGCACTTTCGATCGTGAGCTCGCGGTATGGCGTGAGGATCACATTCTCGTCCCGGCCGGCGGCGCGAATGTTGGTGAGCTTCTTTTCGCGGGTACAGTTCACATCCAGATCACTTGGTCGGTTGTGCTCCCCGATGATCATGCCTTCGTAGACCTTGGTGCCGGCGCCGACAAACAGCCTGCCGCGCGGTTGGAGATTGAAAAGCGCGTACGGCGTGGTGGTGCCTGCTCGGTCAGCGACAATCGCGCCGTTCTTTCGTCGAAGTAGCGGGCCTGCGTACGGATCCCACCCCTCGAACATCGTATTGAGAAGCCCTTCACCACGGGTCTCGGTCATGAAGATCGAGCGAAAGCCAATGAGCCCCCGCGAGGGCACTCGGTACTCCACGCGAGCTCGATTCGCGCCGATCGGGGTCATCTTGCCCATGACGCCCCGGCGATCGCCCAGCAGCTGGGTAACCGTACCGACGTGTGATTGCGGCACATCGACCACAACCGTCTCGACGGGCTCACACTTTCGACCGTCGATCAACCGAACCACGACCTCCGGCATTCCAAGCGCGAACTCGTATGCCTCGCGGCGCATGGTCTCGGCTAGGATCGCAAGCATCAGCTCGCCGCGCCCGTACACGATGAACGAGTCGGGTTCGTCGGTCTCTTCGACACGCATCGCGATGTTGCGTTGGGCCTCTTTGAAGAGTCGCTCGCGCACTTGCCGAGATGTTACGAAGTCGCCAACGCGCCCGGCGAACGGCGATGTGTTGATCAGGAAGCGGACTTTGATCGTGGGCTCCTCGACCGAAATGCGCGCAAGGGGGGCAGCATGGCTTGGGTGTGTGATCGTATCGCCGATGTGGACTTCTTCGATGCCGGAAATCGCGACGATTTCGCCGGCTGCTGCCTCGTCTATGCGCACTCTGTCGAGGTTCTCGAAGCCCCAAAGGGCGCCCACCTTTCGTTCGACGGTGGCGTCGTGGCCGATGACCGCGACGTTCTCGAGTGGTTTGATCGTGCCTCCGCGGATTCGTCCAATCGCGATCCGGCCGACATAGTCGTCGTGAATGGTGTTGTGTACCAAGAGTTGGAGCGGAAGGCTGGCGTCGCCGTCAGGCGGGGGAAGACGTTCGACGAGCGTTTCAAAGAGTGGCGTCAGATCGGTCGAATCGTCTCCAAGCGTTCGCTTCGCGATCCCGTGCTTACCGATGGCATAGACCGTCGCGAAGTCCGCTTGTTCGTCCGTCGCACCGAGGTCGCAAAAGAGATCAAATAGCTCGTTTAGGGCCTCGTCAGGTCTGGCATCGCTCCGATCGATCTTGTTGATCACCGCTACGACCGGAAGCCCAAGCTCAATGCACTTTGACAGCACGAATCGAGTCTGAGGGAGCGCGCCTTCGGCTGCGTCGACCAGCAAGAGCGCTCCGTCAGCCATTTGCAATGTTCTTTCGACCTCGCCCCCAAAGTCTGCGTGGCCGGGGGTATCGATCAGATTGATCTTATAGTCGTTCCACCGAATCGAAGCGTGCTTGGCGAGGATCGTGATCCCGCGCTCGCGCTCGAGATCGTTGGAATCGAGGACGCGTTCGCGCACGGCTTCGTTGGACCGGAAGACACCGGTCTGATGCAACATCGCGTCGACCAGAGTCGTCTTGCCGTGATCGACGTGGGCGATAATCGCCACGTTTCTAAGCTTGTCCTGCACGCGCTAACCCCCACGCCGTCGCGTGAAGAGCGTGTCTTGCCAGATCCCCGACAACGCCGCCACCCGGCTCGATTTGGGAGGTCCCTCTGGTCCCGCTATCCTGACGCGGGGGGTAGAACCGATGTTCCGAGCATGGCTCCGGAGTGGAGCAATCGCGGTCCTTGGGGCCGCCATCGCTGGTTGTGGTGGTAGTCCGACCGACCCGCGCACCAATCCAAACGACGGGCTGCCCTCTGGCAACGGCGATGGCACCTGTACCGTTCCCGCGGGTGCCGGCGAAGAAGACACATCGTTCCCCGACACGGTCATCGGCGACGGGACGCCTCAAAGCTGTACCTCCGACGCATTCGTCGAGGCAGTTGCGCGTGGTGGGGTGATCACATTTGACTGCGGACCGGACCCGATCGTGATCACCCTCGATCGGACCGCCAAAGTCTTCAACGATCAGAACCCCGACATCGTCATCGACGGCGGCGGCAAAGTAACCCTCAGCGGTGGAGGGCGCTTGCGAATCCTCTATCAGAACACCTGTGACGAGGCGCAGGTATGGACGACCCCGCACTGCGACGACCAAGACCATCCTCGCCTGACGGTTCAAAACCTGACCTTCGTGGACGGGAATGCAAAATCAGAAGCGGACGGGGGTGGCGCGATCTTCGCTCGCGGCGGTAGGCTCAAGGTCGTCAACTCGAGCTTCTTCAACAACGTCTGTCATGACGTCGGGCCCGATGTTGGCGGCGGAGCGATTCGCGCATTCGACCAGTTTGAGGATCGGCCCGTCTATGTGGTGAACAGCACCTTCGGCGCAGAGGGGATCGGGAATGTGTGCTCGAATGGCGGAGCGTTGAGCAGCATCGGCGTATCGTACACGGTCATCAATAGCGTGCTCAGTCAAAACGAAGCGATCGGCAATGGCGCCAACCCCGCGCAACCCGGAACGCCCGGAGGTGGAAGCGGCGGCGCGATCTACAACGACGGAGATACCTTCACCCTCTCGGTGTGCGGCACGGTGATTTCCGACAATAGCGCGAACGAGGGCGGCGGGGCTATCTTCTTCGTGAGCAACGACCTGACCGGAATGCTGATCATCGAAGACTCGGTGTTGCGCAACAACCCGAGCGACGGTTTCGAGACCGCTGGCTACCCGGGGATCTTCGTGCTTGCCGACGGGGACCCACAGGTGAGCAACTCGGTGATCGAGTAGAGCTTGCGCTCGGGCCGTAGAAGAGCATAGAACGGCTCCATGAACGAAACGCTTCGCACATGGCACCGCGTGGTCAACGAGAAGGACATCGCTGCGCTCGACGGCCTTCTTGCAGATGATGTCGTGTTTCATTCGCCAGTCGTCCACTCGCCCCAAGAGGGGAAAGCGCTCGCGAAGCTCTACCTGTCCGCCGCCGCGATGGTGCTGGCCAATGACAGCTTCACCTACGTGAGAGAAGTGATCGGAGAGTCAGACGCTATGCTCGAGTTCACGGTCGAGGTTCAGGGCATCCACGTCAACGGCGTCGATATGATCCGGTGGAACGCCGACGGTCAGATCGTGGACTTCAAGGTGATGGTCCGCCCTCTCAAGGCGATCAACCTGCTCCACGGACTCATGCGCCAAATGCTCGAACAGATAGGGTAGGCGATAGTGCGGGGGCGGTGGGGCGGGACCAACTACCCGCCGCAGGCGTCCAGGCGATAGTGCGGGGGCGGTGGGGCGGGACCAACTACTCGCCGCAGGCGTCCAGGCGATAGTGCGAGGGCGGTGGGCCGAAGGCCATCTAGGGCTCCTGGAGGGTCGACAATTTGTCGCGGTGCTTTGCCTGAATCGCGTTGTAGTCGTCTTGGGTGAGGCTCAAAGCCTTCGCGATGCGGCGGAGCTGGGTTTGCTCTTCTTGTTTGAGCACTTCGTCTGCGACCCCCATCTCGATCAGCACCTCGAGGATTTCGAGACGGAGCTCGCGGCTCGCCAGATCACGTAGGTCGCGCGTCCAGTCGTGATCGCCAAGCAAGGCGACTTGGCTGATCTGGTCTGCGAGCAAACCGCAAATCGCATTCACACCTGCCGCGCTCAACCCGTGTACCCGGCCGAGCTCCGCGCGAATGGTGACTTCTTCTCGTTCGGAGTAGTGACCATCGGCGTATGCGACTTTGGCGAGTAGGCCAGCGACCGCCGTGACGATCCGCCGCGTTGGTTCGTCTGCGTCAGCGAGATACTGCTCGACGATCTTCGCAAGTCGGTCACGTGCCTGCACCATGCAAGCCTCATTAGACCGCGATGCCGTTCGAGACAAGCCCTAAAGCCCCGCCTTGACGCCACCCCAAACGCCAGCGCAGATGCCGGCAGAGATGAGTCCCAGCCAGAGCGGGTCGCGCACCAAAAACGGAAACACCAGCAGCATGATGCCGCCAGCAAGTTGAAGAGGCCGATGTTGCTTCTTTCCGTACACCAACATCACGAACCCGACGCTGCTGACGAACAAGCCGACGAATAGGTAGCTCGGTTCCGGCATGGTCGAGGGCTCCTCTCTACACGGGGTCGGTGTCACCGGTGGGTAGCGCACGGTCGAGGGAATGAAGGCCACTGCGGGCTTTTGCGCGAGTGAGGATGGCGTCGCCACCGTGAAGGAGTACGGCGAACACGAGCACCGGGAGGGCAATGAGTACGCCTGAAAATCCCCGAGCTCTCACCGCGGGCACCAAGACAGTCACAAACAACCCCCAAAGAAGGGTCGCTCCTAGCATCTCCAAGAGCGCATACCCGCGATACCCCAGATAGAAATCACCAAGACCAGGGAAGAGAAGTGAGCGCAGCGCCGCCTTGCGGGGGTTCTTGAACTCCTCCCCGCACCGTTCGCATGACGTTGGGGCGTCGTCGCTTCCTGCGAAGCAGCGCGGGCATAGGTTTTGCCAGCCACCCTCTTGGGTGTGGGTGGACTCGAGCAGTCCCCGGAGGTACTTCACCTCGCCGCGTTTGGACCCGTGGAACATGAGCTGCTCGCGTCCTGCTCTGATGAATGCGTAGCTGTGCCGACCGGTCACCGTTCGAATGCGTTCGAGCGGAAGCTGGTTGGCGAATAGCCGCGGACGTTGCTTCGAGTCGGTGTGTATCAACAGAACACGCTTGTCGGTGAGCACGAACGTCGCGCGGTTCGTGAGGGGATTCATCGAGCCTGCCGTGACCAGGCCCCATGCAAGTTGGCGTGCGCCGTTCGTCACGAAGCGCACCACCTCCAACGGCCCAAGCGCACGCCGCAGCACGGGCTCCGCCTTTCGCAGCATTTGAGCGCGCTTTCGATCACGTCTGCGGACACTTCGGGCGCGAATGCTCGGAAACATCTCATCGAAGCGCACCGCGATCGAGGCCGGCAAGAGCGACTTGAGCTCCTCCTCTGGGCTACCCCCCCGTGGCATATCCGGGACTCAACCTAGCACGCCCCCTCATTCAGCACTGCGCAAAAAGCCAGGATGGTGCTACCATCGCCGTAACTCATCGCTCGGGGGACTTGGGAGATGGTAGTTCAGCTGCTGGTGGCCGCGATCATTTTGCTTGCCGCCAATCTAGTCATTGCAATTATTGCGTTAAATAGACAGACCGTGGGGGCCGCTTCAGACGCGCGCGCGGACGCCGACGCCCGGGCCGAGGCGGCGATTCTACTTCGGTCGGAGCTCCGAGGTGCGCGTGAAGAGGCCGCCCAGGCTGCCCGCGATCTGCGTGAAGAGGTCTCGGGGACCCAAAAGAGCGGCACCGAGACCCTCGTGAAGACGATTTCGGAGATCGGCCAGGCTCAGACGAGCAAGTTCCAAGCATTTACGGTCCAGCTCAACGCGCTCACCGAATCGAACCAGGGCGGCCTTCGACAGCTCCGCGACTCGGTGGAGGGGCGACTCAAAGAGCTCCGTCAAAGCAACGAAAAAAAGCTCGATCAAATGCGCCACGTGGTCGACGAGAAGCTTCAAAGCACCCTCGAAAAGCGACTCGGGGAGTCGTTCAAGCTTGTCGGTGACCGCCTCGAAGCCGTGCAGCAAGGCCTTGGGGAGATGCGAAGCCTTGCAAGCGGTGTAGGCGATCTAAAAAAGGTCCTCACCAATGTGAAGACGCGGGGCACCTGGGGCGAGGTGCAGCTTGGCGCGCTGCTTGAACAAATCCTGACTCCAGACCAGTTCGATCGAAACGTGCAGCCCCGTGTCGACTCCAGGGATGCCGTCGAATTCGCTATTCGTTTGCCGGGGCCAAACGATGATCCGACCCAGTGCGTGTGGCTTCCGATCGACTCGAAGTTTCCGCAAGAAGACTACCTTCGCCTCGTCGAGGCAAGCGACGATGGCGACGCGACCGCAGTACAGCAGGCGCAGGCGGCCCTCTTGCGATCGATTCAAGATTCTGCTCGAGTCGTCAGCACGAAGTATTTGAACCCCCCGCGCACCACCGACTTCGCAATTTTGTTTCTGCCTACCGAAGGCCTCTTTGCCGAGGCTCTCCGTCACCCCGGTTTGGTCGAGCGACTGCAGCGCGAACACCGAATTGTCATCACAGGGCCAACGACCCTCGCCGCTGTCTTGAACAGCCTTCGTATCGGTTTTCGCACGCTCGCGATTGAACAGCGCTCGAGCGAAGTCTGGAAGGTACTCGCCGCCGTGAAAACCGAGTTTGGCAAATTCGGGGACGTGCTCTCGAAGGTCAAGCGGCAATTGGAAACAGCGGGTCGAACGATCGAAGAAACCGGGGTTCGCACGCGCGCGATGGAACGTAAGCTTCGGACGGTTGAAGAGCTTCCAGCGGATGCAGCCACCGCCATCCTCGAGCTCGCAGAAGAAGAGCCGGTCGACCTGCTCGAGGCCACCGAAGACGGGGTTGCTTAGGCGCGCTTTTTCTCTTCTCAGTCGCTGTCGGCTCGAGTCAGAACACGTAAGGGATGAACGTGTACGGCACTTCTTCGCAGTAGCGATCCCAATCTTTTCCGTACTTCTTTTTGCACCGTGCAATGTCGCGGCCGGCGCGGTGAACGATCATGATCGTGAAAAAGACGACGTAGAGATAGGGGAGAAAATGAT
>CAJHXN010000205.1_pt1 | contig 14361 bp, 15 predicted proteins | sample 9198401 | NCBI WGS metagenome assembly CAJHXN01 (sample SAMEA7708334, study PRJEB35096) | sediment metagenome | biome: marine neritic benthic zone biome [ENVO:01000025]; feature: sediment [ENVO:00002007]; material: shallow marine sediment [ENVO:03000034] sea grass bed [ENVO_01000059] ... | reverse complement strand
GTCGTGAGCTGGACGCTGACGCTCGAGACCGAGGGTCGGTGGCCCTGGCAGCCTTCTCCGGAGGACCAAGGCAATGCCTGACGCGGTCGTTGAAGACCTTGCCACTGTGATACGGGCGAAGGAAAACATTGGCGCGTTAATCCTGTTGCTCGGGTTCGTCGTCGCCACCTTCCATTGGGTCCGCAATTCTCAGCAAGACGGGGCCTTGCCTGCCCTCACGAGCTATCGGCAGGCGATGGCACGCGTCGTGCTGATCGGGCTCGAGATCCTGGTCGCCGCCACGATCATCAAGACGATCATCATCGATCCCACCTTGGACCAAGTGGGCTACTTGGCGATCATGGTGGCCATTCGCACCTTCCTCGGATGGACGACGTCTCTCGAGATGAGCGGGCGGTGGCCCTGGCAGAAGCCCGAGCCCGCCCCCGCGAGGTCCCAAACGACAAGCGGAGGCTAGCGAAAACGCCATGCGACCGAAGAGGCGGCAGAACCTGTGGGCACGGCTCTTCGTCATTGCGTGTGCGCTCTCGGCTCCCGCGCCGGCGTTTGCGCAGGACTCAGAACAGAAGTCCCAAGAACAGCGGATTCAAGAGCTCGAAGCCCAGAACCAGGAGCTCGAAAACCGGCTCTCCGAGCTCGAGGCCAAGCAGGACAAGGAAGAGCCGAAAGCCGACCTCGCCCCCGACGAGCAGGAGGACAAGGCAGCCGCGGACAAAGCCGCAGAGCGCGCTCGTGGAATGACCCAGGAACAGCGAGACCAATTTCACGAGGGCATCGCCGCCGCGCAACCGGCGAACTACAACGCGGCCTGGCACATCGGAACGCCCAAGAAAGACGTCGTCGACAAGGGCTGGTGGGGCCTCAAGAAGACCGCCAGCGAGCTGCGGATGTCGGGGTGGGTGCAGTTTGCGCTGTTCCACGACTTCCAGGGGAACGCTCTCGCCACCGAGCAGGAGTTCTCTGCTGCGGCGGTCATCGTTCCGACGCTGAAACGGCCGAGCACCGGCGTGGATGTCCGGAGCAGCCGCATGTTCCTCGAGTACCGGCACTTGTTCGATTGGCACCAGAAGAGGAAGAACTTCCCTGGCGTCGCACACATGCTCTTCGAAATGGACCTCGGGGGTGACGTCCTCGGGGACGGGTACGGGCCTCGGGTCCGCCAGTTCTTCCTTCAAATCGGCCATCTCACGTTCGGCCAGGCCGATAGCGCGTTGTCGAACGGTGGAACGTGGCCCGCGTACTTCGACCGGGCGGCGCCAGGGGCCTATCCCGACGTGCGTAAGCCCGTGCTCCGATACGCGGCCGCGCTCAGCAAGCGCCAAAGGAGACATGCGCACGTCTTGACCGCCGGAATCGAGCTGCCCCGGACCGAATTCACCAATGCCGAGAGCGCCTTCAACGCGCCGGACATGTTGGTCAGGTATGACTACAGCCCCAAATGGGGGAATCTGATGGCCGCAGTCATCGTCCGATACTTCGTCGCCGAGAGCACGGTGACCGATGCGCGGGCCACCCAATGGGTTGCGGGAGGGACGCTGAGCGGCTGGGCAAACATCCCAACGAAGAACGGGGACCGCCTCAAGTGGAACTTCTTGATCGGCCCCGGAGTCAGCGGGTTGATGTTCGACACCAGCATCGCGGGCGGACTGGACGGCACCTACGTGGACGCCACGAACACGCTCTTGACCACGAACGCCTGGGGCATTTGGGCAGGTTGGGAGCGCCCTTGGGCAGACAAATGGAACTCGCTCTTCATGCTTTCACACGTGGACGTCTTGAACGTCGCCGGCCAGGCGCCCGAAACCTTCAGCGGCTCGGTGACCGCGACCGTGACCCTCGACTACGAGCCCGTGAATCACCTGTTCATCGCGGTGGAGTACTTCTACGGCCGGAGGGTCAACTTCGACGCTCAATTCGGTCAGGGCCACCGGCTGAACCTGGTCTTCCGCTACATGATGAACCGCTAAGCGGAGGGCGCTCGCGCGTCTTTCCAGGCTGTGGTAGACGCCCGCCATTGGGCGAGGAGGTTAGATGAAGCTGACAAGACTGTTTGTGATGGCTGTGCTCATGGGCGCGGTCGCGATGATGGGTTGTGGCGACGACGGCGGCACTCCCGCAACCGGCGGCACGGCTGGCAGTGGCGGTACGGCTGGCAGCGGCGGTATGGCTGGCAGCGGCGGTATGGCTGGCAGTGGCGGTGGCGGCGCAGGCGGCGCCGGGATCGTCGAGGTCTTCGTGACCAGTGGCACCTTCGACGGGAGCTTCGGTGACCAGGAGGGCGGTGACACGGAATGCACCGATGCCGCGACGGCGGCGGGCCTTACCGGAACCTGGGTCGCGTGGCTCGGGAGGGGATCGTGCGGGGACTGCGATAATCCAGTGGACCGTATCCCGGACGGCGAATACCAACTTCTCGATGGGACCGTCGTCGCAAACGACAAGACCGATCTGACCGACGGCACGCTGGACGCCGCGATCAGCCTGACGGAAAATGAGACCACGCTAGACGCCGGCAACGTATGGACCGGAACGACCGCAGACGGACTCGGCGGCGGCGTAGGCACGTGCACCATCTGGACGACGAACAGCGTTGAGATTCGTGGCCGTGTCGGTGACCCAACTGGAACCGACCAAACCTGGTCTGACCTCGGAGAAGGGGCTCCTGACATGGGGGGCTTGACCTGCGACACCGAGCTCCACCTCTACTGTTTTTCCGGCGGCTAGAGGCCCGGCCCATTGCTTGTCTCTCGTTGCGCGATTTGCCGAAACGCTCGGCCCGCGTCGCGCGCGTGATTACAGACGTTTACCCAACGCGGTGAAGCCGAGGCCGTCGAGGACCTCGGTCTCCACAACGTCGGCTGTTTCTTCTATGCTGCTCGAAGTCGGCATTTCGCTGTCAGTCGCAAAGCAGGAGGATCGCATGTCACAGGATGTCGCCACGCTCGACCAGGAGCTCAACAACTTGATCGCCTCCGGCACACCCATGGAGGGGTTCGAGAAGTTCTATGCCAACGACTGCGTCATGCAGGAAAACAACGACGAGCCCCGCACAGGAAAGGCCGCCTGTCGACGGTATGAGACGGACTTCTTCGACAGCGTCGAGCACTTCCACGAGGGAAAGCTCCTCGGGAGCGCCGTGTCTGGAGACCGCTCCTACTCGGAGTGGATCTTCGACGTCACGTTCAAAGACGGGAGCCGCATGCGAAACCATCAGGTATCGGCGCGCCGCTGGGCCGACGGCAAAGTCATCTACGAGCAGTTCTTCTATCAGCCAAACATCAAGAAGTGACCGGTCAGTGCCCGAGTACACCTGGATCGACGACGTGGCGACGGTAAACCTGGTCTTCCGCTTTGTGGTGAACCGATAGCTAGCGGCAAGACGCAACTCCCAGACACGGAGTGAGAGATTGATGACTAGCAAAGATTTTCATGCAGATAACGTTCCTCCAGTTCCCGCTGCTCTTCAGAAGTGGCGGAAAGACGCTCGTCGACATGGTCCAGCTGAACGAGATGCAGAAGGATCTCCTCGCGCGGCCCGATGTTGTCGCGACGGAAGACCTCGACTTCGAACAATATTCCAAATCATTGGCTCCCACCTACGGGACGACGATGACTGCCTCTGGCAACTTGCAGACGGTGCTGGATGGTCAAACTCACCAGGTTTTCTACGACAAAGGCAGCAGGGTCATGGCCCAGACCATGCGCTACTTGAAGGAACGGAAGGAAGAATTAGCCCGCTGGTCACGGACGTTCTTCACCTTCCAATCCGCCCCAATGACACTCATCTGGGGCATCGAAGATCCCATTGCGGTTGTCGCCATGGCCGATCGCGTCAAAAAGGAGCGCCCGTACACGGACCTGTACAAGCTCCAGGGTGTGGCTCACTGGCCCTCCATCGAGGCACCGGACCAGATCGGGGACGCGATCATCGCCCGTCTGGGCAGCGTGTGAGGTCTCGACCACAGCATCGCCCCGCACAATTGAGCCCGCAACATGAGCCCGAGCTGAATGCGCGACGAATGTCAGCAACGTGCATAGCGGCTACCCGCGACTTCAAGTGGGGGCGCTGGGACGGGGGCCTTCGCGATCCGAGCTGGAAGGCGAGACGGGTTCACTTCCCAAATCGCATGGTCGACAACCGTCACAAATGGCACAGAGCCATTAATGCGTCCATAACGAGGTGCTCAGCATGGCAAGTGAGCGCAGCCGGACCTTCTCTGAGTCTAGTTTTGATCGGTGGCTGATCCTCCGGATCATGAATCGCATCGGCGATCCTCGAATCTCGATCCGGCTGTGGAACGGCGATGAGTTCCCGGTAACGGACGCGCGCCCAGTGGCGTGTATGGAGTTTCGCGAGCGGCGGGCGGTCTTTGAGCTCTTGCGATCTCCGTCCGTGGGTTTTGGCGACTGCTATACCGAGGGGCTGATCGAGATCCACGGTGACATGCTGGCGTTTGCCAATGAAGTCACTGCGGCCACGACGCACAAATACGACAGCGACTACTACGGCCCCAAGATTCGATCTTTGCTGTACGCGCTGCGAATCAACTCGCCGGACCGTTCACGCCACAACGTTCGCCACCACTACGACCTTGGCAATGACTTCTACAAGCTGTGGCTGGACGAACGCATGGTATATACCTGCGCCTACTACGACACCCCCACCGCGACGCTGGCGGATGCCCAGGTCGCCAAACTCGACCACGTGTGCCGGAAACTGCAGCTGCAAGCCGGGCAGAAGGTCATCGAGGCGGGCTGCGGTTGGGGTGCGTTGGCGATACACATGGCCGAGCACTACGGCGTCGACGTGATCGCTTACAACAATTCCAAAGAGCAGGTTGCCTTCGCGAGGGAGAGGGCGGCTGCCAAGAACCTGGACGGCCGCGTGACGTTCGTCGAGGACGACTACCGCATGGTCGACCAACGCTGTGACGCGTTCGTTTCGGTTGGTATGTTGGAGCATGTCGGGTTAGCCAACTTCAGAACGCTGGGCGCGCTCATCAAACGTAGCCTCAAGCCCGAAGGGTTCGGACTGATCCATTCGATCGGGCGGAGCTATCCTGACAAGACGGATCCCTGGATCGTCAAACGCATCTTCCCGGGCGGCCACATTCCCAGCCTCAGCGAAATGATGGCCGTCTTTGAACCGCACAAGTTTTCGATTATCGACATCGAGAACTTGCGCCCGCACTACGCGCGCACCTGCGCAAGTTGGTTGGAGAACTTCGAAGCGGTGGCTGACAAAGTCGCGGACATGTACGACGAGGAATTCGTGCGCATGTGGCGCCTGTACCTGGCCGGTTCATCGGCCGGCTTCCAGTCGGGCACGCTGCAGCTATACCAGGTCCTCTTCACGCCGGGCGGCAATCACAACGTGCCTTGGACACGCGAATACCAGTATCCGGAGACGTCGGAGAAGCATTGACGTGAAAGTCGCCGATGCGATCGTGATAGGCGGCGGCCCCGCAGGCTCGACCTGCGCCTGGAAGCTTCGCGATGCGGGCCTCGATGTCCTGGTGCTGGATCGCGCTGCGTTCCCGCGCACCAAGCTGTGCGCGGGCTGGGTCACGCCCGCGGCCATGGCGGATCTCCAGCTTGATCCGAACGACTATCCGTCGAGAATCATGATGTTCGACGAGCTCCACCTGCACTGGAAGGCGCTCACGGCCAGGCCCAAATCCCGCCAGTATTCGATCCGCCGTTTCGAGTTCGACGACTTCCTGTTGCAACGCGCCGGCGCCACGGTCCTCCAACACAAGGTGCGTGAGATCCGCCGGGACCGCGGCGACTACATCGTCGACGGCGCATTCCGCTGCAGATACCTGGTCGGTGCGGGCGGCACCGCTTGCCCGGTCTACCGGGCGTTCTTCCGCGAACACAATGCGCGCACCCGTGCGCTGCAGACGGCGACATACGAGCAGGAATTCGCCTATGACTGGAAAGACCCGGCCTGCCACCTCTGGTTTTTCGATGACGGTTTGCCGGGGTATGCGTGGTACGTCCCGAAGCAGAACGGATACGTCAACGTGGGCCTCGGAGGCATGGCGGAGCAACTGAAGCAGCAGGGCGGCAACGTTCGAAGTTATTGGGCTAAGTTCGTCGACAAACTGCAGAGGCGCGGCCTGGTCAGCTACGATCAATATCATCCCACGGGCTACAGCTACTTCCTGCGCGGTGATGTCAATGTCGTGAGTGACCGCAATGCATATATCGTAGGCGACTCTGTCGGTCTCGCGACGCGTGACATGTGCGAGGGTATCGGCCCGGCTGTCAAGAGCGGTTTGCTGGCCGCACGCGCCATCGCAACTGGCGCGGACTATTCGCTGGCAGAGATCGACAAGTACAGTGGCGGCGGTTTCGCCAGCAAAATGCTCGAACGAAAATTCGCTGGCACACGATGACCCTCAGGTTCTTGATGACGTCGTCGTCGGCACGCGCTTCGAGGAAGCGGGTTGCCGCGCCAAAGCAGCCGAAGTATGCACACCCCGCTTTCGACATATCGGACGCGTAGCTCAGCTGGATAGAGCGCTGCCCTCCGGAGGCAGAAGTCGTGGGTTCGAATCCCTCCGCGTCCGCTGCGATTTCAATGAGTTAGCGGTTTGGTCAAGCGGCACAGACGCCGGGACTAATCCCAACTGCGTACCGAAACCGTTGGCAAAGTAGGGTTGTGATCCGCCTAGAGCTCTGCCCCCGGGGGCAGATGTCCACGTGGGATGTTCTACTCGCTCGCGCGACGCGTTGATGCACAAGCACGTTCGGCTCTGATGGATCCGCTTAGGTAGTGTTAGATCCAACTTTGGCGCATGGGGCATCGGTCATCGAATAAGAGATAGGCTGAACTTGAGAGGTCATGAGTCGTCAGCTCAAGCCCGGCGACAGACGATTCCGAAGTCACTTCGAGGCGGGGGTCTCGTCGTACTCTCTTTCGATGACCGCAACACCAACGTAGGGAGCGATTGTTATGGAAACCGTACTTCAAGGCCTCGTGGGCCTAAGCTGCTTGTTCTTGGCCGGTCTCGGAGCAAGAGCGATGTTCGCGCCCAAGTCGATGGTTGGAATTCTCGCAGTCGAGCCGGACGGGCCGGCTGGCCTCAACACGATCCGCGGCTTTCTCGGTGGCTTGTTTCTCGGTAGTTCAATCGTGCTCGCCACCGGACTCGCCACAGGCAATACGACCTTCTTCCTGGCGGTGGCAACGGTTATGAGTGTTGTTGTCGTCGGGCGGTTTGTGGGAATAGCGGTTGATGGCTTTGATAAGAAAGTCGTTTTCCCGTTGGTCGCTGAACTGGTCATGGTGCTGATCTTTGTCGGCGCCCATACGCAATTGGGACACTTCTGAAGGCTCACACCCATCACTGAATCGGTCCGGGAATTCCGGAGACTCGATTACGTGAGTCCAGCCACCCTGACTGGGCTCGGTTGGTGTTCATAGTATCCCGCCTCGAACTCGAGTGGGGGAATGTATCCGATCGGTTCGAGCAGGCGCCGGTGATTGAACCAGTCGACCCACTCGAGCGTGGCGTATTCGACCGCTTCGATGCTGCGCCAGGGGCCTTGGCGGCGGATGACTTCGGTCTTGTAGAGACCGATGACCGATTCGGCCATGGCGTTGTCGTACGAATCGCCGACGCTTCCGACCGACGGTTCGATGCCCTCGTCGAGCAGACGGTCAGTGTAGCGAATGGACAGGTATTGCGATCCGCGATCGCTATGGTGCACCAACGCTTCGCTTGGTGAGCGCTGGTGCAGGGCTTGTTCGAGCGCATCGAGCGCCAAGTCGCTTCTAAGCGAGCTCGACACGCGCCAGCCGACGATGGCACGCGAGAACACATCGACGACGAAGGCGACGTAGGCAAAGCCGACCCACGTCGCCACGTACGTGATGTCCGCCACCCACAACTCGTTCGGTCGACTCGCCACGAACGCACGCTGCACGAGGTCGGATGGACGGGCTAAGGATTCGTCCGGGACTGTGGTCACCTTGAATGCACGGCCCCGCGTCGTGCCGCGAAGGCCCATCTGCCGCATCAATCGCCGGACATTGCATCGCGCGACCCGGATGCCTTCGCGAAGAAGCTGGTGCCACACTTTCTTGACGCCGTAGACGCCGCCGAGGCTCTCCTGGTGCACGCGCCGGACCTCGACGCACAGCGCTTCGTCGCGTTTGGCCCGGGCGGAGCGGCGCTCGGGGTCGAGCTGGCACGCACGGTGCGCGTAGTAGGTCGACGGGGCGATCGGCACCCACGGTGCAGATCGGCTCGACCCCGTACTCATCTCGATGCTTGTCGATGAAATCGACCATCACTTCGGTCGGCGGTCGAGCTCCGCCTGAGCGAAAAACGCCGACGCCTTGCGTAGAATCTCGTTCGCTCGCTTGAGCTCCCGATTCTCGCGCTCGAGCTCCTTGAGTCGCTCACGCTCCTCGGTGCTGAGCCCCGGCCGCTTGCCCGCATCCCGCTCCGCTTGCCGCACCCATTTGCGGAGCGTTTCCGCCGTGCACCCGATCTTGGCGGCCACTGACGTGATCGCCGACCACTGCGTGTCGTGCCCACCCTCGTTGTCCATCACCAGCCGCACCGCCCGCTCTCGGACCTCGACCGGATACCTGCTTCGCTTTCCCATGGCTCCATCCTCTCAACATTGGGAGCCTCCGGTAAAGCCGGACCGATTCATAGGGGGCTTTGGGCTGTCCTGAACGAGGGCACGTTGCTCGCCGCGAATACGCTGGTGGACGGCTTGTGTTTTCGTGAAGGCACAGCGATCACCTCACTAGGGCACAATATCGAAGCCTATCCCCCTTCGTGCCCTGGCTGCGACGGTGACAGCTGCGGCTTCGACCAGCCTACGGACCAAGTCAACGTCAGCGCCGACGACCTGAAGCTGGGACCGCTACAGGACAACGGCGGGCCAACAGAGACGCACGCGCTTGGAGAGGGTAGCATCGCCATCGACGTGATTCCGGAAGCGGAGCGCGTCGACGCGGAGGGCGCACCGTTGACCACGGACCAACGCGGCGAGACACGGCCTGTGACAATCGCGGGACCTGAGCCCAAGTGCGACGTCGGCGCGTTCGAGGTGCAGCCGTAGGCGCTAGCCCTCGCTGGTCACGTCGAGCACCGGGGCTGGCTCCTGCTCAGAGTCGTCGCCCTTGGTGACATTCGCCCGTCCTCAGAGACCTAGGGAGAGTCGTTGTCAGGCTTGAGTGCCAAGACCACGGGTCGCCGATACTCTTCGTCGCATGCTGCGGAACTTCAACTGGTCCAACCCGGGTCCGATCGCCCTCGCGTCGAGTGTGAAATTTCGGTCACGGTCACCGTGCCCGAGAAGCCCAATCGCCGGCGTTCGCTGCGTCGAGATCAACCCAGCACGGTGCCGGGTTTGATGGCGTTTCAATGCATCTAGCTGCGTCTAGTGGCCCTTCGCCTGATCCGCTTCGCCCCGGAAAACGCAGCATATCCTTGCGTTGCTGATCTTGTCCCATCCCCTCCGGAGGCAGAAGTCGTGGGTTCGAATCCCTCCGCGTCCGCTGTTTAGCGAATCCGATCCTTCCAGTGCTCGGGGTCTCGCGAGCTGTGACTGAAGGCGAGAACCGTTGGCGTGCCGCCTTCGTCAACGAACATCAGAGTCGAGTATCGCGCGAATCGTCGAAGCCGGTGGCGGCGAATGGGCAGGCCTTGCGCGGTCACCCCGACGATTGTGCCCGCCTGAGGTTGATCGAGGGCCAGTCCAAGTCGCTCTTCAAACTCATCGAGAAGGGCATGACCGAGGCCTTCGCGCTGCTCCTCGTACCAGCGAGAGGCGTTTCGTAGTTCTTCCTTCGCGGGTGGGAGAACGCGATATCGCGTCATTTGGAACGGATGGTTCCAAGCTCTGCTCGAAGCTCCGCCATCGTGGAGGGTCCGTCCTCTGCGGTGAGGTCGCCCCGTTCCAGTGCTTCCGCTCGCGAGACGGCTTCGTCTGCCCAGGCCTTTTCGATCTCAGCCTGCTCCCGTTTCGACAGCCGGGGAAGGCTCGTGAGGAGGAGCTCGGCCAGGTGCTCGCGCTCGGACTCACTGAGCGCCATCGCGTCGCCGAGCACCTTCTTGGCTTGGTCGTTCACAAAGTCATTATGTTCTTGGAGCCTCTGCCGGTCAAAGCCCACTAGGGCCACGCATTCGACCGGCCCGGCTCTACCCATGGAGTGACGACTCAGGCGCCTAGCGGAAGCATCGAGACGATGCGCTGGATGGTCCAAAAGGCCGCCAGACCGCCGATTGCGTAGGGGGCAAGCCGCCACGCGCCTTGGGGTGGCGCGATTGGAATGCGACGAATGCCCGCGAGGGCGAGCGCGACCACGGTGACGAAGGCGATCTGTCCGGTTTCCACCCCGAGGTTGAACATCAGAAGTGCAAGCGGGACCTCGTCTTGGGGGATTCCGATCTGTGAAAGCGCGCCTGCGAACCCGAGTCCGTGGATGAGCCCGAAGCCGAACGCGACGACCCAGGGGTAACGCTCGGTGAGCACGAGCTCACCTCGCCGTTTTCGAACCACTTCGGCGGCGAGGAAGACGATGCTCAGCGCAATCACGGCTTCGGTAGGGGCGGTCGGGAAGTGCACGACGCCGAGCGTGGCAAGCGCGAGCGTAATGCTGTGCGCGACGGTGAAGGCGGTGATGGTTTTCACGAGCGGCCAGAAGCCGGTCACGATCAGCATCAAGGCGAGCAGGAACAACAGGTGGTCGAAACCCTCGAGGATGTGGGTGACGCCCATCTTCCAGGTGGCAAGCGCAACCTCTTTTCTGCTTTCGCGAGCCGGGATCTCGAACGTGGGCGTATTCGGGCGCAAGATCGCCGTGTGCGTGCTTCCGTCGAGCAAATGAACGCGTAAGAGCACATCGGTTTGCAACGCCCGGAGGCCGCGGATCGAAATGCGCTGGCCGACCAGAGACGCTCCGTCGCTCTTGTAGGTGGCGCGTTGCACCCAGGCGCCCGGCACCTGGCGAACCGCCGCCGGCGCCGCGAGCTCTAGAGTCTCTGGCAGGACAGGCTCGAGCCCGAGCGCGCGATCCCCTCGGCCCGGTAGCTTCCAAGTGACCTCGAACAAGCCCGGCCCAGTCTCTTCGATGTCGAGCAACGCAGGCCGGATCTCGTGTGCGCGCGCCGAGGGGGAGGGCGCCCACGCGACGAGGGCGAGCCCCAGGCATACGCCGCGCCATGCACCCTTCACGGCGAACGCTCCACTTGCTTGGTGGGCTCGGTTTCCTCGGCGTCTTCGATCACCACGTCGTACTTCTCACGCAGCCGCGCGACGTATTCGTCGTCGAGCCCTTTGCGTTTGGCCGTGGTCCAGTCGTTCAGCACTCGCTCACGAACTTCGGCGAGCGATGGTTGCGGAAAGCTTTGCTTGCTGTGCACGTAGACGACGTGGACGCCGTACCCCGACAGAACCGGCCCGTGCCAGACGCCCTCGCTCAGCTCGCCGACGCGCTCTGCAAACTCTCCCCCAAAGAGCTTCGAGATTTCGGCCTCGTTCCGCTCGGGGTAGTAGCGCTGGAGCATGAACGGGTCCCCGAGCTCCTTGGCCCCTTGGGCTGGCTCCTCGAGCTTTTCGAGCGCGTCGCGAATGGCGGCGGCGTCTTGCAGGGTCTGCTCGCCTCGTCGATCCGGGTCGACGAACACATGGCTGAACGTGACCAGGTCCGGCTCCCGATAGTCCTCCCGGTGCGCCTCGAAGTACGCCTCGAGCTCTTCCTCAGTCGGCGGACTAACCTCGACTAGGTCCTGCACCAAGAATTCGAGCTTCTGCGCAAGCCGACGCCGCACGATCGTATCGTCCCGATCGAGGCCCATGGCTAGCGCTTCCCGGTACAAGACAGTCTCCCGAACGTACTGGTCGACGAGGCCATCGAGCTCTGCCTGCGTCGGCGCGCGCTTCCACCGTTTTTCGAAGCTCGTTTCAAGCCACGCGAGCTCACCAGCGCCCACCGTGATCGTTTGCTCATCATCGGGCGCGTCACCGGCGTGCAGCCATGCATACACGCCGTAGATCAGCAAGCCCAACAACAAGAAATGAAAGAGAGGCTCTTTGAGCATCAGGGCAGAGACTGACGCAGACCCGGGTAGAAGTCTTGCTTCTTCACGAGCTCGGGCGCCGGCGTGTACCAGATCGGCGAAGACCAGGCGCGCTCTTGGATGCTCGCCGGGACGTCGGGCAGCGGGTCGACGCCAAGCGCCTTGGCGTCATAGGTCGTCCAGCGGGGCGTCGGAATCTCGAGCACGCGCACGTAGTACACCGCGTGCTGCGTCGGATCGAAGTCGGGGTCCGTCCATACGGCAGCCAGCTGGGTGTCTCCGATGTCGTTGGTGTACGTGGCTTCTTTGATGTTCACCGTGTTGCCGACGGGCGAGAGCTTTCCGTTTGCGTCGGGGGTTCGGGCGTCGGACCAGGTCACGTCGTAAACCTTCTCCCTCGGGTGGCCCGCCTGGTACCAGCCCTTGATGATCTGCACGCGGTCGAGGTTGCCGCTATTCGGGTCTTTGAGCGCCCAGACTGCGAACTTCGGTGCCTTGGCGCGCTTCGGCTTCGCAGGCAGGTCACCGCCCATCGGAACGCCGCCCGCGTAGGCCTTCTTCACGAACTCGGTGCTCTTTGGGAGGTCATCGGGGTAGCTCCAGCTACCGAAAAAACGTAGCCGAATGAGCGGGCCGGAGGTCCCAAAGGTTTCCTTGCGCTTGATCGCGTCGAAGATCGCCTCGCGCGTGTTCTCGGGAGCCCAGACACCCGTCGCGCCCGGCGTACCGAAGTCCTTGGGAGCCTCGCCCGCAACGGTCGTCCCCGAGCGTAGGCGAATCTCCGGCGTCTTGTCGGTATTGCCGTGGACGCCGGTGTAGTTGGACTCCTCGTTGTCGGAAAACGCGTTGTGCGAATCGGCGCCGGCAACGATGCCGTACTTGAAGGGGTTCGCACCGATCATTTCTTGGAAGCCGACGCCGTCGGTCAGGGCGCGGCGCACGTAGCTGTGATCGATCTTGCCGACGACTCCACCCGAGCCGAGAAGATGCTTGAAGCTGGTTTCGAAGTCAGCGAACTCGTCGTTTGGAGAAAGGGCGGGGTGGGTCTCCGAGGCGCCCTTGGTCTGCACGATCTCGGTTGCCACCGTATTGCGATTCGAGCGGGCCGCCCATCGCGCGTCGATCGGCGCGCCATCCGATGTGGTCGGCATGTACATGCGGCTGTCGCTCACGTTGCCGTTGTGCGGGATCGAGAAGTTATCGTGCCCCGCGGCACGTTGGACCTCCTGATAGGTCCAGAGGTCTTCCCTCTTCACCGAGTCGAAGGCCGAATACACCATGTCGGGGCCGTCCGCGTCTCGAAAGAACACGTTGTGATGAAGATTGGCGCTACTCGGTTGAGACGACCACTCGAATGCAATCAGTGTGGTGAACTTGCCCGGCTCATAGTGACGATTCGCGACGTCCTTCTGGCTCTGCCAAACCGACGCGGCGACCTTGGGATCGGCCATGTACGGGATTGGTTCCATATTGGCAGCCGAGTCGATGATCTGCTGAAACGCTGCTTCCCCCTTCTTTGGGTCGCCGCTGTTGATCAGCTTGCCGATCTCCGTGTCGCGAAGGGGATTGTCCTTTTCGAGCAAGAGCGGCATCACGCCGAGATATTCGGCGTGGTCGGTCACTGCACACCAATCGTACGCCGTCCCTTTCTGCACCATCTCCCCAGTGGTGTTCTTCTCGATCGCCTCGCCTTTACAAAACCGATAGGCGTCATCGGGCGTGTTCCGTGTCCCAAACGCAAACGCGTCGGGCGAGTTCACCGTGTGCAGGTGCTGCTCCCCGAAGTAGAGGTTGTTGAGTGGATTCGGCGTATCGGCGCCGTGGCCGGGCTCTCCGATTGGCGAGGGCAGGGCCGGCGCAGGCGTGGGTTTCGGAGGGGGCGCAGGCGCCTCTTTCGTTGACTCGGCACCCTTGGCCGGGGCTCCGGTGTCGTTGGCTTCGTCCGGGGCGCCCTGACAAGCCACGAGAAGAGCAAGGCAGGTCAGGAATGCGCATCGTCGTTCGGCGTGTGCTCCGAGCATGCGGGAGCGTACCATCCGGCTCGCGGCTCGTGTCCGGCCATTTCACGCCACTACATCTTGCCCCAGGGGATCGGAATGACCGGCGCGATGGTGATGCGAATCGTCCCGGGGAGCCGCAGGGAACTCCCAGATGAACGAAGTGATCGCACCGGCGATGAATTTCTTCCCGGCGTACCCGATCATGGCCTCGGGCCCGACCGCCCAGTCGGCGCGCAACTCTGGTTTGCTGGCCGTCGGGAACACCGTGGCCACACCTCCGAGAATCATGAGGCCGTTCGAGAACGTCTTGC
>CAJHXN010000363.1_pt1 | contig 14399 bp, 5 predicted proteins | sample 9198401 | NCBI WGS metagenome assembly CAJHXN01 (sample SAMEA7708334, study PRJEB35096) | sediment metagenome | biome: marine neritic benthic zone biome [ENVO:01000025]; feature: sediment [ENVO:00002007]; material: shallow marine sediment [ENVO:03000034] sea grass bed [ENVO_01000059] ... | reverse complement strand
CCCAGTTCCGGATCAGGCGCTCGTGGGCAATGGCGACCGTGCCATCCGCACCCCCAACGAGCAGACGTGCCTCCTGGAGGCGATCAACTAGAGGCAACGCATCCTCCGGCAAGGCGCCCCGCGGGACGGCATTCCGAAGGTAGCGTTCCCCGGCGACGGCATTCTCGTCCACGCGCACGAGCTGACGGACGAAGCAGCGTCGGAAAGCGGCAAGCTCCTCGGCGGTGGGTTTAGGGTCCGACAGAGCCTCATGAAGCTTCTTCTCGATCGCGCCCTCGACCCCGCCGAGCCGCTCGTACTCGGCTACCGTGAGAAGCCTGTCTTCGCCGTAGGTGTCGTACAGCTGGCGGAGCGTGTAAGCCAGCAACGGGAGGGCGTCTGCACCTCGAGTTTCCTCGACTATACGGCCCGTAAGACCCTCCGCGAGCTCAATGGCAAACCGCGCTGCCGGTCTTTCGATGATTTCGGACAACGCTGTGATCGAACGCAGGGACTGGTCGTGGAGCCGGATTGCCGACGGCAGTGCGTCGTGGAGGGCAGGCAAGAACTCGGTGCGGATCGTGAATACAGCGACCAGGTTGCGGGCGCGGCTGGCGAGCACTTCGCCGATGGCGGAGAGCAAGCGAGACGCGTCGCTTTCAAGTCCCTTCCGCGAGCCCACGAGCAGGATTTCGGCTTGATCCAGTGGCAGCAGGAGCCAGGCATCCGCCCTCTGCTCGATGGTACGCAGACTGTCTTGGAGCAGCTCGGTCAGGTCTTCGATCGACTGCGGTGGCCTTGCTGGCAGGTCGATATCGACCTCGATCGCCTGCGCTGCCGTGCGCAACGCGAAGAAGAGTGCATGGATGGGCTCACGACTGAGGTCGAAGGGTGGAACGATCAACCAGTCCGGTTGCTGGCGTAAACGCGGGATCAAACCGGCCTTGAGCAGAGAGGATTTGCCGCTTCCGGAACCACCCGAGATCACGACTGCCTGAGCGCGATCCGAGCCCTTGAGGAGGTTGAGTGCGTCAAGGTATTCGGTAATCTCCGAGTCTCGCCCGAAGAACACCCCTGCGTCTCTTTCCTCGAATGCTACGAAGCCGGGATAGGGGCCGACACCTTCAGGGATCGCGAACCACTGGTTCGGATCAAGACCGGATTGGTCGAGGGCGTGGAGCAAGTCCGCCCAACCGGCACCGGTGCTGAGATCGATCGTTTGGCGTTGGCGCTCGTGCACGATCGGTGGGGCCCCATCGAGTACGTCAGCACGAAGGTCACTCGGCAAGACACCGAAGAAATCCTTGCCGCGAAAGGCGGCCGTGACGGCCTCGGTGAAACACCAGCGAGAAGCCAGCCAATCCGGCGTGATGATGGCGAGTACCACACGGCAGCTCTGCAACTCACTCCGCAGACGATCCTGCCATCCCTGGCCTGCGCGGATGCCATCGCGCGGGTGCCTGTCGAGGAAGACGGACCAGCTTTCTCGGTCCCGCTCGAGCCAAGATTTGATCTGGTCGGCTGCGTCGGCGTCGGCGCTGCTGTGGCTTAGAAAGATGTCAGTCATAAACCTAACCGCCTAAACCCAAGATTACTCCCGGCGGTAAGTCCTCGTCCCGTGCGTCAGACAAGTACCACCTCTTCGCGGGCGACGTCGCACGTCTCCCTCTCTTCTGATCAGGGCGTAGTTTCGAGCCCCACTACGGGCTCTCTTAGCCCATCGGGCTCATGCTGAGAGCCGAATTGCGCGGTACTAGCGCAGAGCGCGAAGCTGAAAAGGCGTTTCTATTGACTACCAGCCAGGAATTGAGCGCACAACCTCAGAGATGTGGAGTATCAGATACTAAGACAGAGGTCGCGGGAGGTTTGCGTTGCTATGTCCCATGTTTTTGACGCAAAGGCCCCTCGAATTGCCCTCATCGTCGTTCTTGTCGGCTGGGGATCAGGAGCGAACGCGCTGACGGTTGGGACGCGAGTGCCCGTCGGATCTCTTGAGGCAGTCGGCCAGCTCGTCGGTGGTGGATGCACGGCGACACTAATTGCATCGCGCATGGCACTGACAGCCGCGCACTGCGTTTGCCCCTCCGGTGGCAGGCCATGCGCGAATCGATCCGGAATCGTGCTACGCGACGTATTCCCGAACGACGATCCCGCGACTGTGGCCAATGAGGCTGCGAGACGGACAGACGTGACGATCATGGGTAACGTACGGGTTCATCCAGAATACGGAAAACGCGGTTGGATGCGCGAGGACTTCGCTGTGATCGATCTGGACCAGCCCATCGGGGCGGTCGCTTCGAGTGTCGTGCCCATCTCGATAGCGCAACCGGCGAACACTCCGATTACGGGAGATGTTCTTACCTTGGTTGGATATGGAGCGACAGGCGCGAATTGTACCGGGCCGTCTCTGGGTAAGCGGCGACTCAACCTCCCTGTGAAAGAGGCAAACTTCGCCGCGATTCACTTCGAGGTTCTAGGCAATAGCACTTGCGTTGGCGACTCTGGTGGACCCGTCATAAACGCTCGAGGACGCCAGGTGGGTGTCGCGTCACATGCAGCCAAACGGGGGATTCCCGGCCGCCATTCGTGGTACCGGCCGACATCGTTCGCTTACAACTGGATATTCAATCTCCCTCGACGCAATTGGACGCAATGTAGGTGGGTTCCCGTGGAGCGCGGAGGGATCAATAGCCATCAACCGGGAGCTGCGTGGTGTCCGAACGGAACATACATGGTCCAATTCGACCTCGATGGAGAGCGAGGTATCGCGGCGCATGACGCACCAGTGATAGGCCAAGCTCTTTGCTGTGGCCTTGCGGGAGTTACCGCTACATGGGGCAACTGCACCTGGACCGATGTCGGGCGACGGGGAATCAACAGCCACGCCAAGCGCCCCGATTGGTGTGCGGATGGAGCCTATCTCACCGCCGTTGACTTGGACGGTGACCGTAGGATAAGTGCCAACGATGCTCCGGTCATCGGGGCCGCGCGTTGTTGCAGGCCGTCGCATACATCTGCACAGCGTTGGGGCTCGATGTATTGGATCGATGTAGAGTACGTCGGGGAGCTCGCTCCTCGCGATCTGAATAGCCATTCGGGAGCAGCACCCCCGTGGTGTCTTGCCGGCGCGTTCATCACACAGATCGATCTTGACGGTGACCAATCGATCTCGGACCACGACGCGCCAGTCGTGGGCGCGGTGAAGTGCGCCCGCGCGCGGCCTTGAGCCGAATGAGTCGCCCTTTGGAACGCCTTTCCCTTTGCTGAGAGCTCTACACCGGGTCGAGTGTTGTGCTGGTCCTCTAGAATTCTCGAGAGTCCAAACCCTCCGTCGGGGCGAGCGACCGCCAATAGCTGGCGCGTGAAGACCGTTTATGAGAAAGCTATTCGCAGCCTCCGCTGGGAGAGGTCTACGCCACGTTCCTTCACGGTGGGGTGACGATGTCCTCAGGAGCGGAGGGTGGTAGATCGCCGTTGCAGACGCAGTCACCGCCCATTGGAGTGCAACGAAGACCCGGCGGACAGGTGCCGTCACAGGTGGGTGCTGAGGCCGCGCACGCGAGAAGGGTCGTGCAGCGTTGCAGTCCTGGAACAGGTGTCTCGGGCTCGCACACGCTCTGCCAATGGTTGAGCGCATCCTGGACAGGACGACCCGGGACGACTTGGTTTCGCCCTTGTACGAACGTTCCAAATTGGCTGCATAGGAAGTGTGGCGGCGAGGACAACAATCGCCCGACGGCAATCGAGTCAGTGGTTTGTGCTACACGCGCTGCCGGAAACCCGGAAAGTCCAACGAGTTGCTCTTCTAGACTGAAGCCAGGCGCGGTGGGCGTCCCAGTCGGGGTGTGAACCTCGGTAATGAGAGGGTCACCGCATCGCACTCCTTCTCCAGTCAGAATGTTTCCCTCCACGATCAGGCTAGGGGTGCTTGGCGGCGGCGAAACGTATTCGCAACTCGTTGAAACGGGCGCTGGGGGAAGGATTTTTTGCGGGCATTGAGCAGCGGTATCGCTGCACGCCTCCCAGTACTCGCACATCCCGGCGTTTGGGACCGCGGTGCCTGGAGAGACACCAGAAGGCGGGGGGATGCCAGTGCCTTGGTATGTGCAGGGGCCACCGGGTGGCTGGTCGCATCTCCACGCGTTCTCGCTGCAGCGTCCGAAGCAGCGGGGATGAACCCCCGGCCAGAACCACAGCTCCGTGCAGACGCCGCTGTCACATGTGCCGCCGCAGCAGTCGCTGTCGCAGCCGCACGCAGTGCCCCCCACCAAACATTTGGTTGTGGCGACGCAATTGCTATCAGTGGTGGGCGGTCGCTTGTCGCAGCCAGTGATTGTGTAGTTGGCGTACGCTTCGAGCTCGATCGCTGGTCTCGTGACGCACGGACCGTTGCCCGGGCATCCCGAGCTGTCCAAACAAGCATCGTTGGTGTGGCATTTGCCGTCGCAAGCCCCGTCGACACATGGCGTGCCCGGGGTGCAGTGCTTGCAGTCCTGGGGGCTCGTACAGGTCGGGTTGCGGACGCACTCGCGCTCGCCGCGGCAGACCGCGCCGGGGTCCGGCGCTACTGTCCCGCATGCAAGAGCACAATCCTGGTCGGAGCTGCAGTTTGCCGCAAAGCCGATAGGGCCGCTGCACTCACACACGCCGCCGGTGACCGTGTCATCCACGAAGACGTTGTCACGCAGCGTGAGCCCATCGACATCGCTGACTTTGAAAAAGCCCCCTCTTCCCCGATCCGAGAAGCGCTCCCGTGGTTTGCCTGCTTTCCCCGGCATGTATACGAAGTTGCAAAGGAACTCTATGTTCTCGTTCACGCCCGAGCGACACGATTCGGGAGTGACATGAAGCGACTTGTACACGGCGGGTTGATCCCACTCGTTATTCCCTAGATCGCCCGGTATCCGTTGTACGTAGTTGCCCTCGACCACGATCTCGCGAGAGCTGAACCCCGCCGGCAGCGCGGTGACATCAATCTGCGATCGAACGCCCCTCACGGTGTTTCCGCGAATGAGTCCGCCGCGGCTACCCTTCATTGAGATCCCATCATCGGAGATTCCGTCGATGCAATTTCCCTCGATCAGCCATTCCGGTTGGCACGTACCGGCCTCTCCGCAAATCGCACACTGCTTGCAAAACGTGCCCCCCATTGCGGTGCCACTGTCAGTGCATCCTCCATTGAAGTTTCCTAGGTTCAGTCCGGCCGCTCCGCCAAGATCCCGCCTCAGCTCGCAAACGGATGGGGGCACGTGACCGGGGCAGATGTCTTTGCGGATGATGTGAGGTGAGCTGAGGCAGTCCGTGCTGAGGATCCCTTCACCGGTGTTCTCTGCCAACATGATGTTGTCGACGATCTTCCCTCCGACCAGCCTGTCCCTTTCCAGATCGAAACCGTTGTAGGACACGATCCAGCGTGTCACGCCGCTGCCAATCGAGTTGTTGCTGAGCTGCCTCAGGTCCCTCTGGTCGATCACGACGTCCTCAATCACAAAGCGATGGGCGTAGTGCAGCTGCACCACGCTCGTAAGGTTTGGATCGGCCTTGTCCGTCAGGTGGAGCGTTAGGTTCTTGAGATGACCCGACCAGCGAATTTCCTCCTGCTCGAGGCACTCAGGCGGGCACGTGGCAACGGCACACCCTCTCGCAGGGGCACAGCCCGTCGGGTCACAAAGGATCTCTCGACCAGCCTCCAATGCCTTCCACCCGCTCGGGTTGGCTAGCTTCCCCCTGTGACCCAGATTGATCCAGAAGCGTATAGGCAAGTTGCCCGCATCGAACGAGCGAAAGCGGCCGTTCTTGAACAAGGGCTCACTCCTTTCGAAGCAATCGCCGGCAAGCTCGATCACGCTAGTGTCTCTGTCTTCGCCTTCGATGCTCGCACCCCCGTAAAGAAAGAGCGCCGTCCGTGTTTTCACGGTCGTGTCTCTCGGAATCCAAACCGTCGCCCGAAGCGCGGCGGCATTATCGAGGCACTCTTGAAAAGAAGCCGAATGGTCTGACGCGCTAAAATCGATGTTGCAGAGCCCCGGTTTGGATTGGCGGATGTCGATGACACATCTGCATGCGTCATGTTGATTGATACAGGTCAGTCGATCATTTCCGCTGGGATCCGCTGCAGCACAGCTGCCGCCGCATGCAGGAAAGGTCGCGCCGCATGGGGTATCCGTCGCGACGCACTCGCAGGTATCGTCGTTGCCGTCTCTATCTCGGTCGAGCGAGAGGCATCCCGCGTAGCCTGCTGGGCACGTGCCCGAGCAACTTGGAAACGACTCACCGCATGGAACGGTACTGATCGGCACGCACTCACAACCGCCACCCCGCCTGGCGCACACTAGGTTCGGGTCGCAGCCCGCGCAGCTTCCACCACACGACGGGAACGTGAGCCCGCATGGCGTTCCAATGGACAAGCATTCACACGACTCAGGCGTCCCATCGCCGTCCGTGTCGAGCGACACGCAGCCTCCGGACCCGTCGGGGCACTGTCCTGCGCACGCCGGGAAAGTCTCTCCACATGCTTTGGTTTCGACGTTCACACACTCGCATTCATCGTTGCGTCGTGCGCAGACCAGTTGGTCGCGCGCGGGGTCATCGTCGGCCGTACAGGTGCCGCCGCAGGCTGGGAAGGTGAGGCCGCACGGTTCCCCAATCGAGAGGCAATCGCACGAGTCATTCGTACCGTCGCCATCGCCGTCGAGCGCAGTGCAAGTAGCTCCTGCGGGGCATTCCCCGACACATTGCGGCAACGTGTCGCTGCACGATTGAGCCATCGCGCGAGGCGGGTCCGGAAGCAGCGTCGCAAGCAGTATCGACGCCCAAACACCGAATCGAATCGCGGACGATGGCATCGCGATCTCCGGATTAGGAAATAGCGACTGGTGCCGTTTGGTACGCAGACCCGGGTTCAGAAAAGCTCAGCATTATAGACCTCCCTCTGTGTTGCAGACAGGCACCGTTGTGAGTCCGTTCCGTGCGTCAGGCAAGAACGATGCTCATACTTTCACGCACGCTGTCCATACGTAATTCTTCACGGTGTTTCCGTGCGACGCGCCCGCATTGAAACGACGGACGTCGCGTGTGTTCCGCTAAGGAGCTCCCCTCCCGCACGTCGGGGCCCACGGATGAGGACTCTGCGAACTGCAGGTGTCAAGCGTCACTTGTCTTTTTTGGAGCCTCTCAAAGGGCAGAAAGTCGATAGGCGCACGGCGCCCCTGGCGTTGACACTGTGGGGGCCGCAGGCGGATACTCGCGACGTGTCGACCCAGCCCAAGATCTTCATCGCCATGCCCTTTGGCCGCGACCGCAAGGGGCGACTCGACCACGAGGACGAGTCTTCGGAGGTCGTGACGATCAACTTCGACGCCGTCTGGAAGAACCTGATTCAACCCGCCATTCCCACGAAGTACGAGGCACTCCGGGCCGATGAGGATCATCGGGGTGGCCCTATTGATCGCAACTTCGTCGAGCTGCTCTACACCTCGGAGATTGTCATCGCTGACCTCACGTTCGGGAATCCAAACGTCTTCTACGAGCTCGGCATGCGGCATGCTCTCCGGCCGTCCGGCACGATTCTCATCGCGTGCGACAATGTGAAACTGCCTTTCGACGTCCGGAATCAGACGACTATCAGTTACCCCTATTTCAATGCGACTCAGGTCGACGCCTTCAAGAACAGATTGAAGCAGGCCATCCACGCGGCCGAAGATGCGTCCCCGGCTGCGGATAGTCCGGTTTACGTGTTCTTGTCCGGCTTGTCCGTGAGCTGCTTCTCGGATGGCGAGAGTCCGCAGGCACGGATCGAGCTGCTCGAGGAAGAAGTCACGCGACTCCGGCTGCAGGCGATGAGTGAGGACGAGCGCCGCTTCATGCGTATGGCGGACGAGGCGAACTCCAAGGCGCGATTGCTCGCTATCTATGGGCAGGTGAGCAAGATCGACGCTCCATCAAAGTCACTCGTCGACAAGCTCGCGGTCGGACTGCGCGACTATCACGCACTGGATGAAGCGCTCGTCATGCTCGACAAGGGGCTGCAGCTCGACGGACGTGATCCGGAGCTGCTCAGGGAGAAGGGATTCACGCTTCGGTTGATGGCCGACCGCATCAAAGGCGCTGAAGGCGGTCGTATCGACGAACTGCTGGGCGAAGCTCGCTCACTCCTGGAGGCAGCGATCGAGGCGAATCCGTACGATTCGGAAGCCCTCGGAATGCTTGGAGGGCTCGAGCGCCGCGCGACGAACTACTCGGAGGCATTCAGATACTACCGTAGCGCGTACGAGCTCGATCCCGACAATCCGTACATGCTCGTGACGGTCGGCGCCATGAGCGCCGCAGCCGGTGACGACGCCGAGGCACGTCTGTACTACGGGAAGTTGCAGGAGACCGCGAGGAAACGGGTCGAGGCGGGCGATCCGGATACTTGGACCTATCTGAATCTGGGGGAGGCGTACGTAGCGCTCGGGGAGGAGGAGTCGGCCCGAGTGGCGTACCAGCGGGCGATCGACATGGGCGCTCCGCCGCAGCACCTGATGTCTGCGGCCAGCAGTCTCGCCTTCTTCCGCGAGAGGGGCTTCCAGTCAGACATCTCCGGTCGCACCGAGGCGATGCTCCGGAAGGCGGCAGGGAACGAAGCGGCATAGTCTCTTGATGGAGCGCACGCTCCGGGCTCGAAACCCCGATCTCCTTGGGAGAACGAGATCATGGAAAAGACAAACTCTAGGTTCCCTACCTTGCCTATCATCGTAGCCGTAATCACAGGATCCCTCGCTGGAATCCCATCTGTGCTGAACTACATCAATACGCCACGCAAAATAGAGGCCGAGGTTCGGAAAATCCGCGAGCAGAGTGAGGCACAACTCAAGCTCCAAAGGGACAAAGAGGTGGCAGTTCTCCTATCGCGGCTTGACGATCCTCGTCTTTCCAACGGTGCCGTGCTGTCTCTTGCAGTTCTGGGTGGCGAAAGCATCGCACCTATCCTGGTAGGACAACTTAGGCACTCAGCGATTGAGCTTGCTCGGTTACAGGAGGCGGGGCACCGGCGAGCGAAAGCTTACGCAGGCACCCAGAATTTTATTGAGACGTTGCGCCACGCACTTGTGACAATCGGCCTTCCTGCCCTCCCGAACGTCGTGGATCTGAATCGCGAAATCAAGTTCACGATTAGACATCTAGAGACGATGCGGCAAACGAACCTGTCGAACCCGTACAAACGGAAAGAGTTGTCTAGAGAGATCGCGGTACAACGGGAAGCGAACAAACAAGTCAAGGACGTGCTTAGAACCATGCTGTTCAGGGTAGCCAGCCGACACAAGGTCGAGCAGGAGAAGTCCCCGATTGCTGGCGCGGGGATCGACTTGGCCGACGTGGATCTGTCCGAGACGAGTCTAATCAGACTCAATCTTGCTGAAGTCGATCTCAGGAATGCTGATCTAGGGTCTGCGCTGTTGTACGAATGTGATTTACGAGGTGCGAAACTCGGCCGAGCCAATCTCATGGGGTCTGGACTATGGGCTAATCAGTTTCGAGGCGCGGACCTGCGTGAGGCCTACCTAGACGGCAGCGAGTTGCGGGAAGGGCAGGACCTCACTTGCGAACAACTCACTCAGGCTAAGAATTGGGAATCAGCATATCGCGATCCGGAGCTCGGTTGCGGCGCACCGATTCCTGAGGCGCCCTCGGATGAGAGTTGGGAAAGCGGCGAGGAGCCTGGCGAGTCGAATGAATAGCGCAGCGTGCCCGGCACCATGCCCGTCGTGTTCGCGGCCAGAGCGCTGAGCAGCAACACACGTGCACGCAATCCTTGCGTGCCATCGGACTATGCGCAAGGCCTGCGGCGGTTGGACAGACGGCAACGGCGATCAGGCGCATGAAACGCGCGGCACAGTTGTTGCTGTCGTTCTCCGACAGAAGCTACGGGCTAGCTGCCTGACTCGGGAGGCTAACATGTCTTTGTTTGAGCTTTTGCGTGATTTCATTTCGAGGATCCGTGGTACGCGAGACGAGCCACTTGTGGTTCCCGTGCCGACGACTATCCACGGTGCGGGCGGCACGGTGCTTTCAGCCGATGTGTACACGCCACATTCTCCGCAACCGGCAGAGGGGTTCCCGACCATCATCTTTGTCAACAGCTGGGCGCTCGACAAGAAAGAGTACGTGGTGCAGGCCGGAAGATTGGCTAGCGACGGATATTTGATAGTCAGTTACACCGCGAGGGGTTGGGGCAAGTCAGACGGGAAGGTGTGCGTCGCGGGTCCAGAAGACGTCGCCGACATCCGGGCGGTGGTGGACTGGGTAATCAGCGACGGTCGCGCGGATCCTGATCGGATCGGGATCGCGGGCATCTCCTATGGCGGGGGCCTTTCATTGCTCGGCGTGGCGCACGATGAACGCATCAAGACTGCCGTTGCGATGAGTGGGTGGGCCGATCTACGGGAGTCGTTCTACGCAGCAACGTCGCCGCGCTCCTTGTGGGGCACGATCCTTCTGGCTTCTGGCCAGCTCGTTGGAGGAGACCTTCACCCCGTGATCGAGGAGAAGCACCGCAAGCTCCTTGCCCATGAAGATGTCGCCAATACCCTGGCGTGGGCGTATGAGCGCTCGCCGATCAAGTATTTGACGCGGATCAACGACCGAAAGGCTCCTGTATACATCAGTCAGAACCTGAGCGATCCGTTGTTCCAGCCGAACTCCGTGGTCGATCTGTACACACGCCTTTCGGGACCCAAACGGCTAGATCTGAACCAAGGCTCTCATGCGACCGCGGAGGCAGGCGGGCTCTTCAAAGACGAGAACTACGTTTGGGGACGCGCTCACGAGTGGTTGAACCATTGGCTCAAGGACCCCGACCGCAATCCCTTGTTGGGGCCGCGCGTCGCGGTCGAACCCCCGGACGTGAAGCACCGCTGGACGCTCGAGGATTGGCCTGACACCGATCTGCTGAGAGAGAGTTTCTACCTGCACGCACGGCGTGGGCTGACAAGGGGCAAACTGTCTTCGGAGCCGCCTTCGGCGCCTCGCAACGACCGCATCGCCAGAGGAATCGTGTCGGGTGCGAACATCGGTGCGCCCGTGATCGGCGCCATTTTCGATGCACACCTGGAGCTGTCGCGGCTCACCTGGATTCCGATTCTCAACCGACTCACTTCCTGTACCTACCTCAGCCCGCGCTTCACCAGGACGCGCCGCATCGTCGGAGCCCCGAAGCTCTCGCTGTGGATCGAGCCGACTCGTCCCGAGGTTCAGCTCGTCGCGCACCTCTACGAAGTCAACCGGCTGGGCTGGGGCCGCTTCATCACACACGGCCCGGTCACGAAAGTCGACGCCGAATCGGGCAAGGTGCAGACGGTCGAGATCGAGCTGGTCACGACCGTCCACCAAATTGAATCGGGTGCCAAGCTCGCTCTCGTCATTGACACCTACGACCCCCAGTACGAGCCTCCGACGCGGATGCCGTACTTCGTCCGCCTCCACTACTCCTCGAGGCATCCGTCCGAGCTGACCGTTCCGTTCCTTGGATGACATCCAGCCAAAATACCGGCAGGCCTTCAATGACACGACCGATCTTCATCAGTTACAGCCGCAACGATCAGAATGCGGCCGCGGCGCTACGTCGGGAGCTGCAGAAATCTGGCTTCGAGGTATTCCTGGACGTGGACGATATCCGCAGCGGCGACCGATGGCTGTCCAAGTTGCAGGAGGCGCTGGAGGGCTGCTCCGCCTTCGTACTGCTAGTCGGGCGCGACGGCGTCCAGCGCTGGATAGGTGCCGAGGTGGAGGTTGCACTGCTTCGCAATTTGTCTCCCCGTGATGATGCGCATCGCCTGCCGATCTACCCGCTCCGGCTGCCAGAGGGCGACATCGAGAGTCTGCCCCCTTTTCTCCGCCTATTTCAGATCGTGCCGTGGCAAGCCGAGCAGGCGTTGCCGTCGGAGTTGCTCGATGCAGTTCACGAGAGGAAAGACCTACTCGATACCAGGGTCAGGATTGAGGGCTGCCCGTTTCTTGGGCTCAGGGCCTTCCAGCGCAAAAACGCGCATCTGTTCTTCGGACGGCGCGAAGAAACGATCAGGGCGTTGCAGCTCGTTGGAAACCAACAGGAGGCCAACCCCGAGGGATTGCAGCGGGGCGGCGCCCGCTACAACCGGTGGCTGCAGATCGAAGGCAGCAGTGGATCCGGGAAATCCTCCCTCGTCAATGCTGGCATGCTCCCGTTGGTCGAAGAAGGCGCGCTGTGGGCGCGAACTCGTTGTTCGCACTGGCGTGTCTTCGGCAACATGAGGCCAGGCGAGAAACCGCTGACCATGCTCGCGGAGCAACTGGCGCGCGCGTTCCCTCAAAAGGATATGCAGCAGTGGTTGGATGCGATCAACACGGACCCCAGCGCGCTGTCCTTCGCCTTGCGACCCCACAAACACGAAGACACGGCCTTTCTGCTCGTCGTCGACCAGTTCGAAGAGCTGTTCACGTTGTCGGAGCCGGCCGAGCGGAAACAGTTCGACAGGGTAGTGAGCTTCGCGCTGCAGGACGATGACTGTCCGTTTTTCCTCGTCAGCACCGTGCGCGTCGATTTTCTGGACCGCTTCGAGCTTCTGCCACAGCTCTCCGAGCTCTACAATCAACTCTGCGGCCGCTACCTGCTGAAAACCATTTCTGCCACCGGGTTGCGCGAGGCGATAGAACAGCCCGCTTTGCTTGCCGGCCTGGATGTCTCGGAAGTGACGACGGCAATACTTCGCGAGGCTCGGGATGAGGTCGGCGCTTTGCCGTTGGTGGAAAACGCACTGTACTATCTGTGGGAGCAACGCAAAGGGAACCTGCTGAGTGGTGAGGTTTATCGTGCCCAGGGCGGTCTCGCCGGCCTCCTGGAAACGCAGGCCGACGCCTTGCTGAAGAGCCTGGATCCCAAATCCCGTGCCGGCGCGATGGAGCTGCTCCTACGCCTCACGCGCATCAACGACGCGGGTAGTCACACGCGTCAGCGGGTCGCGCTGAGTGAGGCGCGCGAAGTCGCCGGTCTCGGCGACCCCACACGTGGCCAGGCCGTAATTGATCGTCTAGCGGGGCGTCCCAGCCCGCAAGATCCGGCTCCGCCCGCCACGAGCGGCAGCCTGCACCTGATCGTCATCGGCCAGGAAACCAGCAACGATGATGGCTACGTCGATCTCATCCACGAAACCCTGGTTCGTGCGCGCGGCAAAGACGAAGAGACCGGCAGGCTGATCGGCTACTGGCAGAAACTCTATGAATACATCGAGGACAACCGCGACCGAGACATTCATCGTCAGCAGCTGGAGTTTCAAGCCGAAAAATGGCGCAAAAGCCGCTGGCTGGGTCGCTGGTGGAACCTCGCGAGTTGGCGCAATCTGCGGCACTACAGAACGCTGCGCCCGGCCAAACAGAGCGCCGCTGCGAGGTTTCTGTTCTGGAGTCGTTGCTCGGCGGGAGCCTCACTGCTTGTGCTTGCAACGCTCGTCGTATTGGTCTGCGAGTCCTACCTCTGGACGCGAAAACACGAGCTGCCCTTGGACTACATGCTGATGCAGCAGCGATTTCGGTTTGGAGATCCCCCATTGCCGAGGCTCATAGAGATCCCGAAGTCAGGTGGTCCGTTCCAGATCGGCGAGCGCGACACTGAGTTCATTCGCGGGATCGTTCCGGCAGAGCGCATGAAGTTCGGTGTGCCAGACACGGGGGCAACCATCAGAGCCACAGAGGCAACCATCACAGCTGCGGAGGCAACCATCACGACCACGGAGAAAACCACTGCAGTCACTGACGCAACCATCGCAGCCAAAAAGGCAACCATCACGACCAAGAGGGCAAGCACCGCAAACACCGAGGCAACCATCAAAGAACCGTTTGCACTCGGTGAGACCGAGGTCACGTACGAACAATTCGACTACTACGTCTGGAAGCAACATCGTGATTGGAAGCAGCATGATGACGAGTCCGACAAGCCCAAGTTCCCCACAACCTCCACCGGCGGACGAGGAAAGCAGCCGGTTGCGTTCGTGGCCGCGCGTGAAGCCGCGGCCTATGCCGAGTGGCTGAGTGACGAAATTGGGCGTACTTGTCGCCTGCCCACCGAGGTCGAGTGGGAATACGCTGCCCGCGCGAGAAGGACGACCGCCTACCCCTGGGGCGAGGAGGCAAAAGGGCAGAATCAGGCGAACTGCGCACTTTGCGGCAGCCGCTGGGATGATGAGCAATCCGCACCTGTACGGAGCTTTCAGCCCAATGCCTTCGGACTCTACGACACCTCTGGGAACGTTTGGGAGTGGACCTGTTCCCGCTGGCAACCTGAGTTCACCGGGGACGAAAGCCGATGTGCTGGGGACGTCGAATCCCAGGAGTACTACCATACAGTGCGCGGCGGTTCCTGGATGTCTGGCCCGGATTACGTCCGCACCACGGCCCGAAGCTGGCTG
>CAJHXN010000682.1_pt1 | contig 14567 bp, 10 predicted proteins | sample 9198401 | NCBI WGS metagenome assembly CAJHXN01 (sample SAMEA7708334, study PRJEB35096) | sediment metagenome | biome: marine neritic benthic zone biome [ENVO:01000025]; feature: sediment [ENVO:00002007]; material: shallow marine sediment [ENVO:03000034] sea grass bed [ENVO_01000059] ... | reverse complement strand
CTCTGCCGTGCGAAGTGAGGCGTTGGCCGGCTCCACTGTCCACGGTGACGCGGCGCGAATGATGGCGAGCAAAAAGGAGCAGGAGGAGCATCAGTTGGTGGTGCGCGCCGTGCTTCACGCTCTCGAACCATACTGCGATTCTCTTCGGTCGGCGCCGGCGCCAAGCGTGCGAGAGCTTCCGAATGTGTTGCACATGCAGACTCCCGTCGAGGGACGCCTTCGCGAGCCGACGCACGTGTTGGATTTGGTTCAGGCATTGCACCCTACACCTGCGGTTGGCGGCGTTCCCACCCAGGACGCGATCGATTGGATCATCGACCACGAGGAGCTCCCCCGCGGCTGGTACAGCGCGCCAGTCGGTTGGACGGACGTCAACGGTGACGGGGAATTCTTCGTCGCATTGCGTTCGGGATTGCTCCGTGACGGAAAAGCATGGGTGTACGCCGGTGCAGGCATCATGGCCGACTCGGATACGAGCGCAGAGTATGCCGAGACCGAGCTCAAGATGCAGGCGCTTCTAGGAGCGCTCCATGGGGACGGTCGCTGATCTACAAAGCGAGTGGGCGCGGCTCGTCATCGAGAGCCTCGTCCAAGCGGGCGTTCGCGATGCTGTCGTAAGCCCTGGCTCGCGGTCCACTCCTTTCGTCATCGCCGCGTTGGAGCATGATGGCCTTTGCTGTGTGCGAGCTCTTGATGAGCGTTCCGGCGCGCACTATGCGCTCGGGCAGGCGCGTGCGACGGGACGGCCCTCGTTGGTTCTATGCACGTCCGGCAGCGCGCCTGCGAACTATTTTCCCGCGATCGTCGAGGCGAGCGAAGCGGGACTGCCGCTCGTCGTGCTCTCCGCAGACCGGCCACCAGAGCTCTTGAGCTGTGGTGCGAACCAGACAACCGACCAGATTGGGATGTACGGAAACCAAGTCCGCTTTTTTGCAAACCTCGGGGAGCCGCGCGGGGATGTGCCGAGCCTGCGAGCTGCCAAACGTATGGCGGCGCAGGCCGTTGCGACCGCCAAAGGTCCGAGGCCCGGGCCCGCCCATCTCAATGCCCAGGCCCGAAAGCCGCTCGAGCCTGTCGCATCTATTGGTACGCGCGCGGCCGAGGTGCACGGGCACGTGAATGCGATTCTCGAAGAGCCGCTGACCCAGCTTCACCGCGCAGCCATCGTCGACTCGTCGATCGTCGAGCGGGTTGGCCGCGCCATCGATGCCGCTGCGCGGCCGGTCGTCGTTTGCGGTCCGGCCGACGTTCGACAGATGGGCGCGGCCGATGCGATGTTGCGACTCGCCGAGGGTTCGGGTGCACTGGTTGTCGCCGAAGCGGCGAGTCAGTTCCGCTTCGGGCCTGCGGCCAGCACTGTGCTTGGAGCGTTTGATACGATTTGGTCGGCGAGCGCCGGGCGGGCCGAGCTCAGACCCGACTTCGTTTTGCAACTGGGCAGCAGCCCGGTTTCTGGGGGTTGGGAACGACTGAGCGCAGATGATCGGCTTCCCCGAGTGGTCGTTCACCCCTGGGCATGGTCCGACCCGTCGTCTAGCGCTGAAGCGATCGTCCATGCCGACGTGGCGGCCTTCGTCGAACAACTCGCCGCGCGGGAGTACGACATCCGCAAGCGCGACGCCGATTTTGGCGCGCGTTTCCGAAAGGCGGAGCGGTCGGTTTGGGAGGCAGCCGGTGCGATCCTGAAGAGCGCCAGGGACGCGCTCACCGAAGCCGCCGTCGGACCGACCGTTGTCGATGCTCTCCCGGAGGGGAGCGGGTTGCTTCTTGGGAACAGCCTTCCGATTAGGGACGTCGATCGGTGGGTCGCACCGGCAGACAAACGTCTTCGCGTGTTTGCACAACGTGGCGTGAGTGGCATCGATGGACTGGTCTCGTCGGCCGCGGGAGTCGCGTCCAAGGACTCGGGCGCGACCACCCTATTGATCGGCGATGTGAGCTTTCTCCACGATGTCAGCGGGCTCGAGCTTGCATCGCAGGCGACCCGGCCGTTGGTTGTCGTCGTCATCAACAACGGTGGCGGACGTATCTTCGAACAGCTTCCGATTGCACGCCAGGGTAACGAAACCTGGCTTCCGTATTTCACGACCCCTCACAAAGCAAACCTCGCGGGTGCGGCGTCGCTCTACGGGTGCCGCTTTCAGACGGCGACTACGGTGCCGGCGCTGCGCCGTGCCCTCGAGGAGGCGTACGGGGTTTCGGGGTGCACCGTGGTTGAGGCGATCGTGCCTGCCAGAAGCGCGCTCGAACAGGGTGAGCTGCTCGCCGAGCGTGTCGAGCAACTATTCAAACCCGAGGGATCTTGATGTGGATGCTCCTCCACGGCTTCATGGGGTCGCCTCGGAGCTGGGAGCAGGTGCTGTCCGCCACCGATTTGTCGGGCAAGCCTGTGGTGCCGCTGCTGCTGGGTCATGGTTCCGATTGGAACCGTAATCGAGTTGGCTCATTCGAGGACGAGGTCACTCGTCTTCTAGAGATCGCGACCAAGATGACGCCGCCTCGGTTTTTGTGCGGCTATTCGATGGGGGCACGAATCGCACTTGGGATGCTTGTGCGGGCATCGGCGCTCTTTGAGGGGGTGGTTCTCGTCGGTGTTCATCCCGGGCTCGAAGATCCCGTGGCCCGCGCGGAGCGGCGCGCCGCCGATGCCGAAAGAGCTCTGGTGCTTCGCCGCGAGGGACTCGTGGCCTTCGTCGATGCGTGGGAGGATCAGCCCCTGTTTGCGAGCCAGCGAAACCTGCCTCCGGCAATTCTCGACGCGCAGCGACAAATACGGTTGGGCCACGATGCCGAGGGCCTCGCGGTTTGTTTGGAGGTCGTCGGCCTCGCCGAGATGCCAAGCTGCGGCCGAGCGCTCTCATCGCTCGACACCCCGACGACTCTCATGGCCGGCGCGCGCGACACCAAGTTTGCTACGATCGCGCGGAATCTTTCCTCGGAGACTCATTTGCGGCAGATCGTCGATGGGGTCGGACACAATGTTGTGTTAGAGGCGCCTGAGGTGGTTGCGATGGCATTGAAGAGCACGGAGCAACGGGCACATGAGTGAAGTGAAGCCGGGCTCGTTGGGCGCATGGGTGCTTGCGGCGCGACCTGCAACGCTCCGGGCCGCGTTTGCGCCTGTCGCGGTTGGGACGGCATGCGCGTTGCGCGTCGGTGGCTTCTCCTGGAACGCGGCGCTAGCGGCTCTGCTCGGCGCATTTCTGATTCAGATCGCGACGAACTTCGCGAACGACCTCTTCGATTTTGAAAAAGGAGCTGATGACGAGGACCGCCTTGGACCCACTCGTACCGCCCAGGCGGGTCTACTCACCGTCGACGACCTTCGAAGAGGAATCATCCTGACGCTCCTGGTGGGACTGGGAGTTGGTCTCTATCTGACCCTGATTGCGGGACCACCCGTCATCGTGATCGGTTTGTCATCGATCCTTGCGGGCCTTGCATACACCGGTGGGCCGTTTCCCCTTGCCTACAACGGCCTTGGCGACATCTTCGTCATGGCGTTCTTCGGGTTCGTCGCGGTGTGTGGTACGGCGTTCGTCCAGGCTGGGTACATTCCCGACCTTGCATGGATAGCTGCCGTTCCGATGGGAGCATTGGCGACTGCGATTCTCGTCGTCAACAATGTGCGCGACGTCGAAGGCGACGCGCGCGCCGGAAAACGCACCATGGTTGTGCGTTTTGGAAGAGACAATGGGGTCCGCGAGTACGTTGTCCTCTTGATCGCGGCGTACGTAGCTCTCGTCGTTTTGTGGTTCGTCGGACAGACCACCGGTTGGGTCTATCTCCCGTTGTTTACGGTGCCTTGGGCGGTTCATCTGGCCAGGTCGCTGGCTCGTGATCGTGGCGTCGCGCTGAATCAGACCCTAGCTGGCACAGCCAGGCTTCTTTCTGTGTTTGGCGTTCTGCTGGCGATCGGGCTGATCCCGTGACCTTGCTCTACGCGAAGGTCGATCTCGTCGAGGGCCGTTTGCCGGAGCCTCTAGTAGGCGCGGCCGCTCGGCTCACCGAACGCGCGTTTGTCGTGTTGACGCTCACCAGCGAAGACAACACCGTGGGGTTGGGCGAAGCCTCGCCTCTTTCTGGCTACTCGCCTGACTCGATCGATGATGCCGCCGAGGAGCTCCACGACCTCGTCGACGCGCCTATCGAGGTCGATCGATCGCTAGGGCCTCGGGCGTTGCTCGATCGCATCCCCGAGGCGCAGCGCGTGAGGGGTCCTTCGGCGCGCTTCGCGGTGGAGACGGCGCTTCTCGATTGGCTAGGAAAATCGCAGGGCGAGCCGGTCCACAAGCTTTTGGGCACACGTACCGCTGGATCGATTCCGATCGCGGACCTGGTCCTCGAGGCCGACCCTCGGCGTTGGCCTGACCATGCCGATCGCCTTTGTGCGGACGGAGCAACCCATCTCAAGCTCAAGGTCGGCACGGCGCTCGACCGGGAGCTTGCCGCCCTACGAACGATTCGCGGCCAACACCCGAGAGTGGCAATACGGCTCGACGCCAACGGTCGAATCGACATTTCCGATCTCCGAAGGCACGCAGCGAGTTTGGAGTCCCTGGATCTGGAATGGATCGAGGAGCCTGTCGCCCTTCACGACTGGCCCAATGCGGTGTCTCTCCCGCTTCGTTTTGCCCTCGACGAAACACTGAGAGATGAGTCGATGTCGCGGAGGCTGCTCGAAGAGGGGCGCATTTGCTCGGTCGTGATCAAGCCCGCAGTTCGAGGTGGGGTGACCGCGGCGCTCGACCTAGCAAAAATCGCTCGGCAGTCGGGTGCGCACCCCGTGCTGTCTCACACCTTCGATGGACCGATCGCAAGAGCCGCCACCGCTGAGCTCGCTCTTGCACTTGGAACGGAGCTCGCTGCCGGTTTGGGTTCCCATCCTGCTCTCGATGTGTGGCCCGCCCATCGGATCGCCGCGATTGATGGTCGGGAGATCCGCCGCCACGGCGTGCCAGGGCTTGGACTTGAATTCAAAAGGTCCGCCGATGCGTGAGCTGAGCCTGCTCGAAGCCGCGCGTGAGCGTCCCACGCGTGACTGTCTCGTGGTCGAAGGCAGGACATGGTCGTATGGCGAGGTCGCCGATTGGGTTCGCCGAGCGATGACGCGTCTCGACGATCGTGGCGTCGGAGTTGGCGATCGGGTAGCCCTGTCGCCCCGCATCGATTTTGACTCGGTCGTTTGGCTCTTCGCCCTCTTCGAGCTCGGTTGCCCAGCTGTGTTGCTGCATTCGAGTCTGACCGACAGCGAGCGTACGGTGATCCTCGAGGAGGCCCAACCGGCGCACACGATCGCGGAGCCGGTCCCGCGAGACGTTGCGGTCGACGTTCCCACCATGGAGCTGGCGCCGCCCGATCGTGGCCTTGCCGTCGTCTACACCTCGGGCACCCGCGGAGCCCCGTGCGGGGCAATCTTGTCACGGCGCGCCTTCGTCGCCTCTCATGATGCGCATGCTGCGAATCTCGGGTGGGCACCAGACGACCGCTGGCTCCTTTCGATGCCACCCGCACACGTTGCCGGCCTTTCCATCCTTACTCGCTGTTTGATCGCTCGGCGTTGCATCGTGCTAAGCCCCGAGCCTTTCGAAGCCGCACGGGTCATCGAAGCTCTAGATGCAGACCAGGTGACTCTCCTGAGTGTCGTCCCTACGATGCTGCGTCGGCTTCTGGCATGTGACGACCCCCGTTGGAAGCCCAGTGGGGCGCTTCGGGCAGTCCTGGTGGGCGGGGCATTTTTCCCCGACGCCCTTCGACACGAAGCGCGTGACCGAGGCGTTCCGGTGCTTGCCACCTATGGCTGCACCGAAACGTGTTCGCAGGTCACGGCGCAGCGCTTGGATCAAAGCGGGCAGCCGGGTTCGGGAAAGCCACTCGAGGGCGTGAAGCTCCGAATCGACAGCGGAGAAATCCAAGTATCGGGTCCGATGCTGATGGACGGCTACGTCGGCAAAGACAACCGGAACTCACCGTGGACTGCCGATGGCTGGTTCCGCACGCGCGACGCCGGCAAGCTCCGCGCGGACGGGCAGCTGGTCGTGGCGGGAAGAACCGACGACGTCATCGTGACTGGGGGGGAGAACGTCGCACCCCTCGAGGTAGAGGTTTTCCTCGAATCGGTCGCGGGCGTGACAGCGGCTTGTGTGTTCTCGGTACCCCACGAAGACTGGGGCGAAGAAGTAGTCGCTGGCGTCGTCATCGATCCGTCGGAGTTTGACGGCGTTGCACTTCGCCAACGCCTCGGCGCTGCGCTGGCCGCTTACAAGCGCCCGAAGCGGATAGCGATTGTGCGCTCGTTGCCGCTCAATCGGTCGGGCAAGGTCGACCGTAATCGGGTCAGAGAACTCTGTGAAGGCGCGCTCGCGCCGATTTAGTCGTCCGAATCTCGGAGATTTTCTGGTAGGGTGCCGGCCTCAAGGGGATCTCATCATGGCAGAACAAATCAGCGCCTCTCACATCCTTTTGATGTATGCGGGGTCCGAACGGTCGTCCGCGACGCGCAGCCAGGCAGAGGCTCAAGCGCAGATCGCGGCCATCGAAAAGCAGCTCCAAGAAGGTGCTGACTTTGCAGCGCTTGCGCGCGAGCACTCCGATTGTGGATCGGCGGCCGCGGGTGGCGATCTGGGTTCGTTTGGGCGTGGCCAGATGGTCAAGGCCTTTGAGGACACCGCGTTCGGCCTCGACGTGGGCGCCACGAGCGGGATTGTCGAAACGCCGTTTGGGTACCATATCATTCACCGCTCCGGTTAGTGTGCGGATGAGAACGGCTGCGGCGGGGTCGGCTATCCGTTAGGTGATGTGCGCTGCGTTTTTAGGAAGTCTTTGATTATCGGGGCGTAGCCTTTACGGAAGGTTGGGTAGACGAATTCATATCCGGTGTCCCGGAGGAGCGTGTTGCGACAGCGCTTGTTGAAGCTTGGGGCTTCGGCGGTGGGCGGGGCATCGACGCCGAGCTGCGCGCTCATCCAGGTGACGACTTCCGCCGTCGTGGCGGGCGCATCGTCAGAGCCTAGGTACACGTCGGCGGGCGCGTCGAGCTCCATCAGGTGGTGCAAAAGCGCTCCGCAGTCTTCGACGTGAATGCGATTGGTCCAGCCCTGCGTGGCTGTTGCGTCTCGGTTCCAGACCTTCTCGATCAGCCTGGTGCGCCCAGGGCCGTATATTCCGGAAAGGCGGACCGCCACCCCCGAGCCCAACCCGCGGACGATCGACTCGGCCTCCAACAAGATTTGACCGTTGAAGCGTGCCGGTTGGGTGGCGGACCCTTCGTCCACCCATTCTCCATTCCGCTGCCCGTAGACCGCCGTGCTCGATGTGAAGAATACGCGCTTCATCGAGGAGCCCGCCTTCTCCAAGGCTTGGAGCAAGTCGCGAAGGCCGTCTACGTACACCGCACGGTAGCTGCTTTCATCTCGTCGATCGGCGCTGGCCGTATAGAAGACGTAGTCGAACTGGGTCGGGGGCGAGTGGAAGGTGCTCGGATCGGTCAGGTCGACCCGCCATGGTTGGATCCCCTCGGCGAGCGCCGAAATGTTGCGCCGGATGCCCCATACCTTGTTTCCATGGGCAAGCAGTCGCGCTCCAAGTGCATTGCCGACATCGCCGCAACCGGCGATCAAAACCCGTTCAGTCATTTGTTTAGCCGCATAGACGATTACCGCCTTTACCCTTTGCGGCAAAGGCGAAATCGTCGGCGCGCTTGAGGACTGAGGCGATGTTGTCCCCCGGCCGGGCGATGCTGAGCCCCGCGCTCGCGGTAACCGGATTCGCTGGGTCGAACTTCGTTCCAACCTCCCGGATCGCCGTCACGAACCGATTGCCCGCCACTCGTCCTTCTTCCTGGTTGGTGTCTGCCAGAACGACCACGAACTCGTCGCCGCCGTATCGACCCGCGACGTCGACTTCGCGCGTGGACCGACGAAGCGCGTCCGCGACATGTTGAAGCAGGCGATCCCCCTCGAGGTGTCCGTGGTCGTCGTTCACGCGCTTGAATTGGTCGAGGTCGATCATGACCACGGCCATCGGACGACCACGGTTCAGCCAAGCCAACCCCTGCTCGATGTGACTCAGGATGTGACGGCGGTTCCACAGCTTGGTGAGAGGATCCTGGCGTGAAAGCTCACCGAGCCGTTCATTTGCAACCAGGAGCTGGGTTTCGCGCTGGTTGATACGATGCACGAGAAGAGCGACGATGGCGGTCGCAAACATGAGGAGCAACGTTACCAGGCCTGCTTGGGCCAGTCCTTGAAGATAGTCGGGGCCCTGGGTTTGGAGCCACTCAGGTCCGTCGGGCGCGAACGGGAGGGCCCCCTTGACCTCCAAAGCCACGACTCCGGAGTACATGAATGCTCCGATCCCGGCCAGGAGGAGACCCATGCGCGGAGTCACAACCAGCGAGTTCACCACTCCTGCGACGAAATAGAGGGCGACGATCATCGTCCGCGAGGAGCCCACACGTTGGACGATGAATGTGAGCAGGGCCATATCGAGCACCCCACCGAGGAAGGGTCGCCAGGCCCCTCCGATGTCCCGCCAGATCAGGAACTGCTCGACGAGCGCCACCCCCGCATAGGCAATGAACACCCACAAATGCTCCTCCATTGCAGGATACAGAAGCGGGACGATCCAAATCCCGCAGGCTGCGAACAAGAAGCGCACCCAGGCGGTGCCAAACGTCAGCCGGTCGGAGTTCATGGTCGGTCCATCGGGTCTCGTATCATCTTACATTAATCCCTCAGGATTACGCGCGGTTGACATCGGCCTTTGGTCGTGGCATCCGGATATCCGGATATCATGATGGCTACTGGCCTACACGAATCGGTGGATCTCGTGTCCGCATTGGCAGACCCAACTCGGGTTCGGCTGTTGGCCCTTCTCGACGGCCATGAGCTGACGGTGGCGGAGCTCACCGCAATCACCGAGCTCAGCCAGTCGCGCGTGTCGACTCACCTCGGTCGCCTCCGCGACGCGGGCTTGCTACAAGATCGGCGCGACGGAGCGCTCCGGTACTATCGTCTTCAAGAGGAGGTGCTGCCCGAGCGTGCGGGACGACTGTGGGCGGCGCTTCGGGCGGATATGCGCGACGCCGTGCTCGATGGTGATCGCCAGCGGCGTGCCGAGCTGTTGGCGGAACGCGACGAAGAGGGCCCTTGGGTCGAGACCATCGCGGGCCGCATGGAGCATCACTACTCCCCCGGCCGCACCTGGGAGGCGTTCGCGCGCGCGGTGACGCCGCTGCTCGATCTCGGCGACGTGCTGGACGTGGGATGTGGGGATGGCATGGTCGCTCAAATGTTGTCCCCTCGCGCGACGAGCTATGTTGGCTTCGACCAAAGCGACAAAGTCCTTGCTGCAGCCACCAAACGGCTGCGGGCTCAGGAGCACGTGAGCTTTGTTTCAGGCGACATGCATGCGCTCCCATTTCCCGATCAGAGCTTCGATACAGTGCTCCTTTTCCATGTGCTGACCTATGCCGAGCGTCCCGAAACCGCCATGCGCGAGGCGGTCCGGGTCCTTCGAGCCAAGGGGAGGCTCGTCCTAGTCACCCTCGCCAGGCATTCGCACGCCGACATCGTCGAGCGCTACGGACACGTCCATCCAGGGTTTGATACGAAGAAGGTCAGGAGGCTTCTTCGGGGCCTTGAAGTCGAGCAATGTGAGGTTACGTCGCGCGAACGGCGAAAGCCCCATTTTCAGGTTATTACGGCCTCGGCGCGCAAAGGCGGAAGTTGAACGAATGACAACAGGCTCGGCGACACAGCGACTTCGCAGCCTTCTCGAGGAACGCATCTTGTTTTTCGACGGGGCGATGGGGACGATGATCCAGCAAGCTGGGCTCGATGAGGAAGATTTCCGAGGCGAACGATTCCGAGATCACACCGGAAGCCTCAAGGGCAACAACGATCTGCTCGTCCTGACCCGTCCTGACGTCATTCGCGGCATCCATGAGCAGTATCTCGACGCGGGTGCGGACATCATCGAAACCAATACCTTCAATGCGAATGCCTTCTCGCAGGCCGACTACGGCCTCGAAGAAGTGGTGTACGACCTCAATGTCGCCGCCGCCCGCCTCGCCAAAGAAGCGACCTCGTCCCGAACCGACCGCGATTGTTTCGTTGCGGGCGCGGTCGGGCCACTCAACAAGACGCTGAGCCTCAGCCCCGACGTGAACGATCCCGGGTTTCGGGCGCTTACGTTCGACGAAGCGCGCGAAGCCTACGCCGAGCAGGTGCGAGGGCTGGTCGACGGCGAAGTCGACCTGCTCCTGGTCGAGACGATTTTCGACACCCTAAACGCGAAGGCAGCCCTTTGCGCGATCGATGACGTGTTCGCCGAAAAGGGCGTGGACCTGCCGATCATGATCTCGGTGACGATCGTCGACAAGAGTGGGCGAACCCTATCGGGCCAAACTGTCGAAGCCTTTTACCTTTCGATCGCACATGCGAACCCACTTGCCGTGGGGATCAACTGCTCCCTTGGCGCCGAAGAGATGCGGCCCTTCCTCAAGGAGCTTGCCGACGTCGCAGAGGGTTATGTGCACTGTTATCCGAACGCGGGCTTGCCAAATGCCTTTGGGGGCTATGACCAAAGCCCCGAAGAGATGGCGACGCTCCTCCAAGAGTTTGCCGCCGAAGGGATGATCAATGTGATCGGCGGCTGCTGCGGCACGACTCCGGATCACATTCGAGCAATCGTGGATGCGGTTAAGACGATCGCTCCAAGACCGCTCCCAGAGCAAAGAGACGGCTACCCACAGCTGAGTGGCCTAGAGCCCCTGGTCATACGGCCCGAGACCAATTTCGTGATGGTCGGAGAGCGGACGAATGTCACCGGTTCGGCGAAGTTCCGAAAATTGATCACCGAAGACGACTACCCAGAAGCTGTCTCGGTCGCGCTTCACCAAGTGCGAAGCGGGGCAAACATCATCGATATCAACATGGATGAGGGCATGCTTGATTCGGAGAAGGCGATGACCACCTTCCTGAACCTCATCGGTGCCGAACCGGAGATCGCACGCGTTCCCTTCATGATCGACAGCTCGAAATGGAGCGTGATCGAAGCAGGGCTAAAATGCGTGCAAGGCAAGGCTCTAGTCAATTCGATCAGCTTGAAAGAAGGTGAGGCCGAGTTCCTCGACAGGGCTCGTGCCGTGCATCGCTATGGGGCCGCCGCCGTCGTCATGGCTTTCGATGAAAAAGGTCAGGCCGACACCATCGAACGAAAGGTCGAGATTTGCGGGCGCGCCTACGACCTTCTCACCGGTCAAGCTGGGTTTGCACCGACCGATATCGTATTTGACCCGAACATTTTCGCCGTGGCGACAGGGATCGAAGAGCACAATGAGTACGCGATCAATTTCATCGAAGCGACCCGGCAGATCAAAGAGCGCTGCCCTGGCGCGCTTGTGAGTGGCGGTGTCAGCAACCTGAGCTTTTCGTTCCGCGGCAACAATCGTGTGCGTGAGGCGATGCACTCGGCATTCCTCTATCACGCAATTGCGGCCGGGATGGACATGGGGATAGTCAACGCTGGCCAACTCGAGGTCTATGAAGAGATCCCCAAAGATCTTCTCGAGTGTGTCGAGGACGTCCTTTTCAATCGCCGCGAGGACGCGACCGAGCGCCTCGTTTCGCTTGCAGAGACCGTCAAGGGCAGTGGAAGGAAGCAGAAACTGGACCTCTCTTGGCGAGAGTCCTCCGTCGAAGACCGTCTTGAGCATGCACTGGTGAACGGCGTCGTCGATTTCGTCGTCGAGGACACCGAGGAGGCGCGGCAAAAGTATCCAAAGCCCCTCGACGTTATCGAGGGGCCGCTCATGAACGGGATGTCGGTCGTTGGCGACCTGTTTGGGGCTGGTAAAATGTTCCTTCCACAAGTGGTCAAGAGCGCCCGTGTCATGAAGAAGGCAGTCGCTCATCTGGAGCCTTTCATGGAGGACGAGAAAGCCACGCGGGCCGACCAAGGCAAAGTGCTGATGGCGACGGTTAAGGGCGACGTGCACGATATCGGCAAGAACATCGTCGGTGTGGTTCTTGGCTGCAACAACTACGATGTCGTCGACCTCGGCGTGATGGTCCCCGCTGAGAAGATTTTGGACACCGCGGTTTCCGAGGGTTGCGATGTCGTCGGGCTGAGCGGGTTGATCACGCCATCGCTCGACGAGATGGTGTATGTCGCTTCGGAGATGCAGCGAAGGGGTTTCGAGACACCACTCTTGATCGGCGGGGCTACCACCAGTCGCCAGCACACCGCCGTGAAGATCGCACCCGCCTATGAAGGAAGCACTGTGCACGTCTTAGATGCTTCGAGGGTCGTGAACGTTGTTTCCGCCCTTCTGAGCCCCGAGCGCTCGGGGGAGTTCGATGAGAAGAACAGGTCCGAGCAAGAAAAGTCGCGGCAGCTTTTTGCCCACCGCCAAAATCGGAAGCTGATTTCGATCGACATGGCTCGTGAGCATGCGGTGCCGATCGAATGGCGGCCCGAGGATATCTCCGAGCCCGAATTCCAAGGTCGCAGGGTTGTCGACGACGTCAGCCTCGAAGAGATCGCCAAGTACATCGACTGGACCTTCTTCTTTTCGGCGTGGGATCTCAAAGGAAAGTTCCCGAAGATCTTCGAGCACGAGCGACACGGGTCCGCTGCGCAGGAGCTCTACGACCACGGTCGTGCGCTTCTCGATCGGATCATCTCCGAGCGCCTTCTCACGCCACGGGGTGTCTACGGTTTTTGGCCTGCCAACCGGGAGGGGGACGACATCGTGGTGTGGAGCGATGACGCACGCAAAGAAGAGCGTCTACGTTTCCCGATGCTTCGTCAGCAGTCGGCAAAACCAAACGAGCAGCCCTACTTCTGCCTCGCTGACTTTGTCGCGCCACTCGGCACAGGGCTTTCTGACCATATCGGGGCGTTCGCGGTTACCACGGGGATCGGCGCCCAAGAGCTGGCGGAGAGCTTCGAGCGAGAGCACGACGACTACAACGCGATCATGGTCAAAGCCCTTGCCGATCGGCTCGCGGAGGCATTTGCCGAGCTATTGCACGGGCGTGCGCGCCGAGAGTGGGGTTACGAAACCGAAAGTGCCTTCACCAACGAAGAACTGATCTCGGAGAAGTATCGAGGCATTCGTCCTGCATTCGGCTATCCTGCGTGTCCCGACCACACCGAAAAGCAAACGCTTTGGGACCTGCTCGAGGCCAAAGAAATCGGCATTTCATTGACGGAGCACTTTGCCATGAACCCGGGTGCGAGCGTGAGCGGCATCTATCTAGGCCACCCTGAGTCTCGTTACTTCGCCGTCGGCCCGATCGATCGAGATCAAGTCGAGGACTACGCTACCCGCAAGGGCATGAGTATCGCCGAAGTCGAGCGCTGGTTGCAGCCAAATCTCGGTTACGAGCGGGGCAAGTAGTGCAGCGACCAACGCTCCGAGACTTGTTCCCGGTGACTGTGACCCCCTTCGATCCAGAAGAGGTCACAACGCGGAGTCACCGCGAGACCGATCCTCGGGGCGTGGGAGTAACCACCAAGGACGTCGATGCGATTTGGCAGTCGGTCGTCCACTACTACAAGCTCGGCCTTCATCCTTCGCTGGCGCTTTGCATTCGTCGTCGCGGAGAAGTGATCCTTGACCGCGCGATCGGTCATGCGAGCGGAAATAGTCCTCAGGACCCAGAGGGCACACCCCTCGTCAAAGCGACCCCCGATACGCTCTACAATTTCTTCTCCGGCTCGAAATCGGTGACCGCAATGCTGATTCACCTTTTGCATGAGCAGGAAAACCTCCACGTCGATGAGCCGGTCGCAACATTCATTCCCGAGTTCGCCAAGAAGCGAAAGCACAACATCACGATTCGTGACGTGCTCACCCACCGTGCGGGTATTCCAGCGACCCCCAATGAGGCGACGGACCTCGATCTATTGGAGCGGCCCGACGAAATCGTGTCCTCATTTTGTGAGCTCGAGCCGACGTACCGACCGGGAACCGTCCAGGCGTACCATGCGGTCACGGGCGGATTCATCCTCGGGGAGATCATCCGTCGCGTTACCGGCGAGAACATCCGCGACTTCCTAACGCGGACGATTCGTGAGCCCCTCGGAATGAAGTACTTCAACTACGGCGTTGCGCCCGAGCACCTCAACAAGGTGGCGGTGGACGCCTTCACTGGTCCGATCCCGACCTGGCCCCACAAGAACCTGATCCAGCAGGCGTTCGGAGCCTCGATGCGAGAGCTCGTCGACATCGGCAATGACCCCCGCTTCCGCACCGCGGTCGTTCCCTCGGCAAACATCATCGCGACCCCCGAAGAGATCTGCAGGTTCTTCGAGACGCTTCTTTGCGGAGGCACCTACGAAGACGTGCGCGTCTTCGAGCAGCGGACTGTCGTCCGGGCAACGCTTCGGCAGACCTCGGGGCAAGTCGATCGCGTGTTGATGTTGCCGGTGCCGTTTTCGATGGGCTTCATGTTGGGAAACAAGACGATAGGATTCTACGGGCCGCGGACCGGCAAAGCATACGGCCACCTCGGGTTTACCAATGTCCTTGGTTGGGCCGATCCCGAGCGCGACAT
>CAJHXN010000687.1_pt1 | contig 14655 bp, 11 predicted proteins | sample 9198401 | NCBI WGS metagenome assembly CAJHXN01 (sample SAMEA7708334, study PRJEB35096) | sediment metagenome | biome: marine neritic benthic zone biome [ENVO:01000025]; feature: sediment [ENVO:00002007]; material: shallow marine sediment [ENVO:03000034] sea grass bed [ENVO_01000059] ... | reverse complement strand
CGGAGTTCGAAGCTCGTGGGATACCGTCGATACGAATTCGTTCTTCAATCGTTCAACTTCTCTTTGCTGGGTGATGTCCCGATAGCAAGCCACGAAGCCGGCTCCCCCGGACGCGTCTCCGATGCGTGTTCTTTCGAACTCGATCACCCGGCCATTGAGGAGTTCAAACCCCCGGGGTTTCTCTCCCTTGGTCAGTGTCTCAGCAGGTGCACATCGCTCGCCCTCAGCGGTGACCGGCGCAATATGGCGGCAACAGAGCTCTTCAAACGAAAGTCCTGCCAGCTCCCCGGCCGGTTGCGCGATGCCAAACTGTTCCCGAAATCGGTTGTTGATTCGGAGCACGCGGTCTCTTTCGTCCGACAGGACCACGCCTACATTGACGTTTTCAACGAGTGTTGCGAGGCGTTTGCGGAGTAACTCGGAAGCGTCACGCGACTTGCGAAGTTGCACTTCTCGGTCTTGCAGGATCCGAACCTGTTCGTCGCTCGCACGCCGCGTTGCTACACCGATTCCGAGGACGACAAGAAGAAAGACCACCTGACCTGCAAACAACTCGACTCGCGACGGGACGAATTCGGGCGCGATCGGGAACAAAGCCCCGCTGGCGTGGACACCGGCGATCAGTATCGCTGTCACCACGGACCAAATGACCGCCACCAGCACGCCCTCTTGATGCGCCATGTAGATCGGAACGAAGATCAAGAACCAAGTGGACATTGCCGCGGACTGCCCGCTGATCAACGCTGCCGATGTCAGACCTGCGGAGGACAGAACAGCGGCCAGATGGCTTGCCAACTTCATGCGATCGAGCGTTTTCTGGCGAATGAACCAGACGTGAACGCACAGGGTCGAACAAATCACCGCGACGTCGATGCCAACTGTGAGGTATCGGCCCTGGAGTAGATACTGGAGCGCGAACACCGACCAGCCAGCTGTAATGATCAACAGCAAGCGATTGAGCCGGTTGGCATAGACACGGATCTCTCCAGGAAGCGAGCTGAAACCACTCGGCGTAAGGAACCGACCGAGCCTTGCTTTGAATCCCCCCGACAACAATCGCCCTCCGCGTTTCGCCACTTGACAACATAGGCGATGCCTCCCCCGATTGCAGGATGTGCAGAGCGGCCGCCAAGGCGAAGTCACTGTAGGTGCAGGTGAGATGCTGATCGTCTGTGCGTGTGTCGCAACACCTTTGTGGGGCCGCTAGAATGACGGCGCATGCTGAGGAGACGGTGGGGGAATTGGCGCATTGGACCGATGCGACCGGGTGGAGTCTGAGCGATGAAGGCGCCGCGGATTCCCAAGGACGAAGCCAACCGTTTGAAGGCGCTTGAGCGCTACCGTGTGATGGATACCCCATCCGAAGATGCGTTCGATGGGCTTACAACGCTCGTCGCCCGCATCTTGGATGTACCGATTGCCCTCGTTTCGTTGGTGGACGCCAACCGTCAGTGGTTCAAATCGCGCTACGGCCTCGACGCGCCTGAAACGCCGCGCGACATTTCGTTTTGCGGCCACGCTGTCGCCGACCAGGATCTTCTCGTTGTTCCCGACGCTTTCGAAGATGAACGCTTCCACGATAACCCATTGGTGACTGGTGATCCCCGAGTCCGCTTCTACGCTGGTTTCCCGCTGAAGACGCCCGATGGCCACGTCCTCGGAACGCTCTGTGCGATCGATCACAACGCACGACAGATCAGCGATGAACAGCTCGACACGTTGAAGATCCTTGGTCGACAGGTGGTCGACCAGCTCGAGCTCCGCCGACAGCTTCTGCTCGGTAAGGACTACGAACAGCTGTTCGACAACTCCAACGTGTTGCCCGCAATTGCCGACTTCGAGGGTTTTTTCAGGCGAATCAATCCACGCTGGACCGAAGTCCTTGGACACTCGGAACAGGAGCTGCTCTCGCGTCCGTTCATCGAGTTCGTCCACGAGGACGATGTCGCCTCCACTCAAGAAGCGGCCGCCAAGCTCGGAGAAGAATCAAGCGAAGTCGCCCAGTTCACCAATCGGTATCGCTGTGCGGACGGTAGCTACCGATGGCTTCTTTGGCATGCCACTTCCGACATTGAGTCCGGTCGAATCTATGCGGTCGCGCACGACGACACCTCCCGCATAGAGGCTGAAAAACGCATGCGAAACGCGCTGGCCCACCTGGCGGACAGTGAAGAGCGGTTGAGAACCTTGTTCGATACAGCCGTCGACGCCATTGTCACGATCGATCAGGAAGGCGTGATCGAGCAGGTCAATGCGGTGGCGAAGCAACTCTTCGGCTACGAGCCGTCGGAGCTCGTTGGCCAACACATTGGAGTCTTGATGCCGCCCCGGCATCGTGAGCGGCTCGAGCAATATCTGCGAAACTACCCCAGCGATCCGGACAAGAAAATGGTGGCATCGAGCCAGGAAGCGGTGGCGGTCCGAAAGAACGACACAACGTTTCCCATCGAGATATCGGTCAGCGAGATGAGACTCGGGAAGCGGCGGATGTTTACGGGAATCGTCCGAGATATCACGGAGCGCAAGCGGATCGAGCAGCTCAAATCAGAGTTCGTTTCCACGGTCAGCCACGAGCTTCGGACGCCACTAACATCAATTCGGGGAGCCTTGGGGTTGTTGGCAGGGGGGCGCGTCGGCGACATGTCGACGGAAGCGCGTGAGATGGTCGACATCGCCCGCAACAACAGCGAGCGTCTCGTCCGTTTGATCAACGACATCCTCGACGTAGAGAAAATTCGATCCGGCAAGCTTGATTTCCGAATCAAGGAGCTCGACCTGGACGAGGTGATCAAAGAGGCGGTAGAGGCGAACCAGGGCTTCGCGTTAGAACACAATACCAAAATCGTCCGTGTCGGTGATCGGCAGCCGGTGTGTGTGCATGCCGATCCGGACCGTTTGGCACAGGTGCTGGCGAATCTTCTTTCGAACGCCGCCAAGTTCTCGCCGGAGGGCCAAGCCATCGAGGTCCGCATGGACGTCACAGCCAGTCGCGTCCGGGTTGCTGTGCGGGACAAGGGGCCGGGGGTGCCTGAAGAGTTCAGAGAACGATTGTTTGAACGCTTTGCACAGGCTGACGCCTCGGACAGCCGTCGCAACACAGGAACTGGGTTGGGGCTCAGCATCGCTAAGGCGATCGTTGAGCGCATGGACGGCACAATCGGGTACGAGGCCGCGAACGGCGGCGGCGGAAGTCGGTTCTATTTCGAGCTTCCCATCGCAAAGCCCCTTGCGCTCGACGCGTCGTTGGGGACGGCGCGCATCCTGGTATGCGAAGACGAGCCTGACATCGCGCTGCTTCTCAAGAAGATCCTCGGCATCGAGGGCTACACCGTCGACGTGGCGCCGGATATCGCCACGGCGACGAACCTGCTTGGCGAATACAAGTATGCCGCCGTGACGCTCGACCTGAGACTGGGCGACGAGGACGGCCGCGATCTTCTTGAAGAGATACGAAGAAGGGCTGGCAGAATCCCGGTGGTCGTGGTGTCAGCCATTGCAGACGAAGCGAGGCAAACGCTGAATGGCGGCGCGATAAGCATCGTGGATTGGATCGCGAAACCAATCGACGAGACGCGTCTGCTCGAGTCAATTGAGAGTGCGACCCTCACGGAAAAGAAGAATCGCCTTCTCCACGTGGAGGACGACGCGGATTTGTCGAGGATGCTGGGCGCCCTTCTTTCGGACATCGGTCCCTTGGTCAATGCACGTACTCTTCGACAAGCACGGGAATACCTTGAGCACGAGACCTATGACCTCATTCTTCTAGACATGGGCCTACCCGACGGCGACGGAACCGAGCTCTTGCCGTACGTCGGCAACACCCCTGTGATCGTCTTTTCGGCGCATGAAACCGACCCGGTTGCCAGCGAGAAGATCGTCGCGGCACTCGTCAAATCCCGCGCAACCGAGCGGGCGTTGCGAGAAGCCATCCACAGCGTGCTTCCGGCCGCTTCCTAGTCAGCTTCGGTCAGAATTCTTTGAATCTCGTCGGGAAGGGTCATCGGGTCGAAAGGCTTGTGGACCACGCCGACCGCACCCGCTTCAAGGTAACGCGAGATTTCTTCTCGCTGGACTTTGGCAGTCATGAAAACCACTGGCGTGCTTTCGAGTTTAGGATCCTTGCGAAGCCGCTGAAGCGTGCTCAGCCCGTCCATCTCGGGCATCATCATGTCCATTAGGATCAGGTCTGGGCGGTGCACCTTCGCAGCCTCAATCCCTGCAGCACCAGAGTCTGCAAGCAGAACCTGCCAACCACCTACGCTCTGCAAGCTGAGCTCGCCAATTCGCCGAATATCGGCTTCGTCATCGACGATCAGTACTTTCATGCGCTTTGCTGCTTTCCGTAGCGCCCGGTCCGCGCCTCTTCAAAACTCTCAGCCACGCCGACGATTCGGTTCCGCCCATCGGCTTTCGCTTGGTATAAACGTACGTCCGCTTGACGAACGAGCGCCTGCGCGGAAAGGCCATCGTCAGGATGGGCGGCAATGCCTGCCGATGCCGTAACCGAAAACGGCTCACCGTCGCCCGCCACGAAGCACATCTCCGAGAATTCCCGGAGCACTCGACCAAGTGCGCGCTCTAGCAGATCTGCCTCCTGTCCAGGTAACGCGACGATGAACTCCTCCCCGCCCCAACGGCATCGGAGATCCTCGTTTCGAAAGCGCTGACGGAGCAATTGGCCGAGACCGGCGATCACGGTGTCACCAAAAGTGTGACCAAATTCGTCGTTGACCCGTTTGAAGTGGTCGATATCGATGATCGCAAGAGCAAGCGGACGTTCGTATCGACGGGCCTCCGAGAGACGTTGCTCCAATGCCTCGAGAAACGGCCGCCTCAACAGCAGTCCCGACAGAGGATCACGCTCCGCGCGCTCTTGCAAGAGGCGGGCATGCTTCAACTGGACGTCCACGCGCGCATTGAACTCTTCCTCGAGCACAGGCTTCGAAATGAAGTCGTTCGCACCCGCGCGAAACGCTTCGATCCGGGTGTCATCGTCGATGTGGGCGGTGATCATCAGAATCGGTAGCGTTTGCGAGTCGACGGACATCCGAAGTGCCCTGCAGATGTCGACGCCGCTGGTATCCGGTAGATCGATATCGAGAAGTAAGAGATCGGGTCGAAATGCCTCAAGTGCGAATGGCAGCTCAGCCGGATCCACGATCGCGCGCGTGTCGATGTCGTTGCTTTGGAGCAAGTGCTCGGCATGATTCGCGAAGTCGCGATCATCCTCGAGAATCAGCACGCGGCCATGGCGCATTAGACCCTCATCGACGAGCTGCTGAACTGCACCTGAAAAAGTATCCTCTCGAAGCGGTTTTTCGACGAAGAGCGAAGCTCCGACATGGGTCGCCGCGACACGGGTCTCGACGCTTCGATCCGCAGAAATCAGCACGAGCGGCAAGCGCTCCTTGCCAGGAAGCTCACGAAGTTGCCTACAGAGGTCAAAGCCGGATTCCTCCGACAAGTGGATGTCTACGACGGCCGCGACGAGCTTGATCGATGATGCTTTGTGTAGCGCCTCCGCTCCTGAGCTTGCGACGCAGACATCGAACAACTGCTTTCGCAAAAGACTGGTTGCGACTCTGCGCGTGTCGGCATCGTCGTCGACAAGAAGAACCGTGCCCGTCGATGATCCTCCAGGCGGGGTCATCCTTACACGTGCGGCGGTCTCCTGGTCACGCGAAGCCAAACGAGCGTCGGTCAACGCACGATCGACGTCCTTCCAAAGATCGCGGCGGACGCCTGAAGGCGATGTTTCGTATTCCGATAGAAGATCTTCGATGTGGCCAGCCAGGGCGCCGACGAGCTTGAACCCATAGGCACCTGCGGTTCCCCGCAGTCGGTGTGCGGTGCTTGCTGCGTCCGTCGTGGTCTCCGGTCGTTGCTTGGCTTCTTCGATTTGGGACTCCAGCTCGTCGAGTTTGTGAGGGAGCTCGCGCGCGTACTCTTCTCGCAGCTCCTCCATGCGCGTCCGGAGGCTGCTAGTGGCTCCGGGCGGAAGGCTACTGGGCAATGGACGGACGCTGTCCACCCGTTTGGTATTTGGGCGAAGCAGCTCCACGATGTTCTCTGCGAACACGATGGGCTCGATCGGTTTGTACGCGACGAGGGAGACACCGAGCTCCCCCGTGAGGCGTTCAAAGGTCTCTAGATCACGCCAAAAAGCGGATAGAAACACGATCGCGGTGTCGGTATCGTGCTGGCGAACGCTCTCGATCCACTGCGCGCCGGGAATATCTGGAAGCAAGCCATCGACGATGACCAGATCGGGGCTTTCGTTGAGCAGAAGCTCCGTTGCAGTCCTTGCAGATCCCGCATTGAGCACTCTGAAACCGCGGGCGGATAAGACGGTGCCGAGCAACGCGCGAAACTGCACGTCGTCATCTAGCAGCAAGATGCACTTCGAATTTTCCCCGGCTCCCCCAGCCATCTTCCGTTCAGGGTAGCCATCCTTCATGGGGACGCCAAACACTGAGCATCTGAGTAGCCGAGCAGCGGTTTCTAGCGAAATCGGGGCTTCCGGCGCTGGCCTAGCACCTTGCGCCGGAAGTCACGGATGATTGGGATCGGGTCGAGCCATGCAGAGGCGTCGGCCCGGTCGTTGTCGTGTTCGCTGAGCTCGCCGGCAAAGCCTTCTGGGATCTGGCTGAAGTGCTCGGACTCGTCGGCAGCTTCGTCGAAGTAATGATATTCGTAACCGGGAACGAATAGATCCTCATCGGCAACGACGTCGATGGTGCGAACCCCGTACGTCGAGAGCTCGGTCGTCAGGGCCTGTGGCGGGATGATCCAGACGTGCTTGGGGCCTGCCATGAACTGGTACTGCACTTTTTGATTGCGTGAGAGGATTCTAAATCTCTTGAGCTTTCCGCCGTACATGGCACTTCTCGATTCGCTGATCTCGACGACGCCCTCTGCAAAATCGGGCTCGAAGCCGTCGACGATGACGAGCGACGTCGGATCATTCCTCCGGGTGAACCGCGCAATGCTGCGACCACCGTGGATGAGATTGCGGCGGTCAGCCTCAGCTCGTCTGCGCGGCTCCGTGAAATCTCGGTACGGAGCGGTCCGAGAGCCGGGTGCTCGACGAAGCACGAGGAAGAGGGCTTCTTCGTCTTTGCGGGCATGCCGCGTCCTTCGGTTGACCGCTTCGAGCGCGGTTTGAATTTCAAGTGGGAGATCGGTGGTCGACTCCACACATTCGGTGACTTCGTAGCCGCCTCGGGCCAGGGTCTTGACGTCCCCCTTTCCGATCCAGAAATCGCCGTCTGTCGCGATCATGTGCGAGGCCGACCGCCAGACCAAGGACAGGTCCTTGTAGAAGATGCGCGGAAAGATTTCAGGCTTACCGGCGGCGCGACGTCGTTGCACCACATAGGCCACAAAGAACCGCAGAGCCGGGTTCTGAAGGACATTGGTCAGGTAGAACCGCGTGTCGAAGAGCGAAACCTCGTGTTTCGGCGAGTAGCCCATCGACAACAGCACCGTCGGATCGCCTTTCGCCTCTCCGGCGGCACGAATCTTCGCGCCTGAATCAACGAGCCTTCGAAAGTTCCGCGCAACCTGCCGGGGCAGCAGGTCCGCAGGCTCGGCGCTCGGCACGATGCGAGTGGGAATGAGTGATGTCATTGGCTGGGTGGTCGTTCTTTGCGTTTTCGGCCCCTGGTGAGGCGTCGACGAATGGCGATGAAGGTCAAATCGTCGGGCTTTGAAGGCGCACCTTCCTTCGGTGTACGCATGCGCTTCGCGCCGAGGCTCGCCAGCTCATCGGCAGCGTTTTGCAAGGGCCCCTTGCGAATCCGCTCGACGATCTCGTCGAGGTGCAGGTTGTCACTGAGTCCGTCGCTCGCGAGAACCACCGTGTCCCTTGCTGCAAGTTCGAGCGTCGCGCCGAGCTCGATGCGCAAGTCCTGCCCACCCAGAAGATTGGATACCAAGTGTAAGTCCTCGTGATGGAGCGCTTCTCCCCTATCGAGGAACCCGGCTTCAACCGCATAACCGACCGGCGAGTGCGGGACGGTCAGCCATTTGATGCGACCACGTTGCCCGGTCACGAGCACCATCGAGTCGCCGGCGTGATAGGCGCGCATGGTGCTGCCCTGAATCTCAACGACCGCAAGCGTCGCGGCTGCGCCGGTGCCGAGCGCTGAGATCCCTTGGTCGGCAGCCTCGAACCCATTGATGATCGCGTCGCGAAGTCCCTGCGCATCATCGCCAATGGCAGAGACCGCATCGCTGACAGCTTTGACCGCAAGGGCGGCCGCATCGGCTCCCCCGGGGTGTCCACCCGCGCCGTCGGACACGACGGCCACCCCCGCTTGGTCGCCGATCGAGATCAGTGCGGCGGCATCCTCGTTTGGACCTTCGCGCTCGGGCTTTTTGGCACTCAACACCGCGGCCTCGCCACCTGCGAAGGCGAAGCACTCGCTCTGGCTCAAATCCACATCCGCGAAGATGTGGCTATCGCTCACGCAGCGCCTCTCCCGTTACGCCCACGAAGCGCCTTGGGGGCCAATCGCTGAAATGCCTTTTGCATCTGAACACCGTCGCGAAACCGCTTTCGCTCCCGAACCTCGATCGAACGCCGCAAAAAGTCGACAAAGTCGCGGCTGAGCGTCCTGCGGAGTCGATCGGCGCCCTGTGGTGGCCAATCAAACGGCCATTCTGGCAGGTGTCCCGAGAACATGCGGACCATCACCAGTCCAAGCGAAAACACATCGGACCGAAACGAGGGTTTGCCCATGGCTTGCTCGGGGGCGATGTAGCCGACCGTGCCCTGCCCCGACCCAGCAATGGTGCGCGTTCTCATGGCAACCTTGGCAATGCCAAAATCTGCCAGTCGCAGTTCATGCCCATCGAAGATGATGACGTTGTCTGGTTTGATATCGCAATGAATGATTCGCTTTTCATGCGCGTAAGCGAGCGCGTCAATCAACTGCTCCGCGTATGACAACGCCGTCGTCGGCCCGAGTCGATATCGCAACCGATCGGTAAGCGTCTGCTCTCCGAGTGGCGTAGCGATGATGAAGTAGTCGTCGATCATCATGGCGTTGCGAAGCGGCAGGATATGCTCGTGCTCGAGCCGCGCGGTGAGGCGCACTTCGCGATGGATCTCGGCCAAGGAATGCTTGGCTAGAAGCTCACGGTGCGGCACCTTCAGCGCGACGCGAATCCCCTCAATGGTGTCGTAGGCTTCATACACGGTCGCAAACGCGCCAGTCCCAACGCGACGACGAATGCGGTACTTCCCCAGCATCTGGCGCGCCTTGAGGCTGCCATTGGAGGCCTTGGGATCAGTGCTTCGAATGACGTGCGGGCTCACTTCGGTCCTGCCAGAGGAGCCGAACTGTGACATTTCACGGCTGCCAATGCACGCGGTATTGGCCGTCCTTGAGAAGGGCGTGCGCCTCCAGGCGGAGCGTTTTCGCGATCCGCCTGCGAGGGCTTAGCGCCGACTGGCGCGATCGCGGAGTAGATGTTTAGCTAGGGGTCGGGGGTTTACTGATGCGGAAGATCATGCGTGGCTTTTGTGGTTTGGTAGCGGTTTCGAGCTTGATGGTCGCCGGATGCGGCGGGAGCGGCGGGTGCAGCGATTGCGGCACCGGAGGTGGCGGGGCAACCGGCGGTACGGGGGCCGGCGGCAGTGGAGCTGGCGGGAACGTCGGCGGCACAGTCACTCGCCTCGAGGCCACGCCCGTGATTTCGGGCCTCGACAGGCCCTGGGATATCGCATGGCTTCCGAACGAGACTGTGCTCGTGACCGAGAGGCCGGGCCGGCTCAACATATACGGCGACGGAATCGACCAAGCGCCGTCGCTTGTAATCGAGCCCGACGACTTGGTCGCCAACAGTGAAGGCGGAATGCTGGGGCTCGAGGTCGACCCTGATTTCGAAAGCAACGGCTATGTTTACGTGTGTTTTTGCTCCACCCTGGACGGAGACCCAGACGTGCGCGTGGTTCGGTATACGCTGAGCACGCCCAACGGCGACAGCATGGTCGACCGCGACGACATCGTCACCGGTATGCCGTATACCAACGGTAGGCACAGCGGGTGTCGGCCACGCTTTGGTCCCGACGACTACCTCTGGGTAGGCACTGGCGACGCGGCGTTTGGAGGCGACCCCACCGCGCCCCAAGACGACAACTCGCTTGGCGGCAAGGTGCTGCGAATCGACCGAGACGGAAACGCGGCTTCGGACAATCCCGGTGGGCGTCTCTGGTTCTCGAAGGGCCATCGCAACATCCAAGGGATGGCCTTTAGGGGAGTCCTCGGAATGTCGGCGGAGCATGGCCCCGAATATGACGACGAAATCAACCTGCTGGTCGAGGGTAATTTCGGTTGGGATCCGCTGCCTGGATACATCGAGTCGGTGCCGATGACCGACACCGACAAGTTCGACGACGCGATCGAAGCCGCGTTCTCGACCGGCCGGCCGACCCTAGCGTACTCGGGAGCCACCTTCATCGAAGGCAACCAATGGGCGAACTGGGATGGCGTGCTTGCCGTCGCAACCTTGAAGGCCCAGCACCTGCACATCTACTTCGTCGATGCTGTGGGCAACGTTACGGATGGAGGCCGCTACCTCGAGATGGGGAAACGCCTTCGCTCGCCGCGAATGGGCCCAGACGGTCTGCTATACGTCACGACCGATGGCGGTGGCAACGGCGGCGAAGTGCTCCGAGCGACCCCGGTAGTGACGCCCGACGGGAACTAACTCAAGCGGTCCTCGAGCACGAATGCCTCGATCGCGCGCGTCGCCTCGGTAGATAAAACCGCCGCCGCCGAGGCGCTCGCTTCGGGGGAAAGCCACTGCAGGCGAAGGACGTCACCATCCCGGTATTCCGGGAGCAGGCCGGCAAACGAGTAGCCCAGCGCTCGCAGCTCGACCGCAGCGATAGAAGTACCCCTGTCCGAGAGCGGAAGGTCGACGTGCGCGACGATCGCCCCTGCTTTCATGCTCGAGCGGGTATCTTCCTCCACGCGGGCTGCGAGGTCGGCGCCGACTCGTGTGACACCGACGCGCAAGATCTTTCGTCGGGTATCGAGCTTGGATTCGAGCTCCGAGGATCGAGGGCTTGCTGTGGCATCAGCCCCGCGAACCGAACGCGACAAGTGCGCTTCCGCATAAAGAGAAGTCAACTGTTCGCGATATCGCTCGGGTAGGTACACCGCCCGTTGCGGCGCGCGACCGAATGGCAGCCACCGCATGAGAGAGCTCGAACGCTGGCCGAGTGCCGACGTTTTCATCTCCTGAAACGCGACGTCGGCGGGCACATTGGCAAGCATCAACCCCGTATCGACACCGTATCCCTTCGCCAAACGTTGCGTGGCTGCATGGACTGTGACCGGATAATCATGGACTCCAATGAGACCAAGGGCGACCGATTCCTGCGCCACCCCGACAGCGACCTGCCGGGTAATCCCCTTGCCCCGATGCAGCGGGTCGACCAGCGTCATGCCAGCGTCGGCGGTTGCGCCACCCCAAGGCCTGGAGGTGATTCCCATGTGGCCGACGAGCTTTCCAGAAACCGAGAACGCGCCGATCGAGTGAAGCTTCCCGCTCGAAAGCAGGGCCTGAACCGACGGCTCATCGTAGAATGTGGGGTCGATATAGGTCTCGCCGTAGCAGCGTTGGATCAGGCCGATCAAGAGGGATGCCTCTTGCGGCGCAAGCAGCCGGACCGCGACGCCTGGGGGGCTGGTCACAGAGAGAGCGTACGTTTGTTCCCGTCGAACGTCACGCGCTCAGCTCAGTCGAACGTGACGACCAACAACTTCAGCTCGACTTCATCCTCGAGACTGATTTTGGCCGCAATGCTGTCGGTACCGATGCCAAAGTCGTTGCGGTCGATCGTCACTTTGCCTTTGTAGGTTGTCGTGTCGACGCCCGCTCCATTTTTCCCTCTTGCCACTTTGAACGGAATGGTCACCGGCTTGCTCTTGCCATGCATCGTCAATTTACCCTTCACGACCAGCTGATTGCCCTTGGGGCGAATGCTGGTCGACGTGAAGGTGATCGTCGGGTGCTTCTCAGCATCGAAGAAATCGGGGCTCTTGAGGTGATCGTCTCGCTTTTGATTTTGTGTGTCGATCGACGCCACATTGACCGTGACCTTGACCTTTGCCGTTGCGGGCTTGCTCTTGTCGCCCTCGACGTCGACGGTGTAATCGCCGAACTGGCCGTCGACGTCAAACAGCAATGTCTCGGCAGTGAAGCCAACCTTGCTATGAGTCGTGTCGAGCTTCAGCGGTGCCGCAAACGCGGTGCTAGTGACAAAAACGATGCCCAGTAGGGTGAGCAACGCGCTACGATATCCGTGTTTCATGGCCTTTTCGTACGCGCTCGGGCACCGAACGTTTCGTCTGGATATCGACAATGAACCAATGCATCGTGGGGACGCAATGAATCGAAATCGATGGAACTTCCTGTGGGCAATCCTCTTCTTCACCATGCTGGCCCTCGTCGTGGCTTCACGGTCCACGCATCAAATCCGGACGGAGATCGAGGTCGAGCGACCCGCAAAGCTGGTCTGGGAGATATTCTCGGACTTCCCTGCGTATCCAGACTGGAACCCTTTCATCACTCGGATCAGCGGCGAAATGCCCACGGGGCAAGAGCTGGCGGTGACGATTCACCCCCCGGGGGGAGAAGCGATGGAGTTCACACCCAAGGTCGTCGAGTTCGTCCCTGGAAGGCGATGGGCGTGGCTTGGCCAGGTTGGGCTCCCACGCATCTTTGATGGTGCGCACTATTTCGAAGTCGAGGACCTCGGCAACGGTCGGTCGCGATTCATCCAAGGCGAGGAGTTTCGGGGCGTGCTCGTTCCGTTTCTCAAACCAAAGCTCGACGGCCAAACGGTCGATGGTTTCAAGGCGATGAACGAAGCGCTCAAAAGCCGGGCGGAGGCCGTTCAATAACCCTGTTGTCGTTTACGCTCTAAATCACTACCCTCCGCCCCAGCGTTGGAGGCCCCATGAGACGAGCGCGACCATTGGCACAGGTAACGGCGGTAGTGGCTGCCACCGTCACGACCCTCCCCTCGAGGGTCTGGGCACAAGACGCTCTTGATAAGGGCGACACCGCATGGATCCTCACATCGACAGCGTTGGTGTTGTTCATGACGATCCCGGGGCTTGCTCTGTTATACGGCGGTCTCGTCCGGACGAAGAACGTGCTGTCCGTCCTGATGCAATGTTTCACGCTGACCGCGCTCGTGACGGTGATCTGGCTCGTTGCTGGGTATAGCCTTGCCTTTGACGCGACCGGGATGAGCGCTGGGACAACCACCGTCCAATCATTCATCGGCACGCTCAACAAAGCGTTTCTGCGGGGAGTTGGTTCGGATGCCCTTTGGGGATCGATTCCTGAGGTCTTGTTTGTGATGTTCCAGCTGACGTTTGCGATTATCACGCCCGCCCTGATCGTCGGTGCGTTTGCCGAGCGAATGAAGTTCTCCGCGATGCTGCTTTTCTCGGCGACTTGGCTGGTGCTTGTCTATCTTCCGATCTGCCACATGACCTGGGGCGGCGACGGTGGGTTCTTCGTCGACCTGGGCGTGAGGGGCGTATTCGATTTTGCCGGTGGCATCGTTGTCCATCTGACGGCGGGGACCGCGGCGCTCGTTGCAGCCGTGGTCATCGGTGCGCGCAAGGGCTATCCGAACACCCCGATGACCCCACACAACCTGACGATGTGTCTCACCGGAACAGGCATGCTCTGGGTCGGCTGGTTCGGCTTCAATGGTGGAAGCGCTCTAGCGGCAAACGGGGATGCCGCAATGGCCATTTTAGTGACGCAAACCTCGGCATCGGTCGCTGCTCTCACCTGGATCGCAATCGAATGGATCAAACTCGGCAAGCCCAGCGCGCTCGGATTCGCAACCGGTGCGATTGCCGGCCTGGCGGCGGTGACCCCCGCTTCGGGCTTCATTGGCATAGAAGGCGGTATTGCGATCGGCCTCACGTCGGGGATCGTGTGCTGGTGGGCCGCGACCCAACTCAAGATCAAGCTAGGCTATGATGACTCCCTCGACGTCCTTGGAGTGCACGGTGTCGGCGGGTTGATCGGCATCCTGCTCGTCGCTGTGTTTGCCTCTCCAAGCTTCGGTGGCAACCAAGAGGGGCTCGAGATCGGTGCTCAGCTCAAGACGCAATCCACCGCAGCGGCGATCACGATTCTGTGGACGATCGTCGGTACCTACATCGCACTGCAGGTGGCAAGCATCGTCGGCCTTCGTGTCCACGCGGACGACGAAGAGGTGGGCCTCGATCTGACCCAGCACACCGAGCGCGGCTACGACCTGTAGCGTCGTCCAAGCACCCGCGATCGAGGATGCTTTTGCTCGTTGAATTACGGGCGCCCCTGATTTGTGTGTGTCGCACGCCTCCAGATGTAATATTGAAGGAGTGGAGGCAGACCAAGCGACTGGCGACGGGCGGTGCTTCGTCATCGATACTTCGGACTTCCCCGTCGTCCGGATGATCTTTCCGAGGGTCATCACACACGAAGAGATCGACCGGAACTTCGAAAACATGCTCGAGGTCGCAGCTCGAGAGCCCATCGTGGTGATCGCCGACGCGAGGCCCATGGACGTCAAGGTGGTCACGCCGAAACTTCGCAAACATTTCTTCGACAAAGTCAACGAGTTCAGTG
>CAJHXN010000707.1_pt1 | contig 14744 bp, 14 predicted proteins | sample 9198401 | NCBI WGS metagenome assembly CAJHXN01 (sample SAMEA7708334, study PRJEB35096) | sediment metagenome | biome: marine neritic benthic zone biome [ENVO:01000025]; feature: sediment [ENVO:00002007]; material: shallow marine sediment [ENVO:03000034] sea grass bed [ENVO_01000059] ... | reverse complement strand
TGGGGGCGCTAGTCGCCGTCACGTCCGCGGAGGCTCAACCGAATAGGCGTGTCGACCGAGAGGTCAATGTAGTCATCGCCGGTCACGGGCACCCCAAGCATCATGGCTACGAGCAGGTCAAGTACAAGCACGTCAAGCACGTCAAGCACGACAAGTACGACAACGGCGTCCCACCGGGACGAGCGTACGGACACCCCAGGGCAAAAGCCAAGTACCGCTTGCATGACGAGCGTCGCGACCTTCGACGAATCGAGGACATCTCGCGCGCGTGGAGGCGTGCGGTAGCAACCCGAGACCACTACCTACAGGAAATGGCCGATCGGCGCCTCGAGGCGTGGATCGACCGTGAGCTCTTCGAGGCTCGGCGTGAACGCAGTCACCACCACTACGTGCGACAAGTTCGCCAGCTGCGTCGAGAGCTCAACGAGCTCAATTGGCGGTTCGCGAGCGGGTATGCACGGCGACATGACTTCGTGAGGAAGTCGCGGATCCTCGACCACTTGGTTGTGCTCTCTGAACGACAAGTCCAGCGCGCCAAGGCATATGAGAGATATCCAAGGCATCCGTACTATGCCTTCCGCTAGTCTTCATTGGCGACGGAGGGATCGAGCGTCCCGGCTCCGCCGGGGCGCTTCCCTTTTTCTGGGGTTTGGTGAGCGCCAAGGCCAAGGCCGAGGATGTCTTTCTGCTATAAAGGAGCGGTGAAAGATTTGGCTTGGCTTGGACGGATTGCCGCGCTCTCGGGTTTCATGCTCTGGGTGTGCCCTGCGTCTGCGCAGGACAATCAAGGCGTCGAAGTCATCACTGAGCCGCCACCACCGCCCCCCACGGCACCCGAGCCAGCCCCGGAGGCAGACTCGCCACCCGCCGACGAAGATACATTACCCACCGAGGGCCCCCCGACGCAGCCAACCGAGAAACCCAAGGAGCCGATCGGACACCTCCGCGTGGGGGGCGGCATCGGCTTCAGCTTCGGCACAAACATCACGTCGTTCGGGATCGCGCCGCAGGTCTCTTACATCATCAAGCGCATCGTCGAGCCCGGCGTCTCGGTTCGCTACCAGTTCACCAAAGACCGGTTTCCCGTCGAAGACATCACCTGGCACACGTTTGGCGCATCGATCTTCACTCGTCTGTACCCGATACCGGTGTTGTTTGCGCTGATCGAAGGCGAGATCATCAACACCGGTTTTCGCCAGGGAGGTCGAAACAACTACGGCAACCTGCTGCTCGGGGGCGGTTATATCCAGGGCGTCGGGAAGGGCGCGTTCTTCGGTTTATCTTTGAAAGTGAACGTCTTCACGAACCCATTCTACCCGAACCACTACCCGATCATTTCAGTCGGCGGGGGTTACGCGTTTTAAAAGCGCAGGTAGCGCACCGGCACAGACACCGGCCCTGACCCTGACACAGGCGCTGACCCTGACCCTGACACTGACGCTGCCGCTGGCCCTGGCACTGACACTGCCGCTGACACTGCCGCTGGCACTGCCACTGCCACCGTCCCTGTCTATAGAAATAGGTGACCCGGCCCGCCGCGCGGGATGGGCAGCACAGCGTTGGGGAGGAGCCCGCGTACAGATCCATAATTGTCCACAAGGGCGACCGGGGCCCCAGCGCGAGCACGCCCGTCCCGTGCGGCGGGCCGAGTCACCGGTCGACGCTGGCACTGGCACTGGCACAGGCGCTGGCCCTGTCACGGTCACTGACGCTGACACTGACACTGACACTGGCACTGACACCGGCACTGGCACTGGCGCTGACTCTGTCACTGTCACTGACACTGGCCCTGTCTATAGAAATAGGTGACCCGGCCCGCGGCATTGGGACGCGATGGGGTCTCGAACGAAGGTCGTGTGTCCCCGTGCGCGCAGCACGGGGAACCGCGTCGCCGGGCGAGGCTGGGCGGGGGCCCGTAGTTGCGTGAATCGTCGCGCGTCGGGAGTCCCCGTCCAGACCGACCCGCCCGTAGTTCGAGGCGCCGTCGCGTCCCGATGCCGCGGGCCGAGTCACCGGTCGACACGAACACTACTCGTACAGCTTCACCACCCGCACTCCCTCGGGCGACGCCTGCATGCACAGGTCGCAAAGGGTGCACTCATCGACATTGTCTTCCACGATTTCAACCGAGCTCGCCTTGGAACCGACCTTGAAGATATTGACGGGGCATACTTCGACGAGCTTATCGGCCAGGCCGGCGGTTTTTTCGACGACGCTGTTTTCAACATCCACGCGTATGAACATAGCCATGATCAATCCTCTGCCACTCAGTTTCCAATGCGCTCCCGGACGAGGTTTGGGATGTCGCCGATCTCCTCGGCAACGGAGATCCCAGCTTCTCGCATGCGGCGCATCTTGTCGGCCGGCGAATCGACCTTCTTGTTCACCACCGTCCCCGCGTGGCCAAAGCTCATCCCGGGCATCTCATCCATGAAGCGACCCGCCACGAATGCCACGATCGGGAGCCGGCTGTTGTGCTCCTGGGTCCAGCGGGCAAGCTCGGCTTCGGCAGTGCCTCCGGGCTCAGAGTAGACCACCACAGCCTTCGTGTCCTTGTCGGCCTCGAACAACGGAATCAGATCCGCGTAGGTCGACCCGATCACCGGGTCACCACCAATTGAAATCGCAGTGCTCACACCAAGCCCGGAGAGCGTCAGTGCATTGCAGATCTCGGTGGTCATCCCGCCCGAACGGGACATCACGCCCACGACTCCCGGCTTGAAAGCTTTGCGGCAGTCGACCGCAGGCCCGCCGAGGCTCCCAAAACGGCAGACGTCCGGAACGATGATGCCGAGGCAGTTCGGACCGATCACCCGAGCACCGTGGAGCGCCGCGTACTCGACGACCGCGGAGGCGTCTTTGCGGGGAATGCCTTCGGTGATGATGATGATCTCTTTGATCCCAGCGTCGATCGCCTCGTATGCGGCATCCGGCGCAAAGGCGAGCGGCACCGTAATGACACTCCCATCGACGCGTTGCTTGTCGGTGATCTCGCGGACCGTGTCGTAGACCGGGACGCCATACACCTCACGGCCACCCTTGCCTGGCGTGACCCCACCGATGATTTTGGAGCCGTACTGCAGACACTCACGGGTGAAGTTCAACGCTTCACGCCCCGTGATGCCTTGGACGATGAACTGGAAATCTTCATGAACGATAACGGCCATTGCGAATCCTTCTAGCCGACTTTCTCAACGGCACGCCGCGCGGCTTCGCTGATCGAAACCGTCCGATCGCAGTACTCGACGCCATACTTCTCTAAGATCTTAGCCGCGTCGGCCTCCCAAGCCCCGGGGACACGGAAGATCAAGATCTTGTCGGCGGGCTCGAACCCAAGCTCGGTGATGCCCTTGATGACACCTCGGGCGACCAGATCGGCCCGCGTATTGGAGACCACATTGGACATGACTGCGATCTTGTCGACGCCGGGCTTGGTCAGCACGAGCTTGGTGAGCCTGCGAGCCTTATCGACACTTGGGTTGCCGCCGATCGCCGCGTAGTTGGCTGGTCGACCACCATGCTTGCGCACCGCATCGGTCAATGTCAGGGAGCCTCCGCCGGCACCGATAACAAGGCCTATGTTGCCGTCGAACTCGGCGATTGGACTGATGATGCCGCGTGGGTCTTCGGCGTCGATCTGCGCGCCCTCGAGCTCGAACTTCGTAGGTTCGCGTACCTGCCGAAGGTCATCCTTCGCGAAACCGAGCTCGTCGAGCATCCGGCGTTGCCGATGGCGTGCTTCGATCTCGAGATCGGCCTCGACGTCGAGCACTTCGAACTTGCCTTCCCCAAGCTTGATCAGAGACGTGATGTCGAGATCTGCCAAGTCGTACTGGAGAAAGAGGCGCGCGAGCCCCGAGACGATGCGGGTCATCCGCTTGAGGTCGTTGCCGCCAAGTGCAAGTGACTTTGCGAGCTCTTTGGCGATGTAGTCGGAGAACGGGTAGAGCGCCGAAAAGTGCCGACGGACGATGCGATCGGGGTGCGTATCGGCGAGATCGTCGATCTTGCCCGCCATGTTGGTGGCCGCGACGACTGGAAGCTTCGTCGTGCCGTCATAGGTGAAGCTCAGACTGTAGACGGCTTCTCCGGTTGGCCTCGCTTCCACAAGGATGCCCCTCGGCTTGCGTCCGCCGTCATCCAACCCGAGGAGCTCGGTGGCGGCCGCCTTCGCACCAGCAGAGTCGGCTGCCTCTCTAACCGACGCATCGGTGAGCCCCGGGGCAATGACTTGCGCCTTCAAAATGACGGGGCCTCCGATATCCTCGGCTGCCTTTTTTGACTCATCGGCGGTCTTGGCGACTTCGCCCTGAACCAGCGGAATCCCGTGCTTTTTGAGGAGTTGCTTCGCTTCGAATTCGTAAAAGCGCATAGTGGAACGGGGAGCCTAGCGCCTCTTCTCGGCGTTACGCAAGGGCCGTGATCGCCTCCGCCAAGGCCACCACACGCTCGGCGTGGTCGACGTGTAGCTTCTCGATGAGCTTACCATCCACCACGACCACGCCTCTACCCTGCGCTTCGGCCTCGGCATAGGCTCGGATGATCTGGCGGGAGAGCCTGACCTCTTCGTCAGAGGGCGCAAAGACGTCGTTTGCCGCATCCAGTTGCTTGGGATGGATCAGGGTCTTGCCATCGAAGCCGAGCTCTGCACCCTGACGACAAGAATCGACAAAACCCTCTTGGTCGTTGAGATCCAAAAAGACCCCATCGAGGATCGCAACCCGTGCCGCACGCGCGGCGAGCATGCACAAGCCCAAAGCGGTAATGAGCGGGAGCCGCATCGCGGTGTGTTGCGCCTGCAGGTCCTTGGCCAGATCCGACGTCCCCATCACCAAGCCTCCGAGACGCGGGCTCGCGTCGGCGATCTCTTCGGCGTGCAGCATGGCGCGCGGGGTTTCCATCATGCACCAGATCGCCAACCCGGGCGCCGCACCGTGAGTAACCAATACCGACTCGGCTTGCCGGACCATTTCGGCGCTCTCGACCTTTGGAAGAAGAACCGCGTCCGCCCCAACGGCAGCGACTGCGGCTAGGTCGTCGTAGCCCCATGGCGTGTTCAATCCGTTTGTACGGACCAGGATCTCGCGTTTCCCGTAGCCACCCTTCTCGACGGCTTGGATGACCTGGGTGCGGGCGGTCACCTTGGCGTCAGGGGCAACGGCGTCCTCTAGATCAAAGATCAACCCGTCGGCGGGCAGAGCCCGACTTTTGTCGAGAGCCCGCGCATTCGAGCCTGGCATGTACAGTACACTTCGACGAGGTCGATGCGTCGCGATCATTGGAGCTCCTAGAACTGGTAGGCTTTCTTGAGCTCGGTGTCTTTTTCGGCGAGCTTGCGCGCGAGCTCGACCATCACCTTGCATTGCTTGTACGTAGCGTCGTCCTGCATTTTACCGTCGATCATCACCGCACCGGTACCGTCGCCCATCTCCTCGATGACACGTTTTGCCCAAAGCACTTCGTCCACAGGGGGGCTGAAGACCTTCTTGGCGATGTCGATCTGCACAGGATGAAGCGACCACGCGCCCACGCAACCGAGCAAAAAGGCGTTTCGGAATTGGTCTTCGCAGGCGACCGTGTCGCGGATGTCTCCGAACGGCCCGTAGTACGCGAAGATGCCGTTGGCGACACATGCATCGACCATACGCGCGATCGTATAGTGCCAAAGGTCTTGCTGGGCGGTCTCGCGTGGTGCATCGAGATCGTCTGGGTCCGGATCCGAGCGCACCAAATAGCCGGGGTGGCCACCGCCGACACGCGTGGTCTTCATGCGACGCGACGCTGCCAGGTCTGCAGGCCCCAAGCTCATTCCCTGCATGCGTGGGCTTGCCCCCGCAATCTCTTCGACGTTTGCGACACCGAGGGCAGTCTCTAGAATCGCGTGCACCAAGATTGGACGCTTGAGCCCAGCACGAGCCTCGAGCTGCGCGAGAAACCGGTCGACATAGTGGATATCCCACGGCCCTTCGACCTTCGGCACCATGACCACGTCGACCTTGTCGCCCACCTCTTGCAAGATCCGAGTCATGTCATCGAGGAACCAAGGACTGTCGAGGCTGTTGACGCGCGTCCAGAGCTGACAGTCGCCAAAATCGTTCTCTTTCGCGATCTTCACGAAACCTTCGCGTGCGGCGACCTTGTTATCGGCTTGAATTGCGTCTTCGAGATTGCCGAGGAGCACGTCGCACTTGGCGGCAATGCTTGGCGCTTTCGCCGCCATCTTGGGGTTGCTGGGGTCGAAGAAGTGGATCATCCGCGAGGGCCGAAACGGGATCTCCCGGACGGGCGCCGGAGCCCCGATGGCCATGGGTTTGAAGAAGTCCTTCGCGTTGCGCATGGTGTACCCTAGCATATGGAAATCGGGATGAACCTTCCGGTGATGGCACCGGGGCTCGACAGGGAAACCTTCGTGAAGTGGTGCGAGCGGATCGACTCCGGTCCGTTCGCCAGCATCGCAGCCGGAGAGCGCATCTCTTTTTTTAATCCCGACATGACGGCCGCTTTGTCTGCGGCGGCGGTGCTGACCAAGCGCGTCAAGGTCGTGAGCGACGTGTTTGTTCCCATGCTTCATCACCCTGTGATGCTCGCGAAACAGTTGGCGACGATCGATGTGCTGTCGGGCGGTCGCTTCGTCGCAGGGCTTGGGGTCGGCGGACGCGAACAGGACTACGAATCGGTCGATGCGCCCCTTGGAAGGCGCCTGACGCGTCTCGCGAATAGCGTCGAAACGATGCGGCGTGTGTGGCGAGGCGAGCCCGTGGTGCATGGCGCGCTCCCCGTCGGACCCGCCCCCGTGCAAGAGGGCGGGCCCAAGCTATTGGCGGGTTCGCTCATGGTCGAATCGATCGAGGTCGCCTCGAAATGGGCAGACGGCCTATGCGGCTTCAGCTTCGGGCCCGCACGAGCGGAGATCGACCTGCAGTTCGAAGCAGCAAGGCGATCGTGGAAGGCACGGGGCAGGCCGGCGCCGTGGCTTGGCACCGGGTTTTGGTATGCGCTTGGCCCCAATGCGCGTGCACAGCTCGACGCCTACCTCGATCGGTATCTCAACTTCATGGCCCCGGTGGCCCGGGAGAGCGTCAAACAGATCTGCGTCGTGACCACCTCTCAAGCCCTCAAAGACGCGCTCCAGCAAGCCGAGGACGCCGGTGCGGATGACGTGCTGTTGGTCCCGACCACTTCGGATGCAGACGATATCGATCGCGTCGCCGACATTGTGGGCTGACGCCTGATAGTTTCGCGACGGTGAGCCCAACGAAATAACGTTAGGACTGCCAACCGAAATAACGTTGCCATCACGATATCTCGTCCCATATTCATGGAGTGACCGAGCTTCGGGACTATACGCGCGACCTTCGAGCATTGGCGGAGCTCGCCAGTCAGCCAAATCAGCTCGAAACCGTGCTCCATCATGCCCTTGCAGCCCTGCGGGACGTTGTTCCCTATGACCTTGCCGCGGTCCTCGTGCTCGAGGGGGAAGAGCTGGTCGTCGAGGTGGCCGACGGTCCGCTCGCAGATGAACAAGTTCGCCAGCATCGGCTGCAGCTACACGACTTCCCAACCATCGTTCGTGCGCTTGAGACTCGAAAGCCGATCGCGCTCGAGGAGCACAACCATGCAGGCGACGAGGGCGACCCTTACGACGGCGTCTTGGACCTGAAGCACGGTCACTCGTGCATGGTCGTTCCGTTGTATGCAGCCGACCGATCACTCGGGATCATCACGCTCGATCGCATGGTCTGCGAGACCTATCGACCCGAGGCCGTGGAGCTCGCTGGCGTGTACGGACAGCTGGTCTCCTACGCAATGTTGTTCGCCAAGCAATCGAGGCTGCTCGACCGCTACCGTCTTGCGCTCAAAGAACAGAATCGACTCCTGGTCGAGGAAGCCGGAGGCTCTCGGGCTTGTCACGCCATCGTCGCGAGTCGCTCGCCGAACATGCGACACCTGGCTGAGCTCGCGAAACAGGGCGCCGCGTCGGACATCCCGATCCTGATCCGTGGAGAGACGGGGACGGGCAAAGAAGTGCTTGCCCAGGCGATTCACGCCTGGAGCGGTCGCGTGGAGGAGCCGTTCGTGAAGCTCAACTGCGCGGCGATCCCGGAGAACCTCGTCGAAAGCGAGCTATTTGGCCATGTCAAAGGCGCGTTCACAGGTGCCGATCGGCGTCGTCCGGGCCGATTCCTAACCGCAAATGGTGGGACGCTTTTACTCGACGAGATCGGCGACATGCCTCTCTCCGCCCAAAGCAAGTTGCTGCGGGTGCTGCAGGAGGGCACCTTCGAACCGGTTGGCTCAGACGAAATGATTCGGGTCGATGTGCGGGTCATCGCCGCATCGCACGCTGACCTCGAAAGGGCGATCGCAGACGGAAGCTTCCGCTCTGATCTCTACTATCGCCTTGCCGTGTTTCCGCTCGATCTGCCCGCCCTTCGCGACCGAGTGGAAGACATTCCCCTGATCGCCAAACGGTTTCTCGATCAACTCGCCCAGCGCAGGGGTCGCGGGCCCTGGACGCTGAGCGATCGTGCGCTCGATGCAATCATGAACGAGAGTTGGCCGGGAAACGTGCGCGAGCTGGTGAACACGCTCGAGCGCGCTACGATTCTGCAACCCAAAGGCGAGATCGATGCAGCACACCTCGCGCTCGGCGGCACCGTAGCCAAGGCCCCTCGTTCACCATCCAGCGGAAGCTTCCCAACGATGCTCCCACTGCATGAACACGAACGACGCTACCTCGCCCAGGCACTGCGGCGGACCAATGGCAAGATCTACGGCGCAGACGGTGCAGCCCAACTCCTCGGCCTCAAGCCCACGACCCTACAAAGCAAGCTCAAAAAACACCGTCTCAAGAGCTAGCCGCGTGTTATAAGCTGCGATTCAGGAGGTAAGTTCATGAGAGCCATCATCGTGGTCGCGTTTGTGGTCGCTGCGTTCGTTGCCGGGTTGGTCGTTACCCAAATCAACCCTGTCGCCGCAGAGAACCGAGCTCCGAGAGACCAGTGGCAGTATCAATGCTTCGAGGCCTCTGACGTGGCGCAAGTCACCAAGCGGTCGAACAAGATGGGAGAACAAGGTTGGGAGCTCGTCACGTCGGCGGGCCGCGCCAATTCAACCCTGTGGTGCTTCAAGCGCCCGCTCTGGAAGAGGTAGGGGGCCTCGATTGGGCCAGCCCGGTGGTCGTGGATGGCTAAAGGGGCTTCTGCTCTTCGCAGCCGTGGTGTTGATCGGCGGCACCGCATTCAACTATCTGTACCTTGCCGATCTGCGACCCGACTCGTTGGCGGAAGACACGCCGGCGGCGCGCGAAGCCGGTGCGAAACGGCTCGAAGCGCTCGCCGCCGCACATGGGCTCGATGCCTGGCACGGATATCAGGTCATGGACGTCACCTTCGAGGACACCTGGCACGGCGACATGGTCAAGCGCCTCATGATGCATTGGAAAGAGTCACCGCAGGCTCTTCGCGGTCGGTTCATCCGGGGCGGTTGGACAGGCGATCTCGAGCTTCTCAGTGGTCCTGACCAAGGCGATAGGTGGGGCATCCAGAACTGGAAGACGTGGACCGCCGGGCCTGGCGAGGAACCGGTGTTCGAACCGAACGGCCAGATCGAGTTCGTCGTCCCAACGACCCAGTATTTCTTCGAACTGCCGCTTCGCATCCAGTCCGCCACGGTGGCGCTCGAGGCGGGCAAGGCCGCCTGGGAAGGCAAGACCTACGACCTGGTCTTCGCGACTTGGGACACCGCTGAACCCGTGCGCGAGATGGACCAATACCTGCTTTGGATCGATCCGGAAACAGGTCTCCTCGCACGCACGGACTACACCGTTCGAGACCAGGGGGGCCCTGCGGTCGGCTCGGCATACTATCGGGGCTACGCAGACTTTGGGGGCGTTCAGGTCGCGAAAGAGATCGCGATCTTCGGCTTGATGCCGGGTGGGGGAACCCTGCCGGTTCACACATTCGAAACCGAGAAGCTGGACTGGGACACGTTCTCACCCAGCGACCTGCGGCCCAACCCTTCGCTCCCAAACGAAGGGGAGTCGAAGCCGAGGTCTTGAGTCGGGGCACCCATGTCTTTTTTCGATGACAAGCAAGTACGGCTGAACATCGACCGGCTTCCGATCGCGTTCGACGACTACGGCTTCGATCGATTTGGCCTTTCAAAGAAGGCGTTGATCCGCGCCTATTCGCCGATGGCGTACCTCTACCGTCACTATCTGAAAGTCACGGCGTTCGGGATGGAGTTCATCCCACCTCAGGGGCGTGCGCTCATCGTCGCAAACCACTCCGGCGGCATCGGCGCCGACGCGGCCATGATCTTCACTTCGCTCATTCTCAACGACGAAGCGCCCCGCCTCGGTCAGGGAATGGCTGAGTATTTCCTCACCCGGTCCCCATTCGCGTCCGTCGCGCTGAGTCGGCTCGGGCATCTGACAGGCCTCCCTGAGCACGGTGCGTACCTGCTCGAGGACGAGCGTGTTGTCGTGGTGTTTCCCGAAGGTGCAGCCGGAGCCGGTAAGCTGTACAAGGACCGCTACAAGCTCCTCGAGTTTGGGACCGGCTTCATGCGCCTCGCGCTCAAGACTGGCACGCCCATCATCCCGTGCGCCTTCATCGGCGGAGAGGAAGCGTTCCCGCAGCTCTTTCACATCAAGTGGCTCGCCAAGCTCGTGAATGGGCCCTTTGTCCCGGTCGCGCCGCAGCTCGTGCTTTTTCCACTCCCGGTTGCCTGTCAGGTGTACTACGGGCCCCCAATGAACTTCGAGGGAGACGGATCCGAGCCTGACGAAGTCATTCAGGCGTACATCGGCCAAGTCCGGGCTTCGATGGAACGATTGATCAGCATGGGCCTCGATGCGAGACCCCAAGCCTTCATGTTTGAGAAGATGCCGGGCCCAAAGGAAGACGCTTTACGATGAAGATCTTGATCACCGGAATCAGTGGAACCTTGGCGCGGGGTGTGGCCTACCGACTCGTGCGACGCGGACATCAGGTCATCGGCATCGATCGGCGTCCATGGCCTGATGTACCTGAGGGCGTCGAGATGCACCAAGCCGACATTCGCAAGCGCCCGGCCGAAGATGTGTTTCGAACCGCAAGACCCGATGCCCTGGTTCACATGGCGACCGTCACCCATTTCACGACCAGCACCGAGGAGCGTTATCGGATCAACTTGGGTGGTACCCGCAAACTGTTCGAGTACTGTCATGAGTACGGTGTGGCTCAGGCGGTGTTCGTCGGTCGACACACGGTGTACGGGGCCACTCCGGATTCGCCGCTCTACCATACCGAAGACGAGCCTCCCTTGGCAGGTGCGGCCTTCAAGGAGCTCGCCGATCTGGTGGCTGCCGATCTCTATGCTGGGAGCGCGCTTTGGCGATGGCCCGAGATCGACACCGCGGTCCTTCGCCTCTGCTACTTCCTCGGTCCGAGCCGAGGCGGCACGCTTGCCAGCTTTCTATCGAAGAACCGCGTGCCGACGGTCATGGGCTTCGATCCTCTTTATCAACTCATGCACGAATGGGATGCGGAGGAGGCGATCACCCTGGCGGTCGAGAAAACACTTCGAGGCGTCTTCAATGTCGCGGGTCCCCCTCCAGTTCCGTTGTCAACCGTCATCGAGGCCACCGGGAAGCGCGGTGTCCCAATCCCCGAACCGCTCTACTCGAGCGTCCTCGGCCGCTTCGGTTTCCCGTACCTCCCAGACGACGCCATCGCGCACGTGAAGTACCCGATCGTCATCGACAACAAGGCTTTCGTCGAAGCCACCGGCTTCGAGCCACGCTATTCGGCGAAGCAGACCATGGAAGGCTTCCGCTGGAATTAGTGTGCGGATCTTTCGCTTTGCTCAAAGCATGGGGGGTGGGTTGACGGCGGCTTCGCAGGCTACCTCGTCGAAGTCTGCACCTGGGGTGCAGGGGACGAATGGGCCCTCGCCTTCTTCTTCGAAGTGGCTCTCGAGCGGATCGTCACTCAAGAGGTGGTCGACGTAGTCACGGAGATTCAGGCCGTCGGCCTGGATCTCGCTACCCGCCCACGCCAAGGTCGGGAAGTCGGTCAGGAACAGGTTCACGAGATCGTCCTCGGGGACGTCATTGAATCCGGGGATGGTGACGCAGTGGCTGCTGTTGGTGTCGCGATAGAACGGAATGTAGTAGCCGAGGTTGTCCCGACCGGGTGCGTCATATTGGTCCGTGAGGAGATCGATGTCGTCCCACCATAAGGTGTGAATCCCGGTGCGGTCGGTCGAGACATTCTCATCGAGGCCGAGGCCGTCGCCCATGAACGGCACGATGGCGCCCCCGACGTCGAGGGTCCAGAAGCGCTCGTAGGAGTACAGGGAGAAGTTGTAGTCGAGCCGGAAGAACGTGGTTGCCAATCGGTCGTTCGGGAACTCTTCGGAGAGGACCCGACTCAGCTCGCCAAAATCGACCGAGAGCGACTCGGACTGCGGAGCCTTCGCGATCAGGCTGTCGGCGTCCCAGACGAATCGAATCTCCTCGTGGACCGGCAGAGAGCGTGAGGTCTCGGCTTGGCTTGGAAAGATCGGCCCCGAGTCGTTGAGTAGATAACCACGCTCGACGCCTTCAATGCCGGTACGGAGGAAGTAGTAGTTGACGATAGCCCCTGCGCCGCCCGCGCTACATCCACCGACGAATAGCTTCGGGACACTGCTGAACATCTCGTTCAGCATTTCGGTCATGGCGATGACGTTGTTGTGGCCCTGGTGCGCAAAGTCCTCATCAGGCATCATCCCGTCGGGATCTTGGTACGTATTGGTGATCGAACCCGCGTACACGTCCCCCGTGCAATAAGGCACGAAGACTTTGTTCCAGTCGGCCATGGGGCTGACCGCCGGATCGTCGTTGAGGAGTGGGTACACCTGGTTCACATTGATGTCGATCCCCATGATGTTGGTGTGGATGTTTGCGTAATCGTCGGGAAGACCGTTCGGATTGGTCGCGCCGCGCGCATTGCCGCTGATGCAGCTGTCGTAGTCCCAGCAGCCGCCGCCGCCCATGAGGTACACGGCGACGTTGTCGGAGGTCTCGGAGAACTCGACATAGAAGGCGTATTGACTGCCGTCGCTGCAGATCGTGCCCTCCGGCTCGTACTTCACCCATTCGCCGAAAGAGGGAGGCTGAAAGCTTCCGCCGGTTCCACCGGCTCCGCCGGCCCCTCCCATCGCGCCTGAACCCCCCGTGCCGTCCACGTTGGTGTCGGTGCCGCACCCGGCAACGCACAATCCCAAAACCAAGCCACAACCCACAAACCAAGTATTTTTCATGGCGCTAACACTATCACTGAATGCCATTCGGTCGACCTCAAGTGGCCGTTTTCGAATGGAATCCGGGCTGTCGATTTGTTCGAGAATCAACCCTGGGAATGGTAGGTCTGCGAGCGATGGAGGCTCCAGACCAACCGGCCTTTGCGCTTGCGCGGCAAACCGTGACCATAGGTGATCTGGTTTCGAAAGCATCCGCCGCTTGGCGGCGGGACGTTGGGACATGGGTGCTTGCAATGGTGCTCATGCTGCTCATCGGGTTCGGCATCCCCTTCGCGCTTGGCTTGGTTGTCGGAGTTTTTGGAGCGCTCCTTCCCGGAAGCGACCCGCAACCTGCAGCCAAAGCTCTCATGACCGGCCTTCAGGTTGGGGTCCAGATCCTGCAAACCATCATTCAAGGTGTGCTCGGGATGGGCCTCACGGCGATGGCGATTCACGCCCTCCACGGCAGGCCGACGCCGATCGGATCGCTCTTCAGCCAAATCAACAAGGCCTTCAAGTACATTCTCCAAGTGCTTGCGATTTGGATCCCGCTCGCCGCCGTCTTCGCCGCGATAGGCGCCGCGGTGTTCTTCCTTTCGGTGGGATCGATCGACCTAGACATGCCACTCGAAGACGCGTTCCAGATCGCGAAGCCCGGCCTGTTGATTTTCCTCGTCGTGAGTCTTCCGATCTACGTCTACATCTTTCTTGGGATCGTTTTCGCCCAGTTCGAGCTCACCTACAACGACAGCGCCGGTCCAGTCGAGGCGGTCTTATATTCTTGGCGCATCGCTCGAGGCCGCCGCTGGTTGGTGCTGGGCATCACGATCATCTCCGGGCTGATCGCGTTCGGTTCGATGCTGCTCTGCGGAATCGGTTTTCTGTTCGGCGGTCCGCTGGCCACTCTCATCCTGACAGCGCTCTACCTGGCGCTTCGCAACGGCGCCGAAGTCCCGCCGGCCGACACAGGTTCCACCCTCGGCCGAACTTACTAGTGTGCGGATCTTTTTCCTCGGGGTCGGCTTACGTCCTCATCGCTTCGCTGCGACGTACTGGGGTACGTCTCACTTCGCTCTTGCGGGCGCGCTCGACCCCAAGAAAAAATCTCTCGCACACTAGGGCCTCGGCAGGCTGTTTTGACCACTACTCTTGTGGTTTTCGCGCACTAGTCACCGAACCAAGACTAGTGTGCGAGAGATTTTCGTTTGTGGTCGAGCGCCCCCGCAGAGAGCGACTGAGAGGTACGTCTGTACCTCGCAGGGAGCGAACGAGGAGGAAAGCCGGCCACAGGCGAAAAGATCCGCACACTAGCGGGGGGCAGCTGCGATGTTGCCCCCATCGACGGTCACCACACAGCCCGTGGTGCTTGGCGCGAGAGCGAGATCGAGAAACGCCTGGGCCACGTCCGTCGCCATGACCTCACGATGGAGGAGATTCGAACGGTAGTACGCGTCCGCGTCGAGACCACGAGCAGC